>JAABUT010000963.1_pt1 | contig 18314 bp, 18 predicted proteins | sample 5559281 | NCBI WGS metagenome assembly JAABUT01 (sample SAMN10711880, study PRJNA513359) | rock metagenome | isolation source: Antarctica rocks | place: Antarctica: Victoria Land, Ricker Hills nord | collected 2016-01-04 | reverse complement strand
GCACGAGGCGGCCGGTTTCGAAGACGTAACCCCGGTCGGCGACCTTGAGCGCCTGGTAGGCGTTCTGCTCGACCAGCAGGACCGTCGTGCCCGCCTCGTGCACCTGCCGGATGATGCGGAAGACCTCCCGCACAATGATGGGTGCGAGTCCGAGTGACGGCTCGTCGAGCATCAACAACCGGGGTTCGGCCACCAATCCCCGGCCGATGGCGAGCATCTGTTGCTCACCACCAGACAAGCTCCAGCCGATTCTGGCCTGCAGGTCCCGCAGGCGGGGAAAGGTCTCGAAGACGCGCTCGATGCCCGCGGAGACGTCTTTCCGATTCATCCGCCGGTTGCACGCGCCCAGCCGCAGATTGTCCAGGATGCTGAGGCCCGGGATGATCTGTCTGCCCTCAGGAACGTGGACGATGCCCATGCGCGCGATGCGCTCCGGCGTGTGGTCGACGATCGACTCGCCATCGAGGGTAATGCTGCCGCCGGTCGGCCCGATCAGCCCACTGATGCTGCGCAGGGTCGTCGACTTACCGGCACCGTTCCCGCCGAGCAACGTCACGACCTCCCCCTCGGCAACATCGAAGGAGACGCCACGCAGGGCGCGGATCTCACCGTAGCGGACATCAAGATCTCTAACGCTGAGCATCCGTCTCGTCCTCCTCGTCCTCGGTGCCCAGGTACGCTGCGATCACGTCGGGGTCGCCCTGCACCTGGTCCGGCGAGCCCTCAGCGATCTTCCTACCGAAGTTGAGCACCGTGACGTAGTCGCTGACCCCCATGACGAGGTTCATGTCGTGTTCGACGAGCAGTACCGTGATTCGGCGCGCCGCGATCTGCCGCAGGATCTCGTCGAGCAGGTCGGTCTCGTGCGGGTTGAGCCCCGCGGCCGGCTCGTCGAGCAGGAGCACGGTGGGATCGCTGGCCAGTGCCCTGGCGATCTCGACCAGACGCTGCTTTCCGTAGGAAAGGCCACCGGCCAGCACCCGGTCGATGTCGGCCAAACCGACAAACTCCAGCTCCTGGCGGGCACGCTCCTGCGTCGCGGCGGCCTCCCGACGAGCGCCCGGGCTGAGCAGGACCCGCAACAACCCGGACGACGTCCGGCAGTGTTGCCCCGTCATGACGTTGTCCAGCACAGTGAGGCCCTTGAACAGCCGGACGTTCTGGAACGTCCGGGCCATCCCCAGCTTCACGCGCTCATCCGGCCGACGACGGGTGATCTCCTGGTCGAGGAGGGTGACCTTGCCGTGGGTCGGGACGTACAACCCCGTGAGCACGTTGATCACGGTCGACTTGCCGGACCCGTTAGGTCCGATCAGTGAATGGATGTGTCCCGCCACCACGTCGAAACTGATGTCGTCGACCGCCTTAACCCCACCGAAGTGCTTCGACAACCCCTCAAGTTTGAGGACCGGGGCGGAGCGGGCGCCGTCGAGGTGCTGTGTGGTCACACCGGCCGGGAATCGGGTCATGGCCCGACCTTTGGTCGCGCGCCAGGGCCGATCGTCTGGCCCTCGTCGGTCGATATCGGCTCGGACGCCCTTACCCGTGCCCGAGAGGCACGTCGGCCCACCACCGACTCCAGCCAGCCCCACAGGCCCTGGGGAAGGAAGATGACGAGCAGGATTACGGCGACGGCGTACACCGCCAGGTAGTACTGGTGGAGGAACCGCAGCGTCTCCGGTAACGCGGTAACGAGCATCGCCCCGATGATGGCGCCCGGCACGGTGGCTTGGCCGCCGAGCAGCAGCATGATCAGCATGGTTACCGACAGATCGAAGACGAAGTTGTCGGGGCTGATGTAGTGGGTGAGGCCGTGTGCGTACAGTCCGCCGGCGACCGAGCCGTAGACCGTGGACAACGTGAAGGCGAGCACCTTGAAGTTCAACGTATTGATGCCGATCGTCGAGGCGGCCAACTGGTCCTCACGTATGGCGAGAAACGCGCGGCCTACCCTGCTGCGCTGGATCTTCCATCCGACGAACGCCAGCACCACGAGAAAGGCCAGCACAACGTAGTAGTAGTAGAAGTTCTGGCCGAGGATGAAGTTGCCAATCCTGGGCGGCTTCGTGCCCGAGATACCGTCGGGGCCGTTGGTCACCGGCTTCCACTGCAGGAAGACGACGGTCGCGATAATGGCGAAGCCGATGGTCGCCAACGCGAGGTAGTGACCCGTGAGGCGCAGCGTTGCGTAGCCCAGGGAAACTCCGACGAGGATGCCCACCACCACGGTCGCAGCCATGGTTGCCGGAAATGGCCAGTCGTAGCGAGTGGACAGGATCGCCGCCGTGTATGCACCGACCCCAAAGAAGGCGCCCTGCGCCAGCGAGATCTGGCCGCTCAGCCCCATGATGAAGTACAGACCTAGCACCGCGATCGCGTAGATGGCGCCGAGCACCACCACGCCGAGGTAGAACGGGTTCACCAGGAACGGCAGGCAAGCCATGAGGACCAGCAACACCGTCAGTGCGTACGGCTTATCGACGAAACGGTTCACGGTCGACGGGGGCCCGGACGTGACATTCGACGAGTGGTCAGCGAGCGCGGACACGACTCCCCTTCCTGCTCTGGTCACGCCTTCTGCCCGACCTTCTCGCCGAAGATTCCCTGCGGACGCAGGATGAGGACGGCGATGAGAATGACGAAGGCGAACGCGTCCTTGTAATCCGCGCTGATGTAGGCGGCCCCGAAGATCTCGACCAGGCCGATGAAGATCGCGCCCATGACCGCACCGGGGACGGAGCCGAACCCGCCGATGACGCTGGCCGCGAATGCCTTGAGTGCGATCAGCGTGCCGATCTCGGTCGTGACACCGAACAGAGGCGCGACGAGGATGCCCGCGACCGCACCGAGAACGGCGCTGTATGCGAAGGTCCCGGCGATCATGACGTGGGTTCTGATTCCCAGCAGCGACGCCATCTCACGGTTCTGCGCGGTCGCCTGGAGTTGCTTGCCAACCATCGTGCGGTCGAACACGAGATACTGCAGGGCCAGCAGAACGACGGTGACGGCGATGATGATGAGGTACTGCGCGTTGACCCTCGTACCGAAGATGCTGACCACCCCGCTGATCAACGGGGCGACCCTCCGCGGGTCGGCGCCGAACAACACCAGGGCAATGTTTTTGAGAAACAGCGAGACACCAATGGTCGCGATGATCACCGGCACGAACGAACGGTTGCGTAGCGGGTGGTAGATGAGCCGGTTGAAGACCAGACCGAACACCAGAGCAAACAGGATCGTCCCAAGTATCGCCAGCCCCATGGGCAGATGGAACGAGGTGAGGAGGAACGAAACGACGAAAGCGGGGAACATCGCGAACTCGCCCTGCGAGAAGTTCACCACATTGACCGCGTTGAAGATGAGCACAAAACCGAGCGCGACCAACGCGTAGATCATCCCGATCGCAATACCGGCCACACCGAGCTGGATGATGATGCTCATTCGACCAATCGCCTTAAAATTCTGGGAAGAGAAGATCAGCTAGGGAGAGAAGATTCGAGTGTTGCTGATGGTGGCCGGGCGGGCTAACCGCCACCAGCAACGGCTGCTATGGCGGGGGGAGCAGTTTCGAGGCATCCTCGACGATCTTAGCGGCGCCACCCTGGACCTCGACGACGAGCAGGTTCCGGTTGACGTCACCGAGAGCGTTGGACTTCAGGGGGCCCTGTACCCCGTCGGTCTCGACCTGGTGCATCGCTTTGGTGAACGCCCCTCTGTCACAGCCAGACTTCTCCAAAGCCGCCTTCATGAAGTACATGGCGTCTCGCTGCCAGGCACCGAAGAGGTCGGGCTTCGAGCCGTACCGCTGCTCGTATTCCTTCGCCCACGCCGTGTTTACCGGGTTAGAGTCGAGCTGGAAGTCCACCACGGCTCGGTACCCCTGGATGAACTGCTTGCCGAGGTCAAAGGTGACCTGAGACGTGATCGACGGACTACCGACCACGGGCGTCGTGATGCCAAGTTCCTTGATCTGCCGTGCAAAAATCGCGACGTCCTCGGAATTGGTGGCATAGGTGACGATCACATCGGGAGCGTAGCTCTTGATCGTCGTTAGCTGCGCTGTGAAGTCCTTGTCGCCAGTGGTGTACGAAGACTTCTGAACCATGATGCCCGCATCCGTCGCAGTCTTCTCGACGACAGCAGCGCCACCGGAACCGAAGGCGTCGGAGTCATAGAGGATGGCGATCTTTTTGGGCATATACTGCTTTTTCGAGTAATTGGCGATCGCAACCCCCGTGAGCGAGTCCGGTGGGCGAAAGCGGAAGATCTCACCACCACCATCCTTGGTGAGGTCCGGGTTCGTCCCGCCGACCATCAGAGGAACCATCTGGGATTTGATCGTCTGTTCCATCGCCTGGACCTGAGTCGACCGAATTGGGCCGATCAGCGCGAAGATGTTGTCCTGTGTCAGTGATTTGTTCATCGCGTTGACGGCACCGGGGTTGGTCGACTGGTTGTCTTCGTAGACGATCTTGACCTGTTTGCCCAGGATGCCGCCCGCCTTGTTCAGGTCGTCAGCGACCATATCGAGTGAGCGCTTAGCGATGGCACCCGACAGCGCTGCCTTGCCCGTCAGCTCTTCGTTGGCACCGAACGTGATCGTGTTGCCGGTAACGCCAGGCGATCCGTCCTTGCAAATGACCTTGCCGGACGCGTCCGTCTGAACCTGGCCCTCGCCGGCTTTGGCGCCCGCAGTCGTCGGCGCCGGGACACCGCCGCACGAGACTGTGATGAACAGTGGCACCGCCGCCAGTCCAACCACCAGGATTCTGGCTCTTGCTCTCTTGCGCATCTCGCTCCTTTGGGTGCACAGATCAAATGACTACTGGGAGGGGGCAGGTTCTACGACAAGGCACTCTCAGTGAGGGAACCGATCCACGTGGCGACACGCTGCAGGGCAGCGGGATCCTCGCGCGCCGGGGTGCGGACCGACGGCTCGATCTGTACCCCGAGTGCGTGGGACAACGTCTTGAGCGCCAGGATCGGCGGGTCGGACTGGAAATACACCGGGAACAGGCGCATGAGCTCCTGGTGTGCTCCGACTGCGTCCGAAAGGTCACCTCGACGTGCGGCCGCGACCATCCGCAGCAGGGTAGGGGCGCAGAAGTTGGCCATGCCGCTGATCACCCCGTCGGCGCCCGCCAGCATCGCGGACAGCGCGAGGTCCTCAAAGCCGACGGTGACGCTGAACTCCGGCCGAACCGGCTTCACGGCGGCAAGCACCTCCGACACCGATCGGAAGTCTGCGACGGTGAGCTTGACGCCGATCACGGACGGCAGCTCGACCGCCACTCGCCGGATGAGCGATGGTGACAGGTTCGCCCCTGCGAAGAGCGGGATGTTGTACAGCAGGACAGGCAGCGTCGTCGCCGCGGCCACAGCTGCGAAGTGAGCGAACAGCTGCTCATCGTCGAGCTTCCAGAACAGCGGGGGCAGACTCAGCACCGCATCTGCACCCGCGTGCGCGGCCTGCTCGGCATAGCTGCACGCTTCCGCGGTGCCCAGGGCACCCACCCCGACCACCACCGGTATACGACCACGAGCAGCCGCGACGGTAACGTCGGTGACGAGGCCACGCTCGGCGTCGGTGAGATCTGCGAACTCGCCCGTAGTACCGAGAGCGACCAACCCGTCAACGCCACCCGCGACCAATCCTTCGACCAGATCGGTCAGTGCGCGCACGTCGACCGCACGGTGGGCATCGAAGGGTGTCAACAGCGCCACAAAGACGCCGCCAACCTTTACATCGCCGGTCTGCAGTACCACTCGGTGGACTCCCCTCGGACTCGGTGGCGGTGACGCTGATCACAGACCTTAGGGGTGCCCATGTCAGCATGTCAACGATTCATCAGACTAATTGCCGAAGTGGGCTACCCATTTCACTGCCCTCGTCTGCTGAGCTACCGTCGCCGGGAGTACGCCCCGCTGGCGCCGTAGTTGAACCCATCGGTCAACGACAGCTAGCCACATTTCAGGCACGTCAACGCTTCCGGAGCCAGAGATGGGCGCGACCAGCTTGGCCCTGGCGGGGATGCACGTGGACCGACCGTGGCGCGCTCCGCACACTCCGGAGGATTCCCCAGGTCAAACGCGCGCCTGGCAGTGAAATGGATAGCCCACCCAGGGGCTATCCAGCTGACTGGACTATCCCAATGGCTGTGGGCGGATGCGGCCGCGTCCCGCCCACACCACCAGGAGGAGGCGGCCACCCGCCGAGCATGGGACGCCCTCGAGCGGCGCGAACCTGGAGAGGCTCCTGACCTGCGCTAGTCCGGTCAGATGAATAGCCCTAAGACCACTTTCGAAAACGGATAACACGTTGTCACTTGCTGTCCAGGTAGCGCCGCAGCCACAGCTCGCTCTCAGCCACGTGAACCGTCTCGGCGGCGAGCACCATCTGCGCATCGTGCGCCGCCAAAGCCCGATAGATTGCCTGGTGCTGGGACCGGGTCCACTCCGGCACTCCGGCGAGTGCGGCCATCCGCCAGACGTGCACTCGGCTTGTCTGCTGAGAAAATCCGCGCACGACGGAGGCGAGCGTGGCGTTGCCGGATGCCCGCACGATGCAATCATGGAACTCCATGTCGCCGGCGACGAGCTCCTCTGGATCGCTCAGGTGCTCCATCCGGATCAGGCAGTCGCGCACGCCGGCGAGTTCGTCGTCAGTGATGCGGGTCGCGGCCAGTGCGGACGCCGCCGGCTCGAGTACGCGTCGGACCTCGAACAACTCCAATAGGCTGCTGTCCTGGTGGAGGTCGACGATATAGCCGATCACGCTGACCAGTAGTTCGGGACGCAGGCTGGTGACGTAGGTGCCATCTCCCTGACGTGCGTCGAGCACGCCCAGCAGCGTCAGGGCGCTGACAGCCTCACGGAGGGAGCTACGCGACAGACCGAGCTGCGTGGCTAACCGGTCTTGGGTGGGCAATCTATCGCCGGGACGTAGCGCGCCGTCCACGATGAGGTTCTTGATCTTCAAGATGGCGGCTTCGGTCACGCTCAGCACGGGCCCCGTCGGCTGAGCATTCTCCGCTGTCGCGCCACCTGAGTCCGCGGCGTCGTTCTGAAATCCCCCAGTCCGTCCTCGCCCCATGCGCTGTTTCTCGCTCTCCCAGTCCGCAGCTCAACCTCGAAGCGAGTAACGCTACCAGCCAATCATCGGACGAACCGGCCGTTTCGGATCAATCATCGGGGGAATACCCGTCGTCACGCTTGGACCGGTCTGAGGCGCAGCCCCCCGTGCCAGTCAAGGTTCGCCCCGCTGGACCCGGTCGGCAGGGTGACGCTCATGCCGACGACCGTGGTGAAGTCGCCGGTAGCGAACCACGGCCGCACCCAGCACCCTCTGCGTACGGAGCTGGGCGAGGAACTCCTCCTCCCCGGTCTCGGCCGCCGCGGCGGTACGGACACGCCGCCCCAAGTCCGCTGCCGTGGGTGCGGGTGCCGATGCGAGCGATACACGCTGGCGATCCGCCGCATCGCCGGCCTGCTTGGTGCGCCGACTAGGTGACGGGGCGAGCGCCCAGCAGCGCGCGCTGACCGGTGCGGATCACCAGCGCGGCGACGAGGAAGAGCAGGGCCGCGCCGATCCAGGCGGGGGGGTAGCCGAGCCGCGCGGCGATCAGGCCGAAGGCCAGCGGCCCGAGGCAGGAACCGGCGCTGGCGCCCACCTGGGTCAGGCCGGTCGCCCGGCCGGGAGCGGTCGGGTGGGTACTGGCCACCGCGAAGTTGAGCAGCCCGGCCCAGCCCCACCCGATGCCGTAGCCGATTAGCGCCGCGACCACCAACAGGCGGGAGTCACCCACGGCGAGCAGCGCGGGGCCGAGCGCGCCGAGGGTGCACATAACGGCGACCAGGCGCAGGTGCCCGGCGCTGCGCCGGTCGGCGCGGACGCCGATCCCGAGACGGACGAGCACGCTGGCGACGCTGGCCGCCGCGACCACCAGGCCGGCGTGCCCGTCGCTCTCCCCGATGCTCACCGCGGACAGCACGAAGAACGCGCCCATCGCGTTGGCCGCTCCCGAGGCGCAGCCGACCCCGACGGCCAGCAGCAGCAGCGCCGGCCGACCGGGTTGCCGGGCGACGTCCCTGGCGGTGCCGCGAGTTTCGGTAGGGACGGGAGCCGTCGTGGCCGTCGGCGAGCGGCGCACGAGGGTGCCTGCGGCTGCGGCCGCGACGGCCGCGGCGACGAAGGCCCATCGCCATCCGACGGTGTGCGCCACGGTGGGCACCGCCAGACCCGACAGCAGGGCGGCCGCGGGGATGGCCGCCTGCTTCACCCCGAACGCCATGCCCTGTCTGTGGCTGCCGACGGACCGGGTGAGGTAGCGGTTGGCGGCGGGTTGGATCGCGCCGTTGGCCGCACCAGCTACGCAGAGTGCCGCCACGAGCCAGGCAAACCGGTGAACGCCGAAACCGATCCACAGCAGCGCACCGGTGGCGGGAATCGTGCCCAGCCGCATCATGCGCGCGCCGCCGATATGGTCGGAGAGTCGGCCGAACCCGGCGCTGCACAGGGCCGAGGAACCGAAGAACGCGGCGACCGCCACGGCCAGGCCCCGGGTGCCCAGCGCCAGGTCTCGACCGATCTGCACGGACAACGCACCGGTCAGGAACACCGGCAGCTGGGCCGCGGTGGTGGTGGCCATCGCCGCGAACATCGGCGGCAGCCCGAACCGTCGACGGGGAGTCGCGCGGAGCACCGACGGGCTAGCCACGCCGCTGAGTGCGGCCCACCGACCACGCGTCCTGAGCCTCGCGCAGCGCGTCGAGCACGACCCGCTCACGCGCTGGAGAGAGGCGGAAGGTAGGTACCGAGACGCTGACCCCGTCCAGGGACGGCCGGGTGCCCGGCAGCGTGACCGCGAAGCAGTACAAGCCTTCCAGGGCCTCCTCCTGATCCACCGCGTACCCCCGATCCCGTATCAGTTCTAGCTCGACACGCAGCTGATCCCAGTGGGTGAGGGTGTGACTCGTCAATGCCTCCAAGGGAAAGCTGAGCCTCCGGCGTATGCCCTCAAGATCGCGCACCGCGAGCAAGGCCTTACCCAGAGCGGTGGCATGGGCGGGCAGCCGACTGCCGACCGCAGAGACCAGCCGGACAGGATGGGTGGAGGCGCGCTGGGCGAGGTAGACCACGCTCGCGCCGTCCAGCCGGGCCAGTTGCACGGTCTCTTCCGTGACCGCTGCCAACCGATCCAGCAGGCCGGCGGTTCTGACCACCGCCTCATCGGCCTCGAGGTAGGCGCTGCCGACCTGCAAGGCGCGCAGACCCAGCCGCACCCGACCCTCGGGCGCCTGCTCCACCCATCCGCGGTCCTCCATGGTCGCGAGGATGCCGTGCAAGCTGCTCTTCGGGATGCCGAGGTCGCGGGAAAGTTCCCCGAAGGAGCGTGCTCCGGCGGCGAGGATCTCCAGAACGTCCAGGGTGCGGGCAGCCGACTTCACCGGACGTAAGCCGTCAGTGCCCGTCGCCCGGTCCCGGACTGCCCCCTGCTCCCGCGTCGTCGAAAGCTCGCAACTGGGGTCTTGACCGAACGGGACGCCATTCCGTATTCTCACCACAGAGAATGATGTTCGCATATATGAATGAGGTTGTCAATCGGCAACGTCATGCGGTGGCGAAATCGCAGGGAGGGTTCCGATCATGGTCACCAGTAAGGACAGCTCGAAAAACAGGCGAAAGGCAGCACCCAGCGGCCTGCGCCAGCCACTGGGGGTCACCGCCTTGGCGACACCCGGGGCGGTATCCGAGCAGCCCGGGGCGGCCCCTTCGGGAAGACGCAAGACCCACGTCCGGTGGACCGTCGTCGGGCTATGTTTCGCCGGCACGGCGATCAACTACGTCGACCGGGCCAACCTGTCGATCGCGGCGCCGTTCATCCAGCACGACTTCCGTCTCAGCGATACCTCGATGGGGCTGATCCTCGGCGCCTTCTTCTGGACGTACGCGATCTTCCAGCTGCCGGCCGGTTGGTTCATCGACAAGCTCGGACCCCGGATCATGTACTCCTTCGCCGTGCTGTGGTGGTCGCTGTTCACCGCACTAACCGCCGTGGCCACCGGCTTCGGCTCGCTGTTCGGTCTGCGCCTCGGCCTGGGGATCGGCGAGAGCGCCGCGTACCCCACCAACGCGAAGGTGGTCTCCCGCTGGTTTCCCGTCCGCGAGCGGGCCTTCGCGACCAGCATCTACGACTCTGGCGCCCGAGTGGGCACCGCGTTGTCGGTACCGTTGGTGGCGTTCATCATCGCCGGGGTGGGCTGGCGGTGGTCCTTCGTCATCACCGGCGCGGTGGGCGCGTTGTGGGTTGTGCTCTGGGCGTGGTATTACCGCAACCCACTCCAGCACCGGGCCACCTCGACGGACGAGATTGACTACATCAAGGACGGCGGCGGCCGCGTCGACGAAGAGGTTGTCGAGGACGGCGGCGGCACGGTGCGCTGGGGCCAGCTCTTCGCTTACCGGACCATCTGGGGCATGATGCTCGGCTTTTTCTGCCTCAACTTCGTCATCTACTTCTTCATCACCTGGTTTCCGACCTACCTCGTCGATGCCCGGCACTTCAGCCTGCTCAAACTGGGCTTCGCCGGCGCGATCCCGGCCCTGGTGGCCATCGCCGGCGGTTGGGCAGGCGGCCTGTACTCCGATCGGCTCGTCCGCAACGGCGCGAGCCTGACCAAGGCCCGCAAGATCCCACTGGTCGGCGGCATGCTCTTTAGTTCCGTCATCGCGCTCGCGGTGATCGTGCCCAATGGATGGGCGGCCCTCGGGCTGTTGTCTGTCAGCTACGCCAGCCTGACCTTCGCTGCGGCCTCGGTGTGGTCGCTGCCTGCCGACGTCGCGCCCTCCCAAAGCCAGGTAGCGTCGATCGGGGGCATCCAAAACTTTGCCTCCAACTTGGCCGGCGTGGGTAGCCCACTGTTTCTGGGCGTGCTGAAGGGCATCACCGGATCATTTGTCCTGCCGCTGATCATCACCGGCGCGGTCGCAATCCTCGGCGCGATTTCCTACGCCTTCATCGTGGGGCGGGTGGAGCCGCTGCCCTTCCGTCAGTTTGATCGAACGACCGTCTGACCGCACCCGTCCAGCCTGTTCCACTCAAGGAGACGAAATGTCGCTATCGCCCGAGGAGACGATTGTCAGGCTCAGCTCTCAGCACCCCCCGAAGAGCGTGTGAAGCCACCCGGGTCCCGGCGACTTCGCCGGGGCAGGTGCACGCTCGGCGCGCCGCGACGAAGGGCGCGGCCGACGAGCGGACCGCGCTCGCGCACGTGGGCTTACCCGTGCGCTACATACGCTAGGAGGAGCGCCCATGACCCAAATCACCGACCTCGAGGTTATCGACGTCCGGTTCCCGACCTCACGTCAGCTCGACGGCTCGGACGCGATGAACCCCGATCCCGATTACTCTGCGGCCTACGTCATCCTGCACACTGACGCCGAGGACGGCCTGCAGGGTCACGGGTTCACCTTCACGATCGGCCGCGGCACCGAAGTCGTATGCACCGCCATCCATGCTTTGCGCCCTCTCGTCCTTGGCCATCCGGTCGAGGACGCCTGCGCCGACATGGGAGAGTTCTGGCGGACCGTCACCCGCGACAGCCAGCTCCGCTGGATTGGACCGGAAAAGGGTGCCATCCATCTGGCGACCGCTGCCGTGGTCAACGCGATGTGGGACCTGTTCGCCAAGCGCGAGGGTAAACCGCTGTGGAAGCTGCTCGTTGAAATGACCTCCGAACAGATCGTCGGCCTCGTGGACTGGCGTTACTTGACCGATGCCCTCACCCCTGCCGAAGCGCTCGAGATGCTGCAGGCCAAGGAGAGCGGCCGCGCCGCTCGTGAGAAGTTGCTCCACAACGAGGGCATTCCCTCCTACACCACCTCCGCCGGCTGGCTCGGCTACGACGACGACAAGCTGAGGCGCCTGTGCCAGCAGGCCGTCGACGACGGATGGACACACGTCAAGCTGAAGGTAGGCGCGGACATCGACAACGACGTGCGCCGCTGCCGCATCGCCCGGGAAATTCTCGGACCCGACCGACGGCTGATGGTCGACGCCAACCAAGCATGGGACGTCGACCAAGCCGTCGCGAACATGGCCAAACTCGCGGAGTTCGAACCCTGGTGGATTGAGGAGCCCACGAGCCCGGATGACATCCTCGGCCACGCCACCATCGCTGCGGCCATCGCGCCGTGTCGCGTCGCCACCGGGGAGCACGTACACAACCGGGTGATGTTCAAACAGTTGCTGCAGGCTCGCGCTATCGGTTTCTGCCAGATCGACGCCTGCCGCCTCGGCGGGGTCAACGAGGTCGTCGCCGTGTTGCTCCTCGCCGCGAAGTTCGGCGTGCCGGTGTGCCCGCACGCCGGCGGCGTGGGCCTGTGCGAACTCGTCCAGCATCTGGCAGCGTTCGACTTCGTCGCTGTTTCGGGCAGCCTCGACGATGTCGTCGTGGAATACGTCGACCACCTGCACGAGCACTTTGTTGACCCCGTGCGCACCAAGGCCGGCCGCTACCTTCTGCCCGATCAGCCAGGTTACAGCGCGCAGATCCGCCGGGAGTCCCTCGATGCGTTCGCGTTTCCGCACGGGCGCGAATGGGCCGGCACACGAACATGAACCGACGAGCGGAACGGGATCCCGGGAAACGGCGCGCGCACCCCTATGATCGCCCGTCCAAGCCAAACATCGTCGCCGGACATCGCCGCTGGCGTCGCCCGGTTCGGAGCACTGAACTCATGGATAGGACACCATCCGACGCGATCTCCGCGACCGAGGCGGAGCCGGGACGCGGCCCGTTTCTTGTGCTGCGGGCACTGCGGGACGTCCAACCTCGCGCCGCTCCCCGCCTCACACCCATGTCGTGGCCTGGCGATACTTCCACTGCGCCCGGTTCGCGGGGTGAGCGGCACGGGTCTACAGGCGCTCGCGCGACGAGCTGTACGCCGCCCGGCCAGCTCAACCCTCCCAATGCAATCCCACCCACGCGATAAGGACCAATTTTGAAGCTCATACGGATCGGTGCCGTCGGCCACGAGAAGCCGGCGGTACTCACCGCGGACGGCCGGTTCCTGGACGCCTCCGGTATCACACCCGACTACGACCCGGCATTTTTCGCCTCCGTCGGCCTGACCCGGCTGGCGGCTGCTGTAGCGACCGGAGATCTACCCGAGCAACCCAACGCCGCGGACGAACGGATCGGCGCTCCGGTCGCCCGGCCGGGGAAAATCGTGTGCATCGGTCTGAACTACCACGACCACGCACGCGAGACGAACGCCGAGATCCCGGCCGAGCCGGTCGTGTTCATGAAGGCCTCCAGCTCGGTGGTGGGACCGAATGACGAGGTGCTGGTGCCACGAACATCGACGAAGACCGACTGGGAAGTCGAGCTTGCAGTAGTGGTCGGGCACCAGGCGCGGTACCTGCCCGATCCAGCCGCGGCCGCCGGAGTCATCGCCGGATACACCATCTCCAACGATGTGTCCGAACGCGAATTCCAACTTGAACGCGGCGGTCAATGGGACAAGGGCAAGTCATGCGAGACCTTCAACCCGATGGGACCGTGGCTGCTCAGCTCGGAGGAGGTAGCCGACCCTCAGCAGCTGGGGCTGCGCCTCTGGGTCAACGGGCGTCTGCAACAGGACAGCACGACCGCCGAGATGGCCTTCGGGGTACATCATCTCCTGTGGTACCTCAGCCAGTTCATGGTGCTCAATCCGGGCGACGTGGTGAACACCGGTACACCCGCGGGGGTGGCGATGGGGATGGCTCAGGCCCACTACCTACGCGCGGGTGACCTCCTCGAGCTCGAAATCGACGGGCTCGGTCGGCAGCGGCAGAAGGTAGGTCAAGCATGAGCAACAAGGAGTTCGACGGTCTGTCTGCCCTCGTCACCGGCGGATCCTCCGGAATCGGGCTGGCCACGGCGGGTCTGCTCGCCGCACGGGGGGCGCGCGTCGCGATACTCGATCCGCAGCCGCCCCCCAGCAATGCCGAGTTCGTCCACGTCGTCGGCGACGTCACCGTCGACACGTCCGTCCGGTCAGCGGTCGACTCCGTCGTCGCCACCTTCGGTGGCCTGGACATCCTGGTGAACAACGCAGGAATCGGCGCCCAGGGCACGGTCGAGGACAACTCGGACGACGAATGGCAGCGGGTCATCGACGTCAACGTCCTCGGCATCGTCCGGGTGACACGCGCCGCCCTGCCCCACCTGCGTGCCTCCGCCCATGCGGCAGTGGTCAACACCTGTTCGATCGTGGCCACCGCCGGACTGCCCGCACGGGCGCTGTACAGCGCGACCAAGGGGGCCGTGCTGGCCCTCACCTTGGCGATGGCGGCCGACCACGTCCGGGAGGGTATCCGCGTCAACGCGGTGAGCCCGGGCACGGCCGACACGCCCTGGATCGGGCGGCTGCTGGAGCGGGCTGCAGACCCCGCCGCCGAGCGCGCGGCCCTAGGTGCTCGTCAACCGCAGGGCCGGCTCGTGTCGGCCGAAGAGGTCGCCGCCGCGATCGCCTACCTTGCCAGTCCCCTTGCTGGCTCCACGACCGGCACAGCGTTAGCAGTGGACGGCGGCATGGCGGGGCTGCGCCTCAGACCGGTTGAAGAGTGAACGAGGCCAATTCCTCCGATGTCTAACTGGCAACGTCAGTCACTCCGGGATCAGCCGTGGCCAACTTCCGCACGACCCTGTTCCGGGTTCATCGCACCGCGGCAGCCCGGTGCGGGTGCAGAGCCTGTCAACGTGGTGGGTGAAGCGGGCCCAGGCGCGGAAGTTGCCGTGGGCGCGGACCTCATCGACCAGGCGCAGCACCGTGGGATCGGCGTCGCTGTAGATGCGGTGGTAACCTGAAATAACGGCCAGTACCTCGGTCGGGGTCAGCGCGGTGAACCGCTGGTGGGCATACAGCCGGGAGTTCACCCCCATGACCATCTACCGCCACATCACCACCGGCGATATTTCACCGACTCCTGAGCAGTGGAGCTTGGTGCACGCGACTTCCGACAGTTGCTGGTCAACAGTCCCCCCGCAGCCACCGACGTTTCCGCACGAACACGGTGCAGTCGTCTTCTGAAAATGACACCCGGGTGACGATCGGTCAGCGACGCACAGGGCGCGCAACCCTAGTGTGTGCGGCTACTTCGTCGCCTTTTTCGCTGCCGTGGTCTTCTGACAACGGGCTTCCGATGTGTCCTCGACCGAGCTCAGCAGGCTAGTGATCGCATTCGACGGCAAGACGTCGCGCGTGACGCGGCAGGCAACCTCACCCACCTCCTGGCGGGGGCCCCGGTCGACGGGTGCCTGCCAAGGGTTCGTCGATGACACCACCGCCCCGTACGGTGCGATCGGCAGCTGTGCTCGACCTACCGGGGGTGCTCGACGTCTGCGAGCTCTTCCCGCCTTGTTAGCGAAATGTGTAGCGTTCCTTGTGATCTGCAGGTAAACCCGCCGGCAGCGCACAGCTGGGAGCGTCATGATCACCCTTGGTGTCATTCTGCTCATCGTCGGATTCCTCATCAAGATCCCCGTTCTGTGGACGATCGGGATCATCGTGCTGATCGTCGGCTTGGTCCTGCTGGCGATGGGCTCCATGGGCCGCGCCGTCGGCGGCCGCAAGCACTTCTACTAAACGATCCCCCGCCCCCTGGCAAAGCCGGTAAGTCACAGCAACGCGCTGACACCAGTAACCGGTTCTTTTAGTGCGCCCGGGTCCGCGCCTCGCCGAGCTCGGGCACCCTGCGGTACAGGGTGGCTCGGCTGACCCCGAGGACCTGGGCGACCTCGGTGACCGGGGTCTTCTCTCCGATCATCTTCCGGGCCTGCTTTAACTTGGGGTGTGAGTAGCAAGCGCGCAGGATCGTGCGCTAAGCACTTGACCGGCATCCGTTCCTCGACGGCCGGCCGTCACCGAGCTGGACTAGGCGCTTCCGGCGCCGGGCGCCGGCAGGGGTCGTCGAGCGGACCGGAGCGTCAGCCCGAGGCGGGTGTGGTGCGCCCGTAGTCGCCCCAGCCGTCCCTGAGGTGGGCGAGAGCCTGGGCGAGGGCGCGCTGAGGGTGAGGTTGGTCGCCGGCGAGGTCAAGGGATTCCAGGCTGAAGCGCGCCAGGGCTGCGGCGGAGAGGTCGTCGGGAGGCGCGCTGGTGCTGTCAGCGATGGCGCGGGCGAGCGAGACCTCGTGTCGGGTCCACATCCGGCGGGAGTACTCGCGCAGCGCCGGGGTTGTGCGCACCAGGTGCAGGAACTCCTTCAGATCCGGGTCCAGGGTCAGCGCGTGCGAGCCCTCGTAGTAGGCCTGCAGGGCGTCCAGCACGGACAACCCGGCCGGCCGGCCGGCGACGGCGGCGACGAGCGCCGCCTCCCGGTCGGAATCCTGGTCGAAGACCAACGCCTCCTTGCTCGGGAAGTGCTGGAACAACGTGGTGACGGCGACGTCAGCGGCGTCGGCGACGTCCTTGACGCTGACGCTGTCGTAACCGCGCTGCAGGAACAGCCGCAGGGCGGCGTCCGCGATCGCTGCCCTCGTCGCCGCCTTCTTGCGTTCACGACGGCCCACCGTCTGCTGCCCGGTCGTCACCTCCATAATCAAATCCTACACGAATCACCAGCAGATCCTAAGTCGTAGTCACTGCGCTCTGGAGGCAGTCGGTGACCTCATGCGCACCGGGAAGGCCGCACGGAAAGGCCGAACCTGAGCTCCCCGACCAGCTTCGGCGTCTCCAGGTTACGCGTGCCCGCCGCTCGTCGATGACGCAGCGTGTTGTCGCAAGCACCTGGGCCTGGGCACTGGCGACCGTCCCCGTCGTCCCAATGCCCGGAGGCCCGGGATGCCCGGATGGGGCGGTCTTCACCAGCGGATCCTCACCGAGCACACCTCTTCAGAACACTCTGTCAACCGGCGCCGGCTCCGTCCCCTACTCACCTCGGTGCTCCGATGACGAGCCCGTAGGCACAACGCTTATTGACCGACTAGCAACACGGAGTCTATGTTGCTGAGCATGACATTGGAGAGCACAGGCCCGCGCAGGCAGTCCGAGGTGACCCCGGGGAACGCCTTCAGCCTCGGGCTGCCGTTCGTGCTGCAGAACCAGTCCCTGTTCAACTACTGGGACGTCCGCAGCGGCGACCACTTCATCGAGATGGAGGGCAAGCACTACGGCTGGGACAGCGCCACCGTCCAGGTCGCCGAAACCGGCCCCGGCGTCGGTCCCGGCATGCACGTCCACCCCGTCGAGGAGATCTTCGTGCTGCTGGAGGGTGAGGTCGCGTTCACCGTTAACGGCGAAGTCCTGACCATGAAGGGACCTGCGCTGGTCCGCGTCCCGCCCCACACGGCGCACAACGTCACCACCCTGGGCACCGGCCGCAACAAACTGATCACCTTCTTCTCCTCGAACAGCCCCGGCGCGTCCCTGGTTGAGGAGCCCGACCCGTTCGGGCACATCAAGCAGCAGAGCGCAGGCGAACGCAACGCCATGATCGCGAACTTCAAGAAGGTCCTTGCGGACTTCGACGCCGATGGTGACGGCAAGCTCTCCCGCGCGGAAGCCCCGACCCTGATCCAGGAGCAGTTCGACCGCTACGACACCGACCACGACGGGTTCATCACCCTCGAAGACGCGCAAGGCTGGGACTGAGCTCGACCGTCAGGGGATCTCCGCCCACTGGCCAGATCCCCGAACGATGGGGCTGGTCGGAACGAACAGCGCGCGGCCGGGGCGCAGCGGGCGGGGGGGCTGCGCAGCCGTCAGCCGCGTGTTCCTGAGCTCGAGCCGTTGGGCTACGCCGCAGGAGTGGCCTAGGTCCACGCGCTCGCCAGGACCGGGCAGGTCAACCCGCGCCCAGTCGCCAGTGACACCGGGTGAGGTGTACCCCAACCTGACGTCAGGAGCAGTTCAGCTCTCAGCGTCAGGTTAGGGCCGTCGCCCGGCTTGATGGACACCTGTCCCTACGGGTCCTAAGGTCCAACCTGACACCTAGCGCTCGGGAGGCCCATGAGCGGGCAGCGGGTCGGCTACACCCGGGTGAGCAGCCTGGACCAGAACCCCGACCGCCAGCTCGACGGCGTCGAGGTGGACCGGGTGTTCACCGACAGCGCCTCGGGCCGCTGTACCGCCCGGCCGCAGCTGGAGGCGATGCTGGCGTTCGTGCGGGACGGCGACACGGTGCTGGTGCACTCGATGGACCGGCTCGCCCGCAACCTCGACGACCTGCGCGCCCTGGTCCGCACCCTCACGGGCTCGGGGGTGCGGGTGCAGTTCATGAAGGAGCAGCTGACGTTTACCGGCGACGACACCGCGATGGCGACGCTGC
>JAABUT010002388.1_pt1 | contig 18316 bp, 18 predicted proteins | sample 5559281 | NCBI WGS metagenome assembly JAABUT01 (sample SAMN10711880, study PRJNA513359) | rock metagenome | isolation source: Antarctica rocks | place: Antarctica: Victoria Land, Ricker Hills nord | collected 2016-01-04 | reverse complement strand
CGCATCCCATTCGGGATCCGATGTCCACCTCCCGCCCTCCACCTCCGCAGGACGAGGCCAACTACACCAAATGATCTCGTATGGGCTACTTAACATCCCGCGTCCCTCGACGTACCCCCTTAGAGGGCTGTATGTTCCATGAAGCGCTGTATAGATAATAGCTGCGTATCGAGAGTGTTTGACCTTCCATCGAGAACGAGTTCGCTAAGTAGATAGCCAGTTGCTGGCGCATGCATGAACCCGTGGCCATTAAAACCTGCTGCACAGAAAAACCCTTCTGTTCCCGGTAGTGGACCGACTATAGAGTGCTCATCAGGTGTTATCTCGTACAATCCCACTAAACTTTCTAAAATTGTGATGGATTGCAGACTGGGTAGGCGTTTAGAGGCAAGCTTGTAAATTTTCTTGTCAAATGTCTTGTCAATTGGAGGGGGGCCAGAGTGACGAAATGGGCGCGGTCTGGTCGCACCGAAAACAACACTATTGTCTTTGTGCCGGAATCCGATCCCATCATCCTGAAAAATTACGGTAGGTTGGTCAGATCGAAACTGATCTAACGGGCTGGTTACGCAATACTGGTGAGCAAACGTTGTTACAGGGAGCTTATAATCAACCATGCGGCAGATTTTACCGGCCCACGGGCCTGCCGCATTAATCACAACATGCGTTGTAATTTCTCCCCTACTTGTTACTACTTTTTGTACGCGTCCGTTGGTTACCATGAGCTGAACTACTTCGGCCTCGGTGTATTGCTGGACATTCAATCTCGTCAAAAGGATCTTATAACTGTTGACCACCGCGTGAACATCCAGCCGACCATCTTCCGAGTGATACGAGCCACCTGACACACCATGAAGTTCCATCATGGGTAGCATCTCGGCGAGATCGTCCTTCTCCAGCCATTGTGCACCAATACCTGCGGCATGCAGTAATGGTAGCGCGGCTTGGAGTCTCGCGACATATTCACGAGACGACGCCATAAATACATATCCTGTCTTTTGTAGTCGCAATGGAATGTCGGCTTCTGATTCTAGGTCTTTGCGCAGTCGGTCACTCAGAAGTGATAATTGTATATTGATTGAACTAGTAAATTGCGAGCGGATACCACCGCCGCATTGATTTGTAGTTATTCCTCCTAAAAATTCGGTAGCTTCGAGTACCACGACGTTTCTGCAACCTCGGCGGGCAAGATAGTATGCAGTGCTTAACCCAACAATACCACTGCCAATCACTACAATTTCAGCTGATGTCGGAAATTCGGCGTTTATAAGGCCAGATATGTCTATTTGTTCAAAGCTATGCGTTGCCATATCCTAGTCTCCTCCTATTGTCATGTTTGATGCTTATGGTGAGGGATGCAACATTGCAGTAATTTAGTCAGTATTTCCATCCTCATCTCGAGTAAATAATCTCGCAATCATCAATACGAGCGTAGATATGACACTGGCGGCTAATAAGAACACAAGTGTTATTCTTTGCCGCTTCACGCGACGTACAGCAGAGGCATACGGTGTATCTGTATACATAATGAGCGAATATAAAGGTATCCAGAATTTGGGTAAAACTTTGTTCATAAAAATATCGAGCCGCTTCATTAAGATAAACCAATATGAATGCACGCGCGCACATATCTCGGCGAAGTGCTCCTTTGACACATCGGCCATAATATCGATGTCAGGCTTGCGTGTTTTCTCATACTGTTGAAATGCCCGAAGAAGATCGCCTCGATTGCTTCGAACCAGCGAATTGAGAATTTGGCAGTCTTCAAGTGATGAATTCATACCTTGTCCATAAAACGGAACAAAGCTATGACAAGCATCGCCAACGAGAACTAATCGATCTTTATAATGCCATGGTGATACATACGTAGTGATAAAGTTGCCCGTCGGTGCTCTGAGAAATGCTTCTTCCAAATTGTCAATACTATGAGCAACATCTCCAAAATTGCGCAAGAAAAAGTTAGATACAGTTTGGGGATCGTTGAGTACTGTAAAACCTTGAACTCCTTGAAGAGGAAGCACGCAAGTGCAAGTAAATGAACCATTGATATTGGGTACCGCCATAAGCATGTGGTTGCCACGAGGCCACATGTGAAACATATTTGCTTCCAAGCGAGCACTCGGGCAAGTGTTCGAGATATGTAATTCGCGGTACCCCCATTCAAGTATTTCTTGCTTAAAGTTGTTTGGAACATTGCGGTGAATCTCACGGCGTACTGTCGAGTAAACTCCATCAGCGCCAACTATAAAATTTTGCGCAGTGAATAGATCTTGAGATCCATCAGTGTTCATGAACAACGCTGTTAGGCTGTCCTTATTAATTTGTAGGCATTTCTTTTCGAAATGCAACCTCACATTACGCTGTGATTCGACTGCGTTCAACAGCGTAGTATTCATATCGTGTCGTTGTACCGAGTAAATAACTTCTTTCGAATTCTTCCCGTAAGGCTGATATATGCGAGTACCGTTCGAGCGATGAATCATGCGGCCCGTTAGCGGTATAGCTTTTGCCATAATCGATGGCAAGACCCCAACTTGGGCTAACGCACGGATGCCTCTATAAGCGAGCGTCATATTAACAGACATATTTTGAGGATCGGGGTAAGTTCGAATATCTGATCGGCGATCAAATAATTGGACGCAAAAGCCTTGTTGTGCAAGCAAGAGAGCTATTACTGGGCCGCTAAGCCCAGCTCCAATAACTAGTACATCACTATTAGTTACCATAAAATTCCACCTTTACGGTGCCAGTCGAAATATATCATGCGTAAACACTGATATATTTCGACCCGTTTTACGTGTCGGTCGTAAATGAAGGCGCTAGGTTGCGTCAGGATTCGGTTTCGGCGACGTTGACTTCAGCTTTTCTGGTATCCTGATCGACTCTGAAGAGACCAGCTGAGGGAGTGCCAGATGACTTGCCCGCACTGCACCGCCACCACGACGAGCGAGTTGACGAAGCGAACCCACCTGGGCTATCGCATCTTTCGCTGCTCGATGTGCCAGCGCCAATTCAATGAGCGGACTGGCACGCCTTACAACGATCTTGAGTTCCCCACCGATATCGTGCTGGTGGTTGTCCTGTGGCACCTGCGGTACAAGTTGCGTCTCCGTGACCGTGCCGAAATGTTCCTTGAGCGCGGCTTTGCGTTTACGCATGAGACCGTTCGCGAGTGGGAAGTCCGCTTTGCTCCCCTGCTGGCCGATCACCTGCGGACGAAGCGCAAAGGGCAAGCTGGTCGCTCCTGGCATGCCGACGAAACGTATATCAAGGTCCGTGGTGTGTGGAAATATCTCTACCGCGCCATTGATCGCGACGGCAATCTGGTTGACTCGATGCTCAGTGAGAAGCGTGATATGGAGGCTGCCAAGCGCTTTTTCCATCGAGCACTGATGGGTGCTGGTCAGCCACCGGAACGTGTGACGACCGACGGTCATGACGCGTATCCACGGGCGATTCGCGAGACGCTTGGTGAACAGGTGACGCATCGCTGCAACCAGTACCTCAACAATCGGATCGAGCAGGATCATCGTGGTATTAAGCAGCGCAATTACCCGACGCGTGGCTTCGAAAGTGTTGAATCAGCCTCCCGCTTTTGTCAGGCCTTCGACGAACAGCGGCAGTATTTTCGTCTGCGGACCACGATGTGCCAGCCACTGCCGACGTTAGCTGAGCAACGACAGGAGTACTGTGCCCGCTTTCAGACGCTAATGGGTGAGTTGGCGGCGGCCTAATCCCCAATCTTCGAGGGTTAAGCATCTTCACTGCTGCTCTTTTCACGATCCTGCGAACCGATTCCTGACGCATCCGTTGAGTCAGCCCCCCTCGCCTCCTACGCTAACATACAGGCGAGGCGTCCAACGGAAACTATGCTTCACGGATCGGCCATCGCTATACCTCCTTTTCCACGCCTCATCACCCAGGGTCCGCTGCACTGATCCCATTACACACCCAAAGCGGCATGGGTGATAGGCGCAAATATCACGAATGGGTGATGATCTTTCTCCCCTAGGTCGAGTATAGCTGTACTCACCGAACGTCCTTGCCAAGTGGCAGGGCGGCGTGCACATCGCGCCAGGGTTCACCGGCGATGGCACCTCGGGACAAGGCAGGCCCGGAAGAGCTATGCCGACACACGGTGTGACCGCAGGGGCGGAACGCGGTCCGCACCACGGTGATCACGCCGCTCTACGGGGGCACTCTGGGCATGAGGGGGTGACGGCTCAGTCGTCGATAAGGCCCTGCCGGTGCGCCCACGCGGTCGCCTCGGCCCGGCCATGCACGCCGAGCGTGCCGTAGAGGTGGCTGAGGTAGTTGCGCGCCGTCTGCTCGCTGATCCCCGCCGTGGCGGCGATGCGCGGCAGATCCCAGCCGCGCACCAGCAGCCTGAGCAGCTGTCGCTCGCGCGCGGTCAGGGCCACCGCTTGCCCCGCCCCTACCAGGCTGGCGGCAGGCCCAGGGATGAGCTTCGCCATGATCACGCGGCTGAAGTGCGTGCCGCCTGTCGTCACCGCGCGGATCGCCTGTGCCACCGCCTCCAGCGGCTCGTCCTTGAGGAGATAGCCGCCCACGCCGAGGCCGAGCAGTTCGCGCGCCTGCGCGGCGCCGTCGTGCGCCGTCAGGACCACGATCTGCAACGCCGGGAGCCGCGCGCGGAGGTCGGCGACGACCTCGAGCAGTGGTGGTCCGGGCATATTGAGGTCGAGCAGGAGCACGTCGGGCCGCAGGGCGAGGCAGCCTCGCCGCGCCTCGTCTCGCGTGCTCGCCTCGCCGGCCACCTCGATATCCCCCTCCGCCATCAGCGCGGCGCGGATGCCTGCGCGCACGGCGGGGTGATCATCGGCCAGCAGAACCCGGATCGGTGGCATCATCGCCGACCCCCTCACTCCAGCAGGGCAATTGGATGGTCACGATGGTACCCGCGCCCGGGGCGCTGGCGATAGTGAGCTGGCCCCCGGCCCATTCCACCCGCTCGGCCAGGCCGATCAGGCCGAAATGCTGCCGCCGCGCCAGTGCCGCGAGTCGCGGTGGCACAACGAACCCGGTGCCGTCGTCCGCGACGCGCACCGTCACCGTCCCCGAGTCGAGGCCCAGCGTCAGCCGAATCTGGCTGGCCCGGGCGTGGGTCAGCGCGTTGCGCAGCGCCTCCTGGGCGACGTGGAAGAGGCAGGCGGCGATGGTCGAGGGGAGCGTCTGGCCGCCCGGGTCCAGGTTGAGCAGGATGGTCGGGCCACCGGGTTCCAGGTCGCGCCGGAGTTGCGCCGCGTATTCCTCCAAGGCAGTAAGCAGCCAGAAATCGTCCAGCCCGGCCGGGCGCAACTCGCCGATGATCCCGCGCAACTGACCGATCACATCGAGCAGGCGCTCGCGGATCGCCGGCGGCGCGGGCCGGTCGGGCCGGGTCAGGAGCTGGTAGCGCACGGCGATCAGATCCTGCACCGGACCGTCGTGCAACTCCCGTGCCAGGCGCAGGCGCTCCTCCTCCAGTCTCGCCGCCAACTGCCGTCGCGCCTCGTCCCGCTCCGCCTCGGCCAGCGCCCAGGCGGTAATGTCGGTCGCCACGCCGATCACCCCGGTGACGGCCCCAGCCGAGTCGTGCAACGGGGCGTAGTGGGTGGCGAAGGTCCGGTCGCCGACCACCACTCGCGCCTCGACTTGCTCGCCCGCGAGAGCGCGGCGCGCATGGTCGCCGATCGCGCGGGAATATGGCCCCTCGGCGAAGAGTGGATAGCCCAAGATTTCCTCTGCCGCGTGGCCGAGCGCGACCAGGCCGTGGCCCGCCACGAACGTGATCACCCCCGCCGCGTCGAGGGTGAAGAGGATGAGCGGCGCGTTCCCGATGACGACCCGCAAACGGGCCTCGCTCGCCCGCAGCGCCGCCGCCGCCGCCCGCCGCACGCTGAGGTCGCGCACCACCACGCACAGCAGCGGCCCTGCGGCGCCCCGGAGCGCCGTGGCGCTGACCTTGACTGGGACGGTCGTGTCGTCCTTGTGCCGGTAGTCCCGCTCGCCGACGATGTGCCGTCCCTCAGCGACGATGCGCGCGGTGTTGGCATCGACGCTCGCGCGAGAGTGGGCGACGAGATCATAGAGGATGAGCCCGGCCATTTCTGTCTCGGCGTATCCGAGCAGACGCCGGAAGGCGGGGTTCGCTTCCACGATCCGCTTGCTCTCGGCCTCGAAGAGGAAGATCCCCTCGGCGGCCTGCTCCACCACCGCCCGGTAGCGCGCCTCACGCGCGCGCAACGCCCCCTCGGCCGCCATCCGCGCGGTGATGTCCTCGACCATGCCGATCGCGTACTGCGGCGCGTTTTTGGCGTCGCGCACCAGCGAGGTGGTCAGCCGCCCCCAGGCGGTCGTGCCGTCGGGGCGGAGGTAGCGCTTCTCGATCTGGTAATGGTCGCGCCGCCCCGCCACCAACTCGGCGAAGAGGGCGTCATCGCGGGTCGCGTCCTCGGGATGGGTGCCGCGCCCGAGGCCGTGCCCGTCCGCCCCGGTGCCGTCGCGTCCGGTGAGGCGGGCGAGGGCGGGGTTGACCATCAGCGGACGGCGCTCGAGGTCGGCGAGGCCGATGCCGATCGCGGCGTGTTCGAAGATCGCCCGGAAGCGCGCCTCGCTGTCGCGCAACGCCGCCGCCGCCCGCTCGCGCTCGGTCACATCGACGCCCAGCCCCAGGGTGCCGACGATCGCCCCGGCAGCGTTGCGCAGCGGCTCGACGCGGACCGCGTAGTCCCGTCCATCGCGGCGCAGGGGGTAGTCGGCGGGGTCGCCGTCGAGGGCGCACCGATGGGCGGCGAGGGGCGGGAAGGCCGGATCGGTGGTCCCGAAGAACTCCGCCACCGTCTGGCCGACGCGCCCGCGCGGGTCGATGCCGCCACGCCGGAAGGCGCCCCCTGCGAACGAGTCCAGGCGCAGGTCCGCGTCGGTCGTCCAGAGGAAGGCGGGCAACTGCCGCGTGAGCAGCCGCAGGCGCGCCTCGCTCGCGCGCAACGCCCCCTCGGCCTGGGTACGGTCGCTCAGTGCGCGTCGTGTCTCCCGCCAGCGCCGCCAGGCGTAGACCTTGAGGCCGAACGCCAGGACGAGGACGGTCACGATCAGCGCGTCGCCCCCCGCGCCTTCCAGGCGCTGACCCGCCTCGACCAGCCGGTCGAAAAGATCGAAACGCCGGGCGGCCGCGAAGGTGAGCAGGCCGAGGGCCGTTAGGGCGAGGAGGTCCCGGCGAGCGGTGGACGTGTGGGGCAGCGCAGCGGGCGGGACCATCGCCATCCTCCGCGCGACGGGGCGGCGGGCATCCCGAGTTAGATGCCGTCGTCGTCTCCGGCGCAATACCGATCGGCACTGCGGGCGGTGGCGTGCTGGCGGGCGTGCACCCGCCGCCTCCCGACCGCGACAAGCGCGGTACGGGCACGCCGGAGCGGCGGGGGTTGTCAGCGGGCAGGGGCGGAGCCTCATGTGGCGGGGCGGGGTGTGACGCTGGCAACCCCGGCTGTCTCGGCGCGCCGAGACCCGCTAGGCTTTGCGGCCCCGCCTCGCGACGGGTGTGCCCTGAGCAACACGCTGGTCGTTGCTCGGTACCCAGCATAGCACGGCGTCGGCGCGGGCGCATCAGCCAAATGGGCTACGGGGTGCCCCGCGCCTACGCGCCCCGGTGGCAGCGCGGCCACCGCCGGGCGGGCTCGACGCCGCTGCGCCGATGCCGAGCGCCCCTGGGCCGACGCCGACTTCCCCCGGGGCTATGCTGGGGCGTCGCGCCGCAGGCTGCCGCCCGCTCGCGTGGCCCCACCCTTGGCGCTTGGCGCTTGCCCCCATCATAGCTCACCCTAATCGCCCTTAGGTTGAGCCAGAAAGGCTGAGGGAGCACGATGGAGATTCGACATAATGCTAGGGAGGGGTGGGGATGGACGATGAGGCGAGCGCGGTCGAGCTGCGTGAAGGCGGGTCGCGGGCGCTGTCGGCGGTGGCTGCTGTCCCTGCGCCGCACACCGACCCGACCGCCGCGTATCTCGCGAGCTTGTCGCCGAAGGGGCGGGCGACGATGGTGGAGCGGCTGCGTGCGGTCGCGGCGCTCCTCGACGTGCCGTATGCGCAGGTCAGCTGGCACGAGCTGCGCTTCCAGCACGTCGACGCCATCCGCCAGCGCCTCCTCGCGGCGGGCCGCGCGCCGGCGACCGTCAACCTGACCCTGGCCGCCTTCCGCGGGATCGCCCGCTACGCCCGCAACCTCGGCCTCATGACCGCCGAGGAGCACGACCGGATCCGGGATGTGAAGGCGGCGCGGGGTTCCCGGCTCCCTGCCGGGCGCGCGGTGCTGGCCGGGGAGCTGGGGGCGCTGGTGGCCGCCTGCGCCGCCGACTCGTCCCCGGCGGGCGGGCGCGACGCGGCGATCTTCGCAGTGTTGTACATCGGGGGCATCCGGCGGTCGGAGCTGGCCGGGCTCGACGTGGCCGACTGGACGCCCGAGCCGCCGACGCTGCGCATCCGCCACGGCAAGGGCGACAAGGAGCGGCTCGTCCCGCTCGTCGGCGCGGCCGCCGCGGCGCTCGACGCCTGGCTGGGGGTGCGCGGGGACCGGCCGGGCGGCCTCTTCCTGGCGATCACCCGCCACCACACCATCGTCGGCACCGGGATGACGAGCCACGCCGTCTACAACGTCCTGGCGAAGCGCTAGCGCGAGGCGGGCGTGGCGAAGCTGTCGCCGCATGACTTCCGCCGCACCTTCGTCGGGGACCTGCTCGACGCCGGGATCGACCTCGCGACGGTGCAGCAGCTGGCCGGGCACGCCAGCGTGACGACGACGGCACGGTACGACCGGCGCGGCGAGGCGGTCAAGCGGAAGGCGGTCGAGGCGCTCCATTTCCCCTACCGGCGTGATCGGGGGTGAGTCGCAGTGGGTCGGCATGACCGCGCGAAATGCTTGCGCTCGGCGCTGAGATGCTGAACGGGCTCCGTACCAGCGCCCGCCTCCCCTAGCACAACCGTTGTTAAACGACGAATGCCGACAACCCCGAAAGGCCCTCGGCACTCGATCGTTCAGCTTCGCCCGCATGTCCAACGCCTTGCGGCGCTGCGCCTGCGCTGTCGTCGTCCCACTCTCGAAAGAGCTATCCGACTGGTTCGCCGGCATCCCGTTCGCGTGGCCCCCGAGAGGGTTTCGGCAGCGGGAGCACCCGTGCGTCCCTGATGTACGTACTGTACTATGGTCTTGCCGTCTTGTCAATAGGGTTGGGCGACATTTCTCCACACATCCCCTAAATCCCCTGGACAGCGCGCCGTAGCCGGTGCTCCCATCTGTCCTGTCGAGGGCGAGGCGACGAGGAGCAGGAGCAGTTTGAGGCTAACGTCCGCAAAGCCGTCACCATTTGGAATGATCAGCATAATCGCATGAGCCAAGCCCGCATTAAAGTTCAGCACGAATTCCGGGCTATGCTAGGGGTCAACTAAGAATTCTCTAAATAAGCTTGCATAAGTCGAGTTCGTACGCTGTAATTAGAGGGTAAGGCTGTGTATTTTTGGGGCAAAGGAAAGCCCTTGGATGCAGCGTTTGTCGGGTTAAAATCTTACCCCGGGATCATCGCTCCCGAAGGAGTGAGAGGAAACCCGGGGTGTACGTGTTGAAGAATACTTCTAATATGGCTATGTGTCAAGAATGTACGTACAGGCAAAATACTGTGTGCAGGTGAACATAGGAGTACGCTCTTGGTCGCGCAGATGGTCTCCGATTTGTACCTTCCTCTTTCCCAGGTACGTTTGGAGGCTTATCGTCCCCCTGGGGCCAGCGACCTCGAGATGCTCACCAATTACTTCTGGAATATTGACCTCGCCGAGGGCTTGGTCTCTTCCCTCCACGGCATCGAGCTGGCTCTGCGAAACACTATCCACACGGGTCTAACGAACGTGCACGGCACCGATATGTGGTTCCAACAACCCGGACTTCTGGGCACTTGGCACACAAACGAATTCAATAAGGCCTACGCAGCGGTGGCGAAGAATCCGCCGGTGACGGCGGGGAAGCTCGTGGCCGAGCTGAACTTTGGCTTCTGGACTGGTCTCCTCGGTGGCTCGTATGAGCAGCCGCTCTGGAGCCCGAACAGGTATGCCCTCTTGCGAGCCGCGTTCTCTAATGTCTCGACCAGTCGCAAAATTATCTATGCCCGCCTCACCGCGATCAGGGAGTTGCGCAACCGTGTCTTCCACCATGAGGCCATCTGGCACCGCCCGAACCTTGTCCGCGAGCACAACGACATTCACCAGGCGATCAACTGGATCAGCCCGACCCTGCACCGGGCCATCCACTCGGTCGATAACTTCCCCAAGAATTACGCCGGCAAGGCACATGTCGAGGCGCGGCTCAAGATACTGTTGAAGATCTCGTAAGAAGCGCCACGGCGAGATGGCACATCAGGGAGAAGCAGTGCTATGAGCGATACGGTTTTTTATTCATGGCAATCCGATCTGCCTAATGCCACCAATAGAGGGCTAATAGGAGCCGCGCTCGAAACCGCCGCCAAAGCCCTTCGAAACGATGAAACGCTCCAAATCGAGCCGGTTATTGACCGGGATACAGCAGGCGTCCCCGGGATTCCCGATATCGGCGCTACCATCTTCGAGAAGATAGCCAACGCGCAAGTCTTCGTGTGCGACGTCTCACTCATCAATCAGCAGGCACAAAAGCCGACTCCCAATCCCAATGTGCTCATCGAGCTGGGGTATGCTCTGAGCGTGCTTGGCTCGAGACGTATCATCATGGTCATGAATCAGGCGTTCGGCCCGGTCGAGCAGCTCCCCTTCGACCTGCGTATCAAGCGCGCCCTTACCTATTCTGCCATGGAAGCAGACACAGAACGCGCGCCAGTGCGCCGATCGTTAGAAGCGCAATTGACCACTGCGCTGCGCGCCATTTTTGAGGAGCTAGCTGTGCAACGTACTCAGCAAATCCCTCTTCCGATCTCGCCTGGGGAAGAAGCGCGAGAGTCAATTGAGCACGGGCGGGCGAACCACGTCCTGCTCGCTCGGCGCTATATGACGTGGTTGATCGAGCAACTCGATGCGCTCAATCCTGCCTTAACTGCCGAAAACCCAGATGAACTATTGATCGGTGACCTGCTGAACGAGAGTTTCTACATCCAGGATCATGCCAGGAGAATCCAACAAACGCGGTCATTCGATTACGCCAATGACCATATTGCGCTCTTGGAGCACCGGAATCGGCGGCTCAAACTAAATTTCATGACGCTCCACGGGAAGCTGCTAGCCGAGCGTCATAGCGAAGGGGAACTGGGGCGGGTTGTGCCGCTGCAACAATTCATGGATGCCGATCTGCTCCTCTTTTTACGATCAAACCACGGTGACGATCAGAGCAATTGGGATCCTTTCAGCACGAGCAACATGTATAACCTGCCGCGTTATCTGGTCGAGGCGGTACAGCGACGATACGCAGAGCGATTACTCAAGCCGATCGGAGTAGATAGCATCGATATGCTCTGCCATCGCTTGGCGAGGCGCAAAGCTCAGCATATTCGATGGTTTGATAGTCGTATGCACTACGATTCGCTCGAGGGATTTGACGTGGATAGTATCGGCAAGCTGTGAGAGCAGGGCCGATGTGGGTAATGCGTCCAGTACCTCGGGTGGGCAGAGCGGCAATTGCGTCGACGCGACTTCGCGGCGGGTGCGGCGCGGCGCATAGACCAGGACGCGCCGCGCCTTCAACCACTGCGCGTCATCGAGTGGGAAGAGCAGCGGTTGCGGGGCGCGGAACGGCGTCGGATAGGTCCGCAGCAGCGTGACCGCCTTGAAATGGCGATTACCGGGGGGCGTAGGCGACCTGGAATTGGGTGAGCGGCTCGTCGCGGTGCCTTGCCGTCCCGGGCGCAACGGCCGCGCGAAGATCGTCAGGCCGGTGTCCCGGATCGCCTGTGCGACGCACCAATAGACGGGCGCGCAGTTATCCGGCAGTGGTCGCCAGTGCGTGGGCAGCGGGTCGGTGTCGATGCTTTCCAGGTCTGCCGCGAGGGCATAGCCGGACGCCTCCTCGCCATCCACCCACCACCCGCCCTGCACGCCACGGCCTCCGCTGCGGCTGCGACCGTCGCGCTTTGGTCGCCCCGCCCCGCCACCCTGCTCGCGGTGCGGTCGCTCCGCCTGCGGGCTGCGCCACCGCGGTGGTGTCCCGTGCTTGCCCTCCTCTCTGAGCATAGCGGCCACCCCACCCGGTCAAGGGCGCTCCGCTGCGCTGTGCGTCCCTGCGGGATGGCACCCTTGACCGGGCGAGGCCCCGGCCGCTGTATTCCCGGCAGAGGGCGAAGCGACGGCGGCTCCAGACGGTAGGGTGTGCGGCGGGGGCACTCGGTCGCCTACCTCAGGATCGATGGTGCGGCCTGCGGGCCGCGATCACGAGAGGGCTCGCTCGGGCTCACCACCGGTAGGGGCGGTCTCAATCATCCCGAACCACGGCGATCGCGCGGCGGGGGCGGCCCCCACGGTGCGGGCGCTGCTTGTACGCGGCCACATCCGTGGCATGGATCGACCAGTCGCGCCCGAACTTCGTCGCCGGCAGGCGGCCCTGGAGGATGGCGCGGCGGACCGCGCTCGGGTCCATCTCCAGTACCCGCGCCGCCTCGCTGACGGTGAGTATCGTTCCCGGCATCGTTTCCCCCCGCACCGCAGCCTCGCGCATAGCTGACCACCATGATAACGCGCTAGCGTGTAACGCGCAACAGGGCACCTTTCCCAGCTACAGCAACAAAAACGCTTGACAAGATACACGCTAGGATGTATAATGAGGGTGTCGAAAGGCCCCACGGGAACGCCGACAAGCAGAGCCCGTGAGGCCACCAGGATACCGGGGCCGAGGCCCCAGAACAGGAAGTGTAGCATGGTCCGCGAGTTCGCCAAACCCCAGGAAGCCAGGGCGATCGAGGCCCGCGCCCGCGCCCGTTGTTGCGGCGTCCGCGTGGCCGTCATCGTGGAGGCCCGCCGCTACTGCACCCTCGCCCGCTCCGAACCCGGCACGACCTATACCATCGCCCGCACCCCGGTCGGCTGGGCGTGCAGCTGCCCCGGCTACTTCTACACCGGCGTCTGCAAGCACCTCGGCGCGGTCGTGCGCCGGGCGGAGCGGGAGGGCTGGGCGTTCGGCACCATCGCCCCGCTGGCGACGGTCGCACGGTACATGCCCCTCGACCCGCCGTGCCCCGACCACGACCCGGAGCCGGAGCCGACGCCCCCCGCCGGGGGCGCGGCCCTGCCGTCGGTCGCGGCGGTGCAAGCACGGGGGCGAGCGGCGCTGGCCGACCTGTTCGACGAGGCGGCGTAGGGAGAGGATGCGATGACGATCGGCGACCTGATGCGGTCCCTGGTGGCGGAGTTGGCGGCGGGCGGGGTGCCCGCCCCGCTCCACCAGTCCTTCACCCTGGCGACGATCTGGGACGACCTGGCGCGGCTGGCCGGGGAACCGTCCCCGCCCGAGGTCGCCGCCCTGCTGGCGGGATGGGGCGCGGTCCCCACGCACGCCGCCCGCGCCGTCGCCCCGCTCGCCCCACGGAGGCCCCGCCATGACGAGTAACGACGCCCGCGCACTCTTCCCCCTCGGCTCCATCGGTCTCACCCCCGGCGCGCGCGACCTGCTCGCCGCCGCCGTGATCGCCCCGCGCACGCTCCTCGCCCGCCACGTCGCCGGGGACTGGGGGGACGTGCCGCCCGAGGACGCCCGCGAGAACGCGCTGAGCCTGCGCGCGGGCTTCCGCCTCGTGTCGAGCTACCCGGTCGGCGACGACCCCGCCGCCAGGGTCTGGATCATTACCGAGGCGGACCGCTCCGCGACCCTGCTCCTGTTGCCGTCGGAATACTGAGCGCGTCGCCGGGGGCGGGCGCACCGCCCGCCCCCGCAACGGCGCACGCACGGAGGACACCATGACGAGCGCAGAGGCTAGCAGCGGGGCGAAGCGGCTCCGCAGCGTGGCGCGGATGTGGTATCGCGCCGACCATGAGGCGGCGAACGCCGGGTGCGCGCTGATCGCCGGGTACCCCGCCGGGCTCCTGCGGGCGCGCGGGGTGTCGGCGGGCGCGATCAGCCGGGGCACGATCAGCGGCGGCGATCTCGTCGTCGCCTGGGCGAACGAATGGGGCTACCTGCTCGAACTAGACGAGGATCTCCACGCGGACCGGGCGCGGGCGGTGCTGCTGACGCCGGGCGGCAGCTACCTCTGCACCCTGGAATTCGCGCCGGACACCCCGGACGGGTGGTTCGTCCCGCCGATGTATCGGACCGGCGGTCGCCGCGCGGCCTGAGCGGGCGCAAGGGGGGGCGCAAGGGGGGGCGCGGGTGCGACGCTCGTGCCCGCGTCCGCCTTCGCCGGCGCGCCGGGTCACGCACCCCAGAGGGAGATAACGATGCGGAAGACCCACGACTATATCCACCACTACCGGGGCAGCTGGCGCGATGGCGGCCGCTGCCGCATCGAAATCTACGCGCCCGCGGCGGGCGAGGCCGACCAGCGCCCGGTGATCGTCGCCTCCGAACTAGATGACAACGCGGGGTCGTCCGTGACGAACATGGCGGAGTACCTAGCCGCCGAGGTCGTCGCCCGCCACTTCCCGCACCTGCTGGACGCGCCCGCTGGTGAGGGGCAATCGATCGTCTGGATCGAGCACTACCCGCCGGGGCGCGGGGTGCCGGGGGAGTACGACCGCGTGACCTTCGCCCCGTGGCGCATACGGGCGGCCTGGCTGGGGGGCACGCTGCGCCCGGCGCTCGGCCCCCCCCCATTGGGCGCGGCTCGATCGCGCGGCGGTGGCCGCGCTGCTCGGGCCGCCCGCGCCGAGCGCTGGGGGACGGTGACGGGGCCGGTGGCGCTGGTATACTCCCGCCCGTGCAGGTCCGTGATAACGTCGCCGGCGGCCCTGCGGCCGCCGCGAGCCCGGGCCGAGTCAGGGGGACCGCGATGCTGAAGATCGTCGACGAGCGGGGCACGTACGCGCAGCGGCCCGGCTTTCACCGGCCCTACCGCCTGCGCTGCTACCGCGGCCCGGACGATCGGGCGGTGGTCGTCGTCACCGCCGAGCCGTTTACCACCTGGCTTGTGCGTCTCGGCCCCGCCGTCGCCCCGGTGCTCGGCGCTTGCCACGGTTTCGACCCGTGCAACGTGCTCTGGATCGCCGAGGATCCCGGCCACGACCCGGCCGACCCCGACCTCGACCCGGCCCTTGTCGAGGGCCTGACGGCCGCCGCGTCGTACACCCGCTGCACGTTCGGCCCGTACCCCGACACCCCCGAGCAACTCCGCTACCTGCTCTGCGAACCGGTCCCGAGGTCGTGGGTCGAGGACGTGTTGCTATGCTGCGACCTCGACGACGGGGGTGCCAATCCGCCCCCCGACCCCGCCCTGCCGACCCGCATGGCGGAACTGGTGCGCGGCCCGGCGGGCGCGCTCTTGCGCGCACTCGGCCTCCTGACGGTCCCGCCGACCCTGGACGACGCGGGGCCGGAGACGGTCGTGGACCACGGGGCGGGCGATGGGCGACGATGAGCGCCGACGGCGTGGGTATCCGACCCGCCGATGAGGGCGCGCCCGGCCCCGCGTCACCAGGGCCACCCACCCTCCGCCACTTCCCCCCATCCGACTCGCCGCCAGCGACCGGGCCGCTGCGCGTCGTCGGTGCCCCGCCGCCTGAGTCGGCGGGACCGGAGGAAAAGCCCCTCTCCGTCGTACCTCCGGCCCCGTCCCCGCCGACGCACCCCCAGCTGCGTGACGCTGATCGACAGCGACCCGCTGGTCTGGCGGCGCCTCGCGGTGCCGCGCACGATCACGCTGGCGAAGCTGCACCGCGTGCTCCAGGCCGCGCTGGGCTGGACCGATAGCCATCTGTACCAGTTCGTCGTCGGCGACACGACCTACGGCGACCCGGCACTCCTCAGCGACGATCCCCCGCAGGCGAGCACACGGCAGGCACGGCTCGGGCAGGTTGCCCCCGCGGTCGGCGCGGTCATCCAGTACGAATACGACTTCGGCGACGGCTGGGACCACCTCATCGTCGTCGAGCGCCTGCTGTGGGGCGAGCCGGAGGCAAAGGGGGCCGTGTGCCTGGCGGGGGGCGGGGCCTGCCCGCCGGAGGACTGCGGCGGCATCGGCGGGTACGCGGATCTCCAGGCGACGCTGCGGCGCGGTCAGGGGCAGGAGTACCAGGAACTGCTGACCTGGCTCGGCGGCCCGTTCGACCCGGCCGCCTTCGACCTGGCGGCGACGAACCGCGCGCTCACACGGCGACGCTGAGACCCGCCGACGGCGCCCCGCAACCGACCCACGCCGTCGGCACAGAGCAGCTCGCGCAACAAGCCGCATGCGCCCCGATCGGCGCCGCGCACACCGGGATCCCGCCGCCCGCACTGCGGCGCGGCGGGCGAGCCGAATGGCCCGCGTCGCCCGGACCCTTTTCCTATTGCCCACACATGTACCACCGCGCTACGCTTGCTGCGCCAGGGCTCGGGCCGCGCCCTACCCGGAGCCACGCGGCGTCCGGCGAGGGTGGGCCGCGCGAAAGGATCCGTCTGCGATGCACGACGCCAGCCCGGCCGTCCTGGGCGACCCCGCCCGCCTCGCCGCCCTGCGCCAACTCGCCCTCCTCGACGCGCCCGAGGCGGCGGCGTTCGCCCGGCTCGCCCGCCTCGCCACCGCCCTCCTCGGCGTCCCGGTCGCGCTCGTCTCGCTGGTCGACGCCGACCGGCAGTTCTTCGCCGGGCAGGTCGGCCTGCCGGAGCCGTGGGCGACGGCGCGGCAGACCCCGCTCTCCCACTCCTTCTGCCGACACGTCGTCGCGAACGGCGCGCCCCTCGTCGTCGCCGACGCCCGCGACCATCCGCTGCTCAAGGACAACCTGGCGATCCCCGACCTCGGGGTGGTCGCGTATGCGGGCATGCCCCTCATCGATGCCGCCGGGCAGGCCATCGGGAGCTTCTGCGCGATCGATAGCGCCCCGCGCGACTGGGACGAGTCGGAGCTCGCCCTGCTGCGCGACCTGGCCGCCCTGGCGATGACCGAGCTCGCGCACCGAGCGCTGGTGCGCGAATCCTGGCACCAGGGCGAGGCGCAGGCCGCCCTGCTCGACGCGGCGGGCGAGGGGGTCTTCGCGGCCGACGCGCACGGGCGCTGCACCTTCGCCAATCCGCGCGGGGCGGCCCTCCTCGGCCTGGCTCCCGCCGCGATGGTCGGCCGCGACCTGCACGATCTCTGCGCCCCGCACGATGCCGACGGCGTGCCCTGCCCGCGCGACACCTGGCCCCCCCTCGGGGTGCTGCGCACCGGCGCGGTCGCCCGCGCGGCGGACGAGACGATCCGGGGTCGGGATGGCGCGCGCGTCCCCGTGGAGTACTGCGCCGCGCCGATCGCCGCCGGGACCGTCATCGGCGGGGTCGTCGTGACCGTCGCCGACAGCACGGGGCGACGGCGGGCTGAGGCGGAACTGCGCGCGAGCGCGCGGCGCTTCCGCGCGCTCTTCGCCGACGCCGGCATCGGCATCGCCCTGGTCGACCCGACCGGGCGGCTGGTCGAGACCAACCGGGCCTTGCAGGAATCCCTGGGCTACACCGAGGACGAGCTACGCGCGCTGACGTTCGCACAGATCACCCATCCGGACGACGTGGCCGTCGACCTGGCGCGCTACCGGGGGCTCGTGGCGGGGGAACGGGACGGCTACCAGTTGGAGAAGCGCTACATCTGTAAGGATGGCCGAGCGATGTGGGGACACCTCACCGTCTCGCTGATCCGCGACGAGCACGGACGACCGGAGTACGCGGTGGGCACGGTCGAGGACATCACCGCGCGCAAGGCGGCGGAGGCGGCGCTGCGCGCCAGCGAGGCGCGCCACCGCGCCGTCGTCGACACCGCCCACGACGCGATCGTGACGATGGGGGCGGACGGCACGATCCGGGCCTTCAATCGCGGGGCCGAGCGGATCTTCGGGTACGCGGCGGCGGACGTGCTCGGCGCGCCGCTCAGCCTGCTCATGCCGGAGCGCTATCGCGACGCGCACGCCGGGGGGCTGGCACGCCACCTCGCGACCGGCGCGGCCCGGGTGCTCGGCCGCCCCCTCGACCTGGCCGGGCGGCGCGCGGACGGGGTCGAGTTCCCGCTGGAGTTGACCATCGCCGCCTGGCGGGACGGCGAGGAGCGCGCCTTCACCGGCATCCTGCGCGACGTGAGCGCGCGCGCGGCGGCGCAGGCGGCGCTGGCGGCGAGCGAGGCACGCCTGGCCGAGGCGCAGCGGGTCGCGGGCCTGGGGAGCTGGGCGTTCGACTACGCGACGCGCGCGCTCAGCTGCT
>JAABUT010002387.1_pt1 | contig 18325 bp, 24 predicted proteins | sample 5559281 | NCBI WGS metagenome assembly JAABUT01 (sample SAMN10711880, study PRJNA513359) | rock metagenome | isolation source: Antarctica rocks | place: Antarctica: Victoria Land, Ricker Hills nord | collected 2016-01-04 | reverse complement strand
TGAGGATGTGATCCGGGGACGGGCAGAGGGAGGTGGCGGTGGACGGTGTGACGGGGCAGGCGGCGGAGGACCGGCTGTATGGGCTGATGGAGGTTGCCGAGCGGCAGCAGGCGGCGGTGCAGGCGGCCTTGGACGGGTTGGCGGCCGAGCGGGCAGCCCTGGCGCGGGAGCGGGAGGCGCTGGCGCGCGGGGTAGCCGGATTGCAGCTTGGCACGCAGGGGGCGGTGCGGGCGGCGGTGGCCGACAGCCTGGCCGGGGCGGCGACGGAGGGGGTGGCCGCGGTGCAGGCGGCAACGGGGCCGTTGCTGGTGCGGCTGGACAGCGTGGCGGAGCGGGCAGGCCAAGCGGACGCGGCGTTGCGGGGCGTGGTGGCGTGGGCGAGCTGGCGCCTGCTGGGCTGGGTGGCGGCGGCGGTGGCGCTGCTGGTGCTAGGCGGGTGGCTGGCGAGCGCGCTGGTACTGTGGTGGGACGGGGGCGCGATCCAGGCGGCGCGGGCAGAGAAGTCGCGGCTGCAAGCGGAGGTGGCGGAGATGCAGGCCAACCGGGACGAGTGGGCCAAGACGGGGTTCCTGTCCAAGCTGAGCCGGTGCAATCCCGGCAACCGGCCCTGCGTGCGGGTCAATGAGGGGGCGGGGGCGTTCGGGACCGCGAGCGACTACCGGGTGCTGCTGGGGTATTAGGCTCACCGGCGACCCTCACACACCAGCAACATAGGAAATATATTCGCTGACAGCGGATTTTAGTTGACATGCTGCGAACTGCTTGGCAGAAGGGTAGTGGCACATCGGAAAGGGCAACATTTCACAGCTATCTGGGGTGAGAAATCACCTGCGGGACTGACCTTGGAAGGTCCTCACACTTGTCGGCTGGAAAGGGGACCCGTCCGGGGACCGCCGCCTCCACCGATAAGACGCGCCCGTGTGGAACGGACGCGGAGGGTTTCAGGGGGAGCTTCTTCTATCGTTGTTTTCCAATCATGTGGAGCCGTTTCCAATTTGGAGCGGCTGATTGGAGTACACCCAATGAACAATCTTCGTTCACCGCGTGCCAAGAAGAAGCGTGCTGAGATTGGCGGACGCAAGCGTTCCATCCGGGATGTGTTGCTGAGGCCGCAGACTTGGAAGATCGCTGCATCAGCTTTGAGTCTTGTTTTGAAGCTAGTGCGGGTGGTCCTCAAGGTTTGGGATATGTTTCAGTAATCCCCCTTGATTCCTTCAAGAGTTTAGGTTGTTGGAGGATAAAATGTACGACCGAGCGTTGAAAACAATTAGGCAATACCATAGAATTTCTCAAACAGATCTAGCTAGCCAGCTTTCAATATCAAAGTCATACCTAAACGAGATTGAAAAGAAACGCAAAGAGCCGAGCCTTGAGATACTCAATAAATATGCAATCAGATTTGATGTCCCGCTATCATCGCTGATGCTGTTTGCTGAAAGAACGCAAGATTCTAATTTTGATAAAACGAGGGTTTTCGTTGCGGACAAAGTTCTAAGAATGCTTGAATGGGCGGCAGAAGGTGCTGAGGATGAGCAGAACTCCGGGCAAACGTTTGGTAAAGAGCATTCCAGCTAACCAATGCCATCTATACGGTATCCGCTCAATCCATGCTTTGGCGAATCGGCTCGGCTGGGAGATTGATAAGCTTGAGAACATGGCTATGGATGGCGGATACCGCGTTTACCCTCACAGGAAAACCGGACGTATCATTCAAGAACCTTCGGCCGCACTGCAAAGCCTGCATCGGAACATGCATAAGTATCTGTCGAGGATAACTGTGCCTGACTACCTACATTCTGCCGTAAAAGGTCGCTCGTATTTGACAAATGCAAGATCGCACGTCAACGGTGATGCTTTGATCAAGATCGATATAAAGAAGTTCTATGCTTCAGTGCCGCAGCATAAAGTCATGCAATTCTTCCGCGACAATCTTGGCTGTGCTGCGGACGTTGCTGGACTGCTGGCAAACCTTATATGCTTTAATGGAAAGCTGGCCACAGGCAGTGCAGTAAGCCCTATCATCTCCTATTATGCTTTCAAAGAGACGTTCGATCAGATTGAAATATTAGCGATTCAATGCGGACTGACGATGACTTGCTATGTTGATGACGTAACTTTATCTGGCAAAAAAGCGTCAGCATTTGTGCTGCATGAAGTGAGGACGATCATATATCGATCAGGGCTTAAGGCGCACAAAGAGAAGTACTTCCCGTCTGGCAGTCCTAAGCTAGTGACTGGTGTTGTTGCTACGGATAAGGGTATTCGGCTTCCCTTCTCACGCTGGAGAAAAATCAGACAACAGTTGAGAGAGCTTGCTGCTTGCAACCATGATGAGCAGCGTCTAGCCATCTATCCGATTCTGATTTCTCGGCTATATGAGGCCGCTCAAATTGAGATGCGCTGCCGTAGTATGGCAGAACTCTACCATGCTGAATGGCGTATCTTGAAGTCATGTAAGCAAGTCAGCGCCAGTGCCTGACCGGCGCGCGGCAGGGCAGGGCGGTCAGGTGCAGGCGACCCGAAGCGGCTTCCTGGTCTGTCCATGTTCCCGTCCGACAATCAACTGGTCCACCTTGCCGTCCGCCGTTCAGGGCTGGCGGACACATCGGGTCTGACCGCCTGGGGTTCGTTTGACCGACAGGCACCTAAGCCGCTCTAAACCTGGCCATGCACACGCTCTACTACTCGCCCCAGAGCTGTTCACTCGCACCGCACATCGTCCTGGAGGAGATCGGGGCACCCTACGCGACCGAGCTGGTTACGGCGACGGATGGCCTCATGACCGATACGGCAGCATGGCGAGCCGTGAACCCCAAGGCCCGGGTGCCGGCCCTGTCCGGCGTTCCCGGCAGCGTTGGCGGCACCGACGGCGTGCTGACCGAGGCGCACGCGATCTTGGTCTATCTCGCCCGCATCAACCCTGCGGCGGGACTGCTCCCATCCGACCCGGCCGGGGAGGCGCGGGCAATCGAGTGGATGAACTGGCTTGCCAGCAACGTCCATGCTATGAGCTTCGGCCAGCTCTGGCGCCCGCATCGCTTCGTCACCGATCCGGCGCTTTTCCCCGCGGTGCGGGCGCGTGGGATGGAGAACCTACGAGAGCAGTACGCCTACATCGAACGGCTGCTGAGCGACGGGCGGGATTGGGCGATGCCGGGCGGCTACAGCGTGGTCGATCCCTACTTGCTCGTGTTTCATCGTTGGGGCGCGCGTTTCGACCTGGACATGACTGCTATTTACCCGGCCTGGACTGCACAAAGCCGATGCACGCTTGCACGCCCCGCCGTACAAAGAGTTTTCGTTCATCTAGGCTTCGTTTGATGGATAGGCTGATCACCCTTGCATTGGCTATAGCTAGAGGCTCTCGTGGACACGGCTCTCACGGTTGAGGTGAACAGATGGACTGGCATGTCTGGCTCGGCTTCGTAGCGGCATCGGCTCTCATGGGTTTGATCCCAGGTCCCGGCGTGATGAGCATCGTCGGTTACGCTATCAGTTCGGGGCGGAGGGTGGCGCTCGCCTCGGTTGCTGGCCTGGCGGTTGGCAACGCCACCGCCATGACCCTTTCATTGGCTGGTGTGGGCGTTCTGCTTGCGGCATCGGCGTTAGCGTTTTCTATCATGAAATGGGTGGGAGCGGTCTATTTAATCGGCTTAGGAATCGCCACGATTTTGAGAAGCCGTGCCGCTTCTCACGGGAGTAGCTTAGGTGCATTGCCACTCAATGCCCGAACCGCATTTCTGAGCAACGTCGCAGTGGGAACTTTTCATCCAAAGACCATCGTCTTCTTTATTGCGTTCGTCCCGCAATTCATTAGTCCTGACGGTGATTACGTAGAGCAGGCCGCTTTACTAACAGCTACGTTTTCTGCTGTAGTTGCTGGCACGGACGCGGCCTATGCCCTCGCGGCTGCGAGGGCGTCAAGGCTGTTGCGTGGCCCGCGTACGGCATTGTGGTCAAAGAGAGCAGGGGGCGGCGTTCTGATCGCATCGGGCATCGCGACAGCCACGGCGCAGAACTGACGACGTAGCACATGGCATTTGTCCATCTGGCCCTGGTTTGACGGCCAGAGCGGGCCTATCCGGTTGTTAACGGTCAACCTACGAAGGATGGGCAGGTGGTGCCCCCAGCATGAAAGTGATCATCAACCCAATCTGCGCCTCAAGCATCGCCAGACCAGGCTGTATCCGGCACCCACGCATAGTAGCGGCGGCAAGAAAGGGTGTCGGTTCGTCACTGATGACGACCTCCGCTGCGACCATAGAGGGCGTTAGCTGCTCGATCTGCATTGGAACCGGGTCATTCACCTTCATGCCGAGGGCCGTTGCGTTGATGGCTATGTCGCAACCGGACGGGTCAGGGGCGGGTAGGATGCATATCTGAACTTCTGGGAAGGCTGCGCCGATCTTGCCGCGTAACGCCTCGGTCCGTTCGGGTGAACGGTTGAACACCGCGATGCCTGCGGCGCCATGCTTGGCAAGAGCGAAGGCGATCCCTAAAGCGACACCTCCTGCTCCCGCTAGGAAAACCTGCTTACCGCACACCGAGGTTCCAGCCGCAGCCAGCCCAGCCACAAAGCCTTCGCCGTCCAGCATTGAACCCGTAATCCGGCCGCCTCTGTCGCGCTGGATCACGTTGCACGCCCCGAGTGCTTGCGCTTCCGGGGTCAGTTCGTCTGCCAAATTAGCGACGGCGACCTTGTGCGGCATGGTGATGATGCCGCCCCGGATGTTTTGTGTTGCGCGAACGCCGTCGAGTGCTCTGCCAAGGTGATCTGAGGTGACGTGCATCGGAATGAGAATCGCGTTCCGGCCTTGGCGGTCCAAGAGCGGATTGACCAGCATGGGAGCGCGGGCTTGGGCGATAGGATCACCGATATGCACCAACAGCTCCGTCGCGCCCGTAATCATGGCCCCGCTCCAAGGTATATCCTCGGAGTCTAGACGGAGACTTGCCTGGAACAAAGGCTGCCTTTGGGCCGGAGCGCTTGTCTGAGTGGACGGTTGCAGCCTGTACCACTTCATCAAACGTCCGTTTGACGAAGTGGTACAGCACGTCATTCGTCCAGATTTGGTAAGGAGCGGACCGCGATGGCGGCGGGTCGTTGGTTCGGAGCAAATTGCCTGAACCTAATGACCGGACAGCCGTCCTGCATCAAGGGAGCGGCCTCATTAAGCCGAGCTGTCCGAGGGCGGTATCCGCCTCGACCACAGGCTCACTGAACGTCCAACGGGGGATCGTGCGCATACGGTCGAGGCCGGCGAAAACGCCCGCAAAGCCGCCGTCAGGTGAAATCTCCCGGAGCGCAGCATCGAACTCCTGCCCGAAGCCCTTGAAGCTGCCGGTGTCCACCTCGCACAGATGGATCTGGTTCCAGTCGGTATTCAGTAAAGGGTCATGATAGAGCACCGCGGCCGTTTCCATGGCCCTGAACGTCCCGATCCTGTCCGTCCCAACAAGCTTCGCAGCGGCCGGGCCGATGTACTCCCGCATGATGTTCCGGTATTCGCCGAGGTATGCCGGCCGCACGTCGATGTACTCCAACGACGCTTGCCGTCCGGGCCGGTCCGTCGAGCCCTGCCAGTCACGCGGCATCACGAAGGACGAGGGGGTGGTCAGAAGGATCTCCGCTCGCAACAGGTGCGCATCGGCTGAGTGGCTGAAAACCAGTTCCTGGATGGCGCCAACAGGAACGATGCCGCGGAAGTAGCTCAGTTCGAGATGGCTCCATACGGGCGCGTCCGAAGAGCCTTGGAAAACGGAGCGGTGCCGGTAAAGCGCCTGCCCGAGGCATGTTTCGCCGAGGCGGCCTTGATCGGCGGCGGCGTCCTTCCACGTCGTTTCCGCTTCTGAACCCCGCGCGTGCATCGTTCGGGCAAGCACAACGAGGCGTTCGGCTGGCTCAATCCGGGCAGGATGGTGTTCAGCGAACGGACTGGCGCTTTCAAGCATCGGCTGTGTCTCCCTACGTTTTTCTTCGAGGTGAGTGGCAAACCCTTGCGTGATACCTTGTCATGGGTGGCTTTACTACGAGCCGACACGGGCTGCTCGGTTCGACAGGAGTTGAGGCTGGCCGTTCACGGCTGCTGTATAGACTCTAAACCCAGAGATGGAGTGGCAACGCTTCATACTGCACCGTAGCAACGCAGAAGCTAAAATATGGGACCAGTATATAGGATATTCTCCGCCCGCGTGATGCGGGCCGCAGAACCCCCTTCGAGGTACCGCTTCAGCCTTACATCGCCCTTACAAGTCCGTGAGGGTAAGGCAGCCAGGCCCGCACGGGCTGGCTGCTTGCCCGCCGGGTCTGGCCGACCCATGCTGCTGCCGCAAACCAGGGGTGGCGGCGGCAGTGGCGCTGGCGGCGAAGAAGGGCGGGAGCGGCGGGGACGGCAAGGCTGCCAAGGACGACGCGGGCGAGGCCGGCGGCGGCCTTATGCCGCCTGCCGAGCTGCGGGCCGCCCTGAAAAAGGCCGACACTCGGGGTAGGCCCTCGTCGTGCGTGGTCGGCTTTACCCGGGACAAGCGGGCGGTGATCCTCGTGGATCACCTGCCTAAGCCGCGCAAGCTGCTGGCCCAGGTGAAGGCGCAGGGCCAGGCGGCGGGCTTGGACCTGGACGTGCCGAGCCTGCGCTTCGGGCGGGTGTCGGTAAGCGGCAGGCAGGTGGACATCACGGTCAACAAGGCCGTTGCCCCGGCCCTGGAACTCAAGCTCAAGCCGGTGATGCGCGGGGCCGGCCACCCGGTGTTCACGATCAACGCCGACCCGGACATTGAGGACGAGCCGGAGGACGGCGCGGACCAGGACAGTGCGGGTGCCGTGCCTGCCCATCCCGTGCCGGGCCAGGTGCAGAACCCAGGTATGCCATCCGCGGCCTCGCCCAGCCCCACCCCTGGCCCGGCTGCGCCCGCCGCGGCGGCAGCGGCCCCGGCGGACGGGAACAAAGCTGCGGGGAATGAGGCTGTGGGGGACGGGGCCGCCGCGCCCCGTGCGTCCTTGCTGGGAGTAGTGCCGCCCGACCTGGTCCGCGGCATCCAGGTGGCAGTTGCGGCCGACCCGTCGCGCAAGCCGGCCCTGGCCCGGCTGCTGGCCGGTGTCCGGGCCGGGGTGGACACAGGCGACTCCCGGACGGCCGAGGCGGGGATAACCGCCTTGCGCCAGGCCGTGGACGGCCCAGCGCCCCAGTCGGCCAAGGAGGACAGGACAGCCCGAGGTCAGGCTGCAGGCGCGGGCCAGGTAGCGTCAGCATCGGCCGCTTTGGCCGAAGGGCCGCGCCCAATGCAAGCGGATGCCAAGTTGGCCGACTTGGCGCGGGCCTGGGACGCCGAGCAGGCCAAGACCGGGCAGGGCAGTGCGGCATTGCAGGGCGGCCCGAAGGCGCCCGCGCCGCCAGCGTCCAAGCGGGGCACGGCGCCGGCCCTAACCGGCGAGGGCGAAGACTTGATGATGCCCGCGCTGTCCCGGACGCCTTGGGCACCGCCCGAGGCGCAGCCCGCCCCCCCGGCCGAGTCTTTGCCTGCCCCAAGGCCGCTTCCCGGCCCCATCGGCACCTCGCCCGGCGTGCGCCCGCCCGGCACGGTGCCGCCAGTCAACGTTCCGCCCGGCCCGCTGACCCGGGCGCTGCCCGCCATGCGGATGATCGGCGGCATCGCCGTCGTCGTGGTGGCCGGCACGCTGGCCAACCAACTGAACAGCGCCAACTTTGACAGCCAGATCGTGGACGCCTTGAAGCGCTTCGGCCTGGACCCGTCCAAGCCGGCAGACGTGAAGGCGGCACAGGCCTACGTGTTCATGCGCCTGCTGGCCCCACAGCGGCAGCAGTTCTATTCCGTGCCCGCCTTGCTAGACCCTCGCAGCCGGCAGGTGCAGGAGGCGGTGATGCGGGCGGTGCAAGCAGACCCTGACCTGCTCGACCGCGCGCTGGAACACGATCAGGGTGCCACGGACAAGCTGGAGGGCGTGATCCAGGGCGCGCTGGGCGGCACAGGCGGCACTGCCCCGGCTCCCGGCCAGGCTGCCCCGCACGGGGCCGGGCAGGATCGGCCCGGCACGCCGGGGCTGCCGCAGCAGCCGGCGCCGGGGCAGGGGCCGCGGCAGCCGGCGTGGTTGAAAGAGATTGAGGGGGATTGAGACGTTCGACGCCGATGAGCGCGAATTCATCGAGCAGCAGGCGCAAGGCGGCATGAGGTACGCCGACATCGTGCGGGCGCTTGAGGAGCGCCGCCACGGCGGAGCCGGCGCGACGCGGGGCCAGAGCGGCGCGGGCGGCAGCGGCCCGGCAGCGCCGGGACAGCCACCCACGACCCAAGCGCCTGCCCTGTCCGGGGCGGCGCAGCCCACCCCGCGCGATGGCGTGATCGGCGGCAAGCCAACAGGCACACCAGAGATGCCCGGTCCGCGCGACAAGCGCGACAAGCAGGAGAGCATCGCAATCCAGAACGAGTTTGGCGGGGCAATGGCCACGGCCGGCTACCGCGTTGAGTGGCAGGCACTGCCGAGCGAGGAAGACGGCACCAACACGGACAAGCGTCCGGAAATGCGCCTTGGTGACCAATTGGCCGACGTGACCGCCCCCATGAGCGACAACGTGGACCAGGTCAGGAAGCTGATATCGCGCAAAATCCAGGAACGTCAGGCATTCCGGATCATGGTGGACATGGTTCGGACGCAAGTTACGCGCGAGCAGCTGACGACGTTGCTCGCGCGCAAGCCCATCGAGGGCTTGCAGGAACTATTCGTTCGAGAGCAGGGTGGGGCGATCCACCGTGTGCTACCCGACCCGGAATTGATCGCGGCACCGCCGCGGGCGTTCCTGCCTTCAGCCGCACCGAGATAGCGCCATGTCCATCGACACATACCTTCTCGCCCGCACGCCCCTTTCTGCTGAGGAGATCAAGGTCAGATTGATGGCCGATCCCGAGTTGGCCAATCTTGGCCTGCGGGAGACAGGGAAGGGGGACGGCGTGGCCAGCCAGGCCGTGACGCTGAGGGTGCGTCCGTGGCATTCTTTAAATGAGGATGCTTTGCTGGAATACGGCTTCGGTGATCCAACCGTGTCCATGGCGCTGATCCGCGGATGGGGGGAACAGGCGGCGGATGCCGAGTATCGGGTGCTAGCTGCCGTGTTGCGCCTAGTGCCGGGCGACGTGTGCGCGGAACTGGACACCGGCGGCCCGCTGGCGCTGCTGCGCTTGGGCGGGGTGGTGTACGTGGATCCCGACCGCATCGGCCCGGAGAACCTGACTGACTTCGGCTACATACCGGAGCGGCTGATAGTTGGGCCGGTGCCCAGTCAGGTTGCGGCAGTTGCTGCCAGGCCTGCCGAGGCCGCGGCGGAGTAGGGGCGGAGAGCGCGGCGCGGCCCCTTCCCATGCTGCACCGCAGCAACGCCGAACGTTCATTATGGAAAGAGCTAGACAGTCCCGGCACAGTCCTCGGGCAGTCCTGGCCAACCGCCGCGGCAGCGCCGGCACGAGGACTTGGCGGATGCCAGTATCCGAGCCTCCTAGACGACCGCAGAAGGGCCGCGAGGACTTGCCAGGGTCATTGCACTCAACGACACGCCAAGCCCGCCCAGCGGCGTTCTAGGCGGTCCTGGGCAAGGGTCGGCCGTTCTTAAGTGCAGCCAGGGCCTCCTCCAGGTCGAGTTGCTGTGAGGTCGGCTGGGTCTGGACCTTGGCGAGTTCGTCACGCCGGACTTTGCGACCCGTGCGGGCACCGTTCAGCTCTGCCCTGGCCGCCGCGGCGGCTTCGGGGTCCTTCGGCTCAAACCGCAGCTCGACCGCCACCACGGCCCGGCCGCGGCGGCTTTCCCGCCAGGTCAGCGTGAAGGGCGCGATGTGGTCGATTTCGGATTTCGCCATGTCCAACGCTTTCTGGCGTAGGCCCGTCCAGTCGCGGTAAGTGCCGGTCGGCACGCCCAGCAGTTCGCGCAGCTCAGCCAGGCTGCCCTGCCAGGTCGGATGCTGGCGCCGGTAGAGCAGGCAGCCGTATTCGTACAGGGTCACGCTATAGCGGCTCTCGAAGGCCATCACCGCCTGCTGCTGCATCTCGGCGTAATGGTCGGACGCCTGCATCACCCGGCGCATCGGCTCGGAGAAGCGCCAGAACACGACCGAGCGGGCGTCGTCGTCCAGCTCCTCGATGCGCTGGGCGATAATGGGCGCCACCAGCACGGCGTCATGGCCGCGGGGCGAGCGGACCCGGACACGCAGCAGCACCCGCTGCAATTCGTCCAGCACCCGCGCCAGCCGGTCATTGCTTTGGTGGCTGCCGCGCAGTTCGCCCTTGGTGATCTGGTGTTCGTGGTCCTGCCAAGCGTCACCAGCGGCCTTGGCGAGCAGTAGCACCAGCACCTTGCGCGCCACGGCCGAGAGGGTGGCGCCCTCGGGGTAGGTAGCTTCGACCAGCTCGCCAGCCTTGACCATGCCTTCACCGCCGCCGTGCTCCTGCGGGCGCACATGAGCAGCCCGCATAGTGCGGCCAACTGGGGGAGCGCCAGGTCTAGAACGATAAACCATATCGAATTCTCCGATGCCAACCCTACCTTGTCAAGTTAGGTAGGGTGGCGCCCCAAAAGTTGGTCATCCACAGGGGTTGTACGCCCCAAAAGTTGGGATGTACGCCCCAAAAGTTGGTTATCCACAGGATAAAGCATTGAAATTGCTTGTAAAAAAGCCTCCGAACACTTGAATCCTATAGAGAAACCTTCGCGCGTGCGTGCAGGCGCGTGTGAGCGCGCGAGGCCGCAGGGTGAGTGCCGCTCCGTGACTGCGGGCCGCGGGGCCAAGAAGTAAGCAATGGCGTGCAGGGCCAGCGTGGGTGCCACGGTGCTCACTGCGGTCAAGGGGTGGGTCCTCGCCATGCTCCCCGTGCTCCCCGCCAAGTGGCGGGTCCGCGCGGGTCCGCGTGGCTCCGGTCCCGGCGCCAAGCGGCGCCGCCCTTGACCTCCGTTGCGCGCCGCAGCCGCCTGAAGGCGTCGGGACGAAGGGCGTCCCGCCGCATCGACCCTGGCTTCCAGCCAGGGTCGAACAAAGGGCGCCCGGAGAAGCGAACCAGCGAGAGCCACCAGCACTCACGGGACTGCTGGTGACGCATCGGTCAGCTACTTTCCCGTCCAAAATGCCATACCAGGCTGCTTGCACAGATTGTAGGGCAGCCAGGGCGTGTCAGAGTCTGCCCGACTCAGGGTGGCACCGACGTGAAACGCATAGCCGCACCGCAGGCAAGTCACCACGCAATCAAGGCCGAAGTCGAAACCGACCGCCCTGCTCCCATGAAAACACCCCCGGGCACGGGTAGGCCGACCCAAAGGCCGACCCATACGCCAGCACAGTCGGGCGAACTTTACTGCAAGCTTAACTGCACGATATGGGTACTGCCTGCCTTCTGAATCGCTCATGGACGCTGCTCCATCTCAAGATATGCCATCCAGCGCGTTTCTAGAAGGCTGGACAGCGTTGCGAGGTGCAGGGTGGTGTTTGCAGTCCAGGGCGTGAAAGCCCGTCCTGGGTCGTCCTAGAGCCTCCTACGAGCCAAAGCCGGGCTGCCGTCGGACATTGTCGAGGGCACGCAACGGGCAGTCGGGGCGTAGGGATTGGACCATGGCCGCAGGTATCGGGCCATGTAGCCCGTCCAGCTCGTGCCGGACTTGGACCGGAACCGGGCATCCACGTCATAGGGCGACTCGATGCGGTCGCCAGGGCCGCGGCCGTCCACTAGCCGCAGTCGGACACCTTTGGACGGCTGACCATCAGACCCGTCGCCAGCCCGCTCGAAGTGCCTCTCCCACACGCCGCGCAGCATGGTGACGGCGGGCAGTGCGGCAGCATCTGCCGGTGCGCCCGCCCCGGCCAGCGCGTCGAGCAGGCGGTAGCCGTCCGTGCCGACCTGGACGACGTAGGCGTCGCGCTTGGGCCCGGTCTCGGGCAGGCGCATCTCCTCGGCGCGCCGGTCGTAGCGGTCGTGCCAATCGGGCGCTGCCATAGACCGCAGCCAGTCAGGGACGGCCGCGGCGAGCACGTTCAACGCGGACGGGCAATCCTTAGTCTTGCGAACGGCTTGCAGAGGAATGCTGTATCGGATAGGCATCAACTGATACACTATAACGAGCGGGGCCGATACATGCCCGATATGACGATGAGACAGGCGGCACAGTGGGCCGGGGTGACGCGGGCTACCGTGCAGAAGGCCATCGTTAGCGGACGGTTATCTGCGACGAAGGACGAGCTGGGACACTATCATATCAACCCGGCAGAACTGGAACGTGTCTATCAGCCGAAACAGGTTGACGGATTGCGCGACACCGGAAAGAGCCACCCCGAAACAGCAGAGTTGACAGCCGCGCGAGAGAGGGAACTAGCCTTAATGCGCGAGCTGGTAACGAAGGCCGAGGAACGGGCGGCAGAGCTGGCGCAGGACCGTGACCACTGGCGCGAACAGGCCGAGGCACAGACCCGACTCTTGACGCACCAGCAGCAGCAACCAGCCTTACAGACGCCGCCACAGGAACCGCAGACGCTACCGGCCATTGCCCCCCATGGGATACGCGGGAGGCTAGGCAGGTGGCTTCTCAGAGACCGCTAACTGTAGCGGCGCGCAATGATGTATCGCTGATCGTGCTGCCGCTGACGAGTGACCTGTACGACATGCCGTCGATCCGGGTTACGGTGGAGCCGGGCGAGGGCACCGGGCTGCGGTTGCGGTCGCAAGTGATGGTGGACAAGGCGACGACGATCCCGCGTGCCAAGGCTGGCACCCGCATCGGTCGGCTGGATGAGGCTACGCTGGCGAGCGTGGGACGGGCCTTGGCCGCGTTCCTGGGAGTCGGATGGTGGCAGGCAGCAAACCATTCGTACTCCGCATTCCTCCCTCCCTGATGGAGAACTGGACACAGAAAAACAGAGACCCAGGCAAGCTGTAGGAGCGTTGAAGTAACCTATCAGATAGGTTATATCGAGCCATGGCCGGAACGCTTTTCTGGGTTGATGCGATCCAAGTGTTCGTGGGCGCCGAGGACCACCCGCCGCCCCATGTCCATGCCGTCCATTCGGGCGAGGGCTGGGTGGCGCGGTTCCGCTTCTCGTTCCTGTCGGACGTGACCGGGCTGTACCGGTTCCGGCGCCGAGGGCGGAGGCCGACGACGGCCACGCTGGACCGGGTGGCCGAGGCGATTATGGCGAACCTTCCTGCCTGCCGGGAGAACTGGTGGGCCACGCACGGAAGCCGCCATGAGATCGGCCTGGTCAACCGGCGCATCGAGACGAGGGGCACCGAGGGCGGCGACGGGTTCCTGGCCAAGGTGGCCCTCAAGCCTGGCAAAGCGGCGGTCGGCATCGTGTCGGCAGGTTACGACCCGGCCCGCGGCAGGGTCGCGTTGACCTTAGAGGGTGGCCGGACGCTTTCGCTCACGGCGGGGCAGCACATCGAGGAGGCGGAGGAATGGTAAAGGAAGATGAGGGCTGGACGTTGCCGCGGCGTAAGCCGGTCACCAAGGAGTCGCTCGACCGAGCGATCAGCGCCGAGGAGGAAGCTGCTTCCCGGGAACACCAGGCGCAAGAAGCATGGTTTGACCGCTCGCATGGCACGGTGATGGTGAAGCTTAGGGATGGCCGGGTGTTCGGCGCGGAACCCGGCTTCATCCTGTCGCTGCACGGCGCATCGCCGGAGCAGCTCGGGGGACTGCGGGCGTCGGATGACGGCGTGTACTTGGTTGTGGCGGGCCTGGACCTGCACATCAACGTGGACGGGCTGGTGACGCGGATCATGGAAGAGTCGCCGCTGGCCATCAAGCGGTCGGGCGCGCGCCTTGCCGGGCTGGCAACTTCTGCGGCCAAGGCAGCGGCTTCCGCCCGCAACGGGCGGTTGGGCGGGCGCCCCAAGTCCAAGCCGAAAACGTCTGTGCAGTTCGGGTAGGTTCACGGGATCACTGGCTGCCCTTCTTCCCTTGTGCCCGCTTTTACGTCCACCGCCGGAGCATCCGCCGTCCTGTCCTGCTCGAAAGCCCGCAGGCCGCGGCGCCGCCAGGTGGCGGCGAGCTGGGCTGGCGTGCGCGCGTCGGCGCTGGTGCCCGCGTCCCGTCCGCCCCTGAGCTGGTCGGCCATCTCCATCATGGCGCCGAGCAGGGTAGCGCGGTCGTCGCCGGTCAGCTCGACGAGGCCGGCTTTCTGGACGAGACCGCCGAGTTCAATGAGCTGGCGTGTTCGTGCTCGGCGGTCCTGGACCCAATCGTGGGTGTCATGGCGGGCCTGGGCACGTTCGAGGCGTGTCTGCATGACGGCGAGGCGGCTAAGCTGCGCCGTTGCTGCTTGCAGGTTGTGGAGCAGGGTTGCCGGGTTCGGCCTTCTTCCCCCGCTTGCCCCCTTGTTGAAACACCGCCTGTCCGCGTTCGGTCCACCTCGCGACGGCCTCGGGTGACTTCTTGGATTGCTCGACGGCAGCGAGGAGCGCGCCGGCAAGGGCCTCCATGGGAAGCGCGTCGGCGCCGGTAACTTGCACCAGTTCGCCGAGTTGGACGGTTTTCTGCGACTTAACCTTCTTGGCCTTGCCCATGAGGGCCTGGAGTTCGGCGTCGAAGTCGCGTGGCTTGCGGGCCATGACGTTTCCTTGCTGGCGGCATCGTTGGTGCGGGAACGATAGCAAGCGCGGTGCGGTGTCAAAGGCGTGATCGTGGCTGCCACATGTCCGCCACACGAGAGGCAGCAAAGGCGGCATATTTGAGAGTGGCAAGGAGGCGCACGATGCTGGTTCACTGGCTGACGGACGAGGGTGAGGTGCATTACGCGGGTCGGATGCTTGGCGGTCAGGGTGTATTGCACTTGCAGGTGACAAGCCTTGGTGAGAGCGGGTGGGATTGGCATGTATGGGAGCAGTTAGGCCGCGGCCAGCAGCGGTATGGGCTGGCAGACAGCCTGGCTGAGGCGAAGGCCCGTGCGGAGGGTGCGCTGGCTGTTCTGGCCCAGGAGCTTGGCTTAGCGGCGTAGCTGCCTATCTGCCCAATGCTGCCTAACGGCCAACGGACTTGGCCTACCTTGTCGGACGCGCGCTCAGCCCATCAGTTCCGCTGCGAAGTGAAACGGAGCAGATCAGTAACTGCGCGCTTATACGCCGCGTTGCGGCGTACGCTGACTTGTGCCAGACTCAATTCTGCATAGGTTGGGAGCATCCACACATGGCGCAAGAGATCGGGTCATGGCTTGCTGCGGGGCTGCTGGGTGCGTTGGGAGGCATGATCTACTGGCTGATCGCGGACCAGATGCTTGGCATTGTGCATGGCTCACTGACGGAGCGCCTTGCAGTCGGCACGATGGTGGGCATGGCAGTCCAGGTAGTCCGTCGCCTACAGAACGAGCACTAGGCTAGGCGGAGCGTTACCGGATGGCGATCTACCACTTCTCTGCCAAGGTGATCGGCCGCAGCACGGGGCGCAGCGCGGTGGCGGCGGCGGCCTACCGCGCGGCTGAGCGGCTGCACGACGAGCGGCTGGATCGCGACCACGACTTCACGGCGAAGGCTGATCCAGTGCATCGGGAGATCATGCTACCCGCGGGTGCGCCGGAGCGGTGGCTGGACCGGGCGACGTTGTGGAACGAGGTCGAGGCGCGGGAGCGTCAGCACAACAGCCAGTTGGCGCGCGACGTGGAGATTAGCTTGCCGCGGGAGCTGTCCCGGGCGGAGGCGGTTGCGCTGGCGCGGGATTTCGTGCGCGAGCAGTTCGTGTCGCGCGGCATGGTGGCGGACCTGAACGTGCATTGGGGCGTGGGCGCGGACGGCGAGGCGCAGCCGCACGCGCACGTCATGCTGACGATGAGGCGGGTGGCGGGCGACGGGTTCGGGCCGAAGGCGCGGGACTGGAACGACAGGGCGCTTTTGGGCGGGTGGCGCGAGCGGTGGGCAGAGATGGCGAACCAGCGACTGCATGAGCTGGGGCACGACGCGCGGATTGACCACCGAAGCTACGCCAAGCAGGGCATCCCGTTGGAGCCGCAGCACAAGGTTGGGCCGGCGGGGATGCGGCGGGCGGAGCGGGGCGAGGACGCGGAGCGCCGGGACGAGCACGACGACATCGCGCGGCGGAACGGGGAGCGGATCGCGGCTGATCCCACGGTGGCGCTGGACGCGCTGACGCGGCAGCACTCGACGTTCAGCAGGCACGACCTGGTGCGGTTCCTGCACCGGCATACGGACGGGGCGGAGCAGTTCACGTCGGTGCTGGCGAAGGTGGCGGCGTCGCCCGAGCTGCGGTTCGTCGGCAAGGACGGGCGGGGTCTGGACCGGTTCACCACGCGGGAGATGGTGGCGGCAGAGGGGCGCATGGAGGCTGCCGCGGCGGAGCTGGGGGCGTCCGTGTCGCACCGGGTGGGCGTGGCGGAGGCTGACCGTGCGGTGCGGCGGGCGGAGGCGGGCGGGCTTGCGCTGGGGGACGAGCAGCGCGCGGCGGTGGCGCACGTCACGGCGGATCGGGACCTTGCCTTGGTGGTGGGCTACGCCGGCACGGGCAAGTCGGCGATGCTGGGGGTGGCGCGGGGGGCTTGGGAGGCGGCGGGCTACCGGGTGCGTGGGGCGGCGCTGTCCGGCATTGCGGCCGAGGGGCTTGAGGGCGGCAGCGGCATCGAGAGCCGGACGCTGGCGAGCCTGGAATGGGGCTGGAAGGAAGGCCGGGACGAGCTGACTTCGCGTGACGTGCTGGTGGTGGACGAGGCGGGGATGGTGGGCAGCCGGCAGATGGAGCGGGTGCTGACGGCGGCGCGGGAGGCCGGGGCCAAGGTGGTGCTGGTGGGCGACCCGGAGCAGTTGCAGGCCATCGAGGCCGGCGCGGCGTTCCGGGCCTTGGCGGAGCGGCACGGGGCGGCGGAGATCGGCGCGGTGCGGCGGCAGCGGGCGGAGTGGCAGCGCGACGCGACGCGGGAGCTGGCGACGGGACGCACGGGGGCTGCGCTGGGGCGCTACGAGGCGGCTGGGATGGTGCGGGGCCATGCGACCCAGGACGCGGCGCGGGCGGCGCTGGTGGCGGGCTGGGCGGCGGAGCAGTGGGCAGCGCCGGAGCAGAGCCAGGTGATGCTGGCCTACACGCGGGCGGACGTGGCGGAGCTGAACCGGCTGGCGCGGGAGCAGGTGCGGGCGGCGGGGGAGCTGGGGCCGGACCAGGTGGTGCAGACCGAGCGCGGCGCGCGGGCGATGGCGGCGGGCGACCGTCTCATGTTCCTACGGAACGAGCGCGGGCTTGGGGCGGGTCCTGGCGGGCGCGGGGGCATGGCGGTCAAGAACGGCAGCTTGGGGACGGTGCTGGCGGTGGAGGCACAGGGCGAGCGGCTGACGGTGCGACTCGACGGGCCGGAGGGGAAGGACGCCCCGGTGGTGACGTTCTACGTCCGGGACTACGGGCACCTGGACCACGGCTATGCGGCGACGGTCCACAAGGCGCAGGGGGTGACGGTGGACCGGGCGCACGTCCTGGCGTCGGCGCACATGGACCGGCACGCGGCGTACGTGGCCCTGACCCGGCACCGGGACGGGGTGGCGCTGCACTGGTCGGCGGAGGCGCTGGGCGACCGGGCGGGCTTGGGCCGGACCCTGGCGCGGGAGCGGGCGAAGGACACCAGCTTGGACTACGGCGGGCCGGAGCGGGCGTATGCCGAGCGGCGCGGGCTGGACCTGCTGCGGCCGGAGAGCGCCATCGTGGTGCCGCGGCCAGGGCCGGAGGCGGCACCGCGGCCGGCGGCGCCCGCCGCGGCGGGGCCGGCGCCTGGCGCCGGGCTGGCGCAGGACGTGGCGCAGGGGCGGGCGCGGTTCCGGGAGCGGTTCGAGGCGCACCGGCAGCAGCAGGCGCAGCAGGCGGCGGACGAGGCTGCGGCGCGCGAGCTGGTGGGGCGGTGGGACCTGGTGCTGACGGCCTACAAGGCCGCGCTGCCGCGGCTGGACGCCGACCCGGCGGCGTTCGGTCCCGCGCGTGAGGCGCTGCTGGGGTTCGGGCAGGAGGTGCGCGGGCAGCCCGGGGCGGCGGCGGTGCTGCGCGAGCAGGGCGAGGCGTACGGGATGGGGGAGCGGCCGAACCTGGCGCGGGTGCTGGCCGACGCGCAGCCCGAGCGTGTGGTGGTCGGGATCACGGAGGCGGCCGAGGCCGGGATGCGGGTGCGGCTGCAGGAGCGTGCGGCGCAGCAGCAGGCCGCCCAGGAGGCCGCGCGGGAGGCGTCCCGCCAGCAGTCGCTGGCAAGCCAGCGGTCAGGCCCGAGCATGAGGATGTGATCCGGGGACGGGCAGAGGGAGGTGGCGGTGGACGGTGTGACGGGGCAGGCGGCGGAGGACCGGCTGTATGGGCTGATGGAG
>JAABUT010002386.1_pt1 | contig 18336 bp, 19 predicted proteins | sample 5559281 | NCBI WGS metagenome assembly JAABUT01 (sample SAMN10711880, study PRJNA513359) | rock metagenome | isolation source: Antarctica rocks | place: Antarctica: Victoria Land, Ricker Hills nord | collected 2016-01-04 | reverse complement strand
ACCGGTCGGACCCACGGTACGAATGAGCGAACGCGTCCGCTGCGGGTGCGGTCAGTCTGACACCGATGACAGGTTATTGAAAAGATCACTGTGTCACCGGTGACATAGGCGGCCCTGATGCGCTACGGTCAGGTCATCCGGCATCGTCGACGGGCCCATCCACCGTCGATCTACATCGCCGGGAAGACCCGCCTATTTGCAGGCGCCGGCTTGATCGGCGGTCACCGCGGTCCCACCAGAACGCACCGGAGACTGCGGTGCGCTGTGGCTATCACGCGGGTCGGTGCAACGTCGTGCCTGCTCTTCTGCCCGCGATCCGCGTTACCCCTCTCATGAAGGAGCACACCCGTGAAGGCCGTTGTCTATGACGCCCCCCGAAGCTTCGAGGTCAAGCAGGTGCCGACTCCGGACGCCGGCCCGGGGGAAGTGCGGATCAAGGTGCACCAGGTCGGGCTCTGCGGCACCGACCTGCACATTCACCACGGAGACTTCAACGCGGTCTTTCCGCTGATTCCTGGCCACGAACTCGTCGGCACTGTGGACGCGCTCGGGGAGGGAGCGACCAGGTTCCAGCTCGGCGAGCAGGTCACCGTCAACCCGAACATCTACTGCGGCACGTGCGACTACTGTCTGGGCGGGCGGCTCATCCTGTGCAGCAACGCCAAGGGCTTGGGCAGCAACTACCCCGGGTTCTTCGCGGAGTACGTCACCGTCCACGAGAATCTGGTGTTCTCCGTCGAGGGCATGGACCCGGACACGGCTGTATTTACCGAGCCGGCTGCCTGCGCCATGCACGGGCTGGAAACGCTGGCGCCGCGCCCCGGATCCATCGCATTGGTCTTCGGCGCCGGCCCCACCGGTCTTCTGCTCGCCCAGCTCATCAAGAGCGGGGGAGCGGCCAAAGTCACCGTCGCCGCCCCCACCCAGTTCAAGCTCGAGGCCGCCGCTCGACTGGGTATCGACCAGACCGTGCGCATCGACCGCACCGACATGGACGCCAACCTCCAGAAGCTGCGTGAGGCCTCCGAGGGCGACGGCTACGACTACGTCATCGAAGCGACCGGGTCCACCGACATCGGCAGCATCTGCGTGCCCCTAACCCGCAACGGCGGCACCGTCTTGGTCTATGGCGTCACCCGCGCCGACGAGGTCGTGCAGTTCCACCCGTTCGACGTCTTCCGCCGCGAGATCACGATCAAGGGCTCCTTCGCCGAAATGACCTCGTTCGCCGCCGCGATCCGTGCGCTGCGCGCCGGCCGTGCAAAGACCGACGGCATCATCACCCACCGGTTCGCCCTGGCCGACTACGACAAGGCTCTCGAGGCGCTAGCCACCGACAAGAGCACCCACAAGGTCCTCATCGTCCCGTAGAAACCGTGCGTCCAGCCGCTGGGCAGCCGCCCCGCGATCGACCCAACGAATTGAGGTGACGCTCGATGACCCACCCCGACCCAGCCCCACCCGTGGTCCAGGCGCAGGTGCTCGAGGACCTCCGCTCGCGGCTCCGCACCTCCCGCCCCGTCGACCTGCTGTGGGCAGCAGACGGATGGTCGCTGGGTGTGGACGCGGACTACCTGCGGGACCTGCTCGCTGCGTGGGAGGAGGACTACGACTGGCGCGATGTCGAAGGCCGGATCCGGTCGCTGCCGTGGGTCGTGGCCGGGCGCGGACAGACGGCCCTGAGGGCGGTACATCAGCGCGCTGCGGAACCCGCTGCGGTGGCTGTGGTCCTGCTGCACGGATGGCCCGACTCGGTGATGCGGTTCGAGAAGGTCCTCCCGTTGCTCGCCGACCTGCACGTCGTCATTCCTGCCCTCCCGGGCTACCCCTTCGCTCTTCCCACCACGGCCCCGGGGATGTCCGCCGCGGAAATGGCCACCGCGGTCGCGACCGTGATGGCCGAGCTGGGGTACGAGCAGTACGTGGTGTCCGCAGGTGACGTGGGAACCGACGTGGCCGAGTCCCTGGCGGCTGTCCACGGTGATCGTGTGGTGGCTCTGCATCTGACGGACCTGTCCCACCACTACGCCTTGACCGACCCGCCCGCCGATCTCTCGGCGGTCGAGCGGGCTTACCTCGATCGGGTGCGCCAGTGGCATGCCGTGGAGGGCGGGTACGACCATCAGCAGTCGACCCGGCCCAACACCCTTGCTGTCGGGCTCGCGACTCGCCGGCGGGCCTGGCCGCCTGGATCGTGGAGAAGCTGTACCGGTGGTCGGACTGCGGTGGTGACCTGGAGACGGTGTTCACGCGGGTGGAGGTGCTCGACTGGGTCACCGCATATTGGGTGTACGGGGCGATCGGGACGTCGTTCGCGCCCTACGCCCATCGCGAGTTGCTGCCTGGGCCGATCACCGTGCCGACCGCGTTCACCATGTTCCCCGCTGACATCGTCAGCGCTCCAGCCGATTTCGCGGCCCGTTTCTTCGACATCCGGTCATGGGTCCAGGCGTCCGGTGGGGGCCACTTCGATGCCTGGGAACGCCCGGCGGACTACGTCGCGGGCATCCGCGCGGCGATCGCACACCGCAGGATCTGACCAGCTGGTCGCGAAGCTCGTGTCCGCCGCTCACGCTGGCCCGCTGCCCGCCGCCGCGTGCTGGTCCAGGAAACGCTCGACCAATGTCCGGATCACCACCGCCATGCTGAACCCGCTGGCCCGACAGAAGTCCCGCAACCGTTCGTAGTCGGCTTCGGGTAGACGCACCGGAAGCACCTTCAGCCGGGCACCAGCGGACGACGAAGCGTCGATGCCGGACCCGAGCAGGGACGCCAGGCGTTCACGGTCCACCGTGAACCCCGCAGCGATGCCAGCTCCCGCGAAGCCGCCAGGCGCGGACATACTCCTACCAAGTTGTCCCAGCAGGAGACCATGCAGCAGCTCATCGCGCTCATCGGGCTGCAATGTCTGCAGCGCCTGACGCAATAACAGGCCCGCCCTGTCCGACATCGCGATACCGCCTTCCGATATCGCGACGCTACGGTGTTGCCCAACCTCCGTCAACCAGACGGCAACCCAAGGTGCAGAGGAACCTGCCGAGAGTGATGTGACGCCCGAGCAGGCGAGCCGCCGGGTTGGCTTGATGCGGGCGGCCTTGGGCGCGGAGGCGCTGATCGACGGCTTCGACGACCTCATCGAACAAGTGAGATGCGATCCCAAGGACAGGCACGTGCTCGCCGCGGCAGTCCGCGGCGGTGCCGACACGATCGTGACCTGCAACCTGAAAGACTTTCCGGACGAGGCTGGAGCCCCGTACGGGATCGGGATTTGTCATCCCGACAGCTTTCTCGTCCAGCTGCCAAGCGAGCACACTGACACCGTTGTGTCGAGCGGCTGGCCCTGCCATCCCTGGTGCGTCTGGACAGCCTCGACGTCGTCAGCGGCGCGGCAGCACGCCGGCGAAACGTTCATCAGCTTGCCGCGCTGAACCATGGCCGGTTCCGCTCGTAGAATCGGGGCGTGCCCGCACCCGAAGCCCAGGCCCACCCGGGTCAATGGCTGAACCTGCCCGCCTCCGGCGCCGGGTCGGTGGCCTCTATGGGGGCGCGCGTCGCGGCGTTCCTCATCGATCTGGTGCTGTCGTTCGGTGTGGCCTTCCTTCTCACCCGACCGGAGCTTCCGAAGAACTGGTCCCTGGTGGTCTGGGCGGTGATGACGGTGATTGCGGTCGGCAGCTTCGGGTTCACTCCCGGTCAGGCGATAGTCGGCATCAGGGTGGCGTCGATCCGGATGAAATCGATAGTCGGACTCTGGGCAGTCCCGCGAACACTGCTGACGTTCGTCATCGTGCCGTCGTTGATCCTGGATGCGGATGGCCGCGGTCTGCACGATCGGATCTGCCGAACGGTGGTCATCCGCACTCGCGGGCGCTGAAGCGGCTGTCCACAGCTGGGCGAGAACGACGCCATGGCGTAGCTCGTGAACATGGCACCGCGCCCTGGTCGAGCTACGCCGCGTGTTCAAGCGCACCGGCTCTGACCATGGACGGTGTTCCTGCGGTCTTCGGGTCTTGTCGGCGTGGATGTTCAGTGGATGATTTCGGGGATTTGTGGGCGGTGCTTGTGCCGTTCCTCGGTGGGCAGGCGGTGCTCGGAACGATCGGCGTGCAGACCATGGTCGATGAGGTTGATCATCCAAGTGAAACTCTTGTCGATGTCGGTGTTGATCTGAAAACCGCCGGCTGCTTCCAGTATGGCGAATCCGTGCAGCATGCTGCGGAGCGTTCGGAGGGCGTGGATCTCTTGTTGGGGGCGCAAGTGGTATCCGCTCAGTACGGCCGACAGGGAGGCGAGCAGTCGGTTGCTGGCCGGGATGAGGGGGTCGTCGGATCCGGTCGGGCGGGCGCTGTTACCCGCTGTGTATCGGCCGGGGTGGTCTTTGACGTAGGTCCGCATGGTCTGGGCGGCGGCGGTGAGGGCGTCGCTGCCGGCGCGGCCCTGGGTGGCGTCGCGGATGGCGTCGCCGAACTCGTTCATGGCTAGGACGGCGATCCGGTGGGTGAGGTCGGCCAGGCCGGTGACGTGCTTGTAGAGCGAGGGAGTTTTGATCCCGAGGCGCTCGGCGAGCAAGCCCATGCTGAGGTGATCGAGCCCAATCTCATCGGCCAGGGCCGCGCCGGCTTCGGTGACCGAGGCAGGGCTGAGTCCGGCTCTAGGCATTGGTCAGCGTTGTGGCCAGGAAGGGCAGGACCAGAGGCAGGACTCGCTCGGGTGTTTGGGCGTGCGGGTAGTGACCTGCACCTTCGATGACCACCAGCTCACCGAGACCGGCGGGAAGATCGGCGATGATCTTTTCTCCCTCGGCGCCGGGATCGGCCCAATCGGGATCGGCGCTGCCTTCGATGACCAGGACGGGGCAGGCAACGTTGGCCAGCTGGGCGCCGGCGTCGGCCGGATTGGCCTTGCACATGACCTGGAGGGCCGTCATCCGGCCCGGCTCGCTCAACTTCGCATCAATGCGGGCCAATTCGCTGTCCCAGTCGGCGGGCTTGACCGGGTACGCCACATCCAAGTACTTCTTCCAGTTCCGCAGGCGGCCTCGGACGACGACCTGCACCAGCTGCATGTAACCGGCCCGGAAGCGCTTCACCCGCAACAACCCGCCCAGATCGAACGACTGCGCGCGGGTGAACGGCGCCAGCTCGATGATCCCGGTGATCAGATCGGGCGCGGAGGCGGCGGCGATGGTCGCGGCGCCGCCGCTGATCGACTGGCCGATGATCACGGCTGGGCCGCCAAGGTGACGCACCAGGGCGAGGAGGTCGCCGGCGATGTCGGTGCGGCTGTAGGAGTCCCAGCCCAGGCTAGAATCACCGCACCCGCGGAGGTCGACGCTCGCGACCCGATAACCCGCCCCGGCCAGCGCCGGAGCGACGAAGCGATAAGAGTGGCGGTTGTCTCCTATACCGTGCGCGAGGACGACCAGGGGACCCTCGCCAGTCACGTCGTAAGCGACGGTCTTGCCGTCGATGGCGAGGTACTGCGTCATGGTGTCCTCCAGTTGGTCGGCTAACTATGATAGCTCAAAGCTAACCGGATTAGTCACACCTGTCAACGTGCGGACCACCTGTGGCCCTAGCTACTCGGCTTCCCGCTGCCCTTTCCGTTGAGCGGCGGTGCCGGGTGCAGTGCGCCGGCTGCGATGCACAGCCACGCCGCTCCGATGATCCATCCGCCGAGAATGTCGCTGAGGTAGTGAAGGCCCAGGATGAGTCGGCTGAATCCGATGGCGATGACCACCACTGCGGCTGCGGTGACGAGTAGCGGTTGCCATTTGCGTGATAGTGAGGGCAGCAGCACGAGGACCAGTACTCCCATCGCCACGATGGAGGTCAGCGCGTGCCCGCTGGGGAAGGATCCACCTTCGGCGCGGTCAACCGGGACAATCATGACCGGGCGCACCCGATTGACCAGTACTTTGGTGAATCCACTCAGGAGGGCGGCTCCGGTCATAGCGACAACTACGAGCATGGCGGTGCGTCGGTGCCCGCGAAGCCATAGGACGACGACAGCGATCGATGCTCCGATGCGTAAGACGGTGGGCCCCCCGATTGTGGTGACTGCCTTCCAGAGGCGGACCTGGCCGGGGCGGCCAGCGATGTAGCGGTTCAGGGACTCGTCGGTGTGGAAATCAAGGCGATGCAACGGCGCCCAGCCTGACCTGACGACCACCACCAGCAGGACTGCCGGGATCGCGGCGAGCAGCAGCCCGGTGGCGATGAGGGTGCCGCGTCGCCCGTAACGACGCAGGAGCGATGGTCGGGAACGTCCCGGTTCTATCGGCATCTGTGCTTCCGATGGTGTTGTTGCCTTTCCGGGTTGGTGGTCACATCTGGTGCAGGGCGTCGAAGACCAGTTGGGTGTAGTCCTGCAGTCGTTCGGTGCAGTGTTTGAGCTGCTGCTCAGCCTGTTCTGCGGCGGTCGCACCGAAGACATCGCGGGATTTGATGGCCTTGTGCCAGCGGCGCAGCCGCTCCAAGCTCTCCTCTTCCTCCGCTAGCTCGGCCAACGTCAGCTTGTTGATGCGCATCTCTTTGTCGATCTCGGCGTCGAACTTGCCGCAGTCGGCCAGGAACTCCGCCCACTCCTCCTGCCGTTGCTCGGTGAACAAATCCTGTAGCCGGCGGCTGTCCTGTTCGCCGCGTCCGCTGGCGACCAGTACCAGAATTTCCCCTTCGCCCCGGTCTGCAAGTTCCGCGGCCCGGGTTACCCCATCGGCGACCGCCGGCACATCAGGCACCGCCCAGGTCGCCTGGCCCAGCGACAGTGCGCCGATCCGGCGAAGCTCACGCCAGACCGCCACCCGATGCCTGGACGGCTCAGCTGCTACCCGCACCACCAGTAGCAACCATCGGGGCACCTCAGGCACAGTCACCGGTCGAGTGTATCTGCAGTTACACTCGACGCGGTAACGTGCTGGCGGTACCCCGTGGACCCGACCGTCGAGCGGACTACTCGTCACCACCAGCCGACGCCAGGAAGGGCGCTCCGTCATGACACAGCGAAATCCAGGCCAACTGAGCCGGTTTCGATGACCGGACTGTTGGATCGTCTGTTCAACGTCTCCGGCGCGCTGGTGTTCGTCATCATCGGCGCCCTGGTTTTCGCCGAGGACGCCCTGTTCATCGGGTTCGTCGTTCCCGGAGAAACCGCCGCCATCATCGGCGGCGTCATCGCCAGCCGCGGCCACGTCCAGCTGTGGCTCATCACGCTCACCGTGGTGGCCGCCGCCGTCATCGGTGACACCGTCGGCTACGAGGTCGGCCGATACCTAGGCGGCCGCCTTCTGAACCTGAAGATCTTCAACAAGCGAAGGGCCCGGCTGGACGATGCGCAGGACTTCCTCCGCCGCCGCGGCGGCGCGGCGATCTTCTTCGGCCGCTTCGTGGCCTTCTTCCGCGCCGTCATGCCTGCCCTGGCCGGCACCTCACACATGCCCTATCCGAAATTCCTTGCCTTCAACGCCACTGGCGGTCTGGTCTGGGGCGTCGGGTTCACCCTGCTCGGCTACCTCGCCGGCAACTCCTACCAACAAGTCGCAAAGGCCGCAGGCCGAACCGCAGCACTCATAGCGCTCGGCATCGTCATCCTGGCCGTGGCTATTTGGCAGACCCGCAAACACCGCGCCCAAAAGAGGGACGCGCCACAGGAACCCAAATCCCAGGCTGAACACCACCGGTGAGCCAACGGTCATCTGCACTGGCGGGGAAAGCGCCGAGTCGGTGCGGCAGCCGAACGTTCAGCGGCGCTTGACGGTGCGTTGCACGCTGCGCATCTTGGCGCCGGCCGGCATCGGGCCCTTGGGCATCCCGGCCTGCGGGGATCGGCCGCGGAGCGCCGCCAACCGGGTGTCCAGCTCCTCCACCGCCTTCGGGGCGATGTTGCGTGGCAACTTCATCAGGGACTGGTTGAGCTTGCGCAGCGGCGTCTGGCCTTCATCGTTGCCGACGATGATGTCGTAGATCGGGGTGGCGCCGACCACCCTGGCGATGCGTTTCTTCTCCTGCGCGAGCAGCGGCTTGACCCGGTGCGGTGCGCCCTCGCCGATCAGCACAACGCCCGGCCGGCCGATCACCCTGTGCACCGCGTCCATGTGGGTGGTACCGGCGATGGCCGGACTCACCCGCCACTTGCCGCGCAAATTGTTCTGCAGCGACCAGGCGGCGGCACCTGGAGTTCCATCCGCCTTGCGGTAGACGTTCGACTGCACCCGGCGGGCGAAGATGATCATGGCCAGGGCGGCGCCGAGGATCAGGCCGAAGGGGAGCGCGAAGTACCAGCGGATACCGATGAGCAGGCCGAGTCCGACGATCACCGCAGCGGTCCCGAGCAACGCCAGCAGCAGGTAGGGGATCAGCCGCGAGTCTTCCTTGCGCTGAACGTTGAAGGCTTCCCACATCTGGCCGCGGCGCTCCTTCTTCGCCGACTTCTCCGCGGCCTTCAGCGCCTTCTTCTCCTCCTTGGTGACCGGTCCGGAGGTGTCGTCAGTCTTCGCCATGTCTCACAGGATACGGCCGCCGGAACGCCCAGGACCTCCGGCCGGGACGAACCGGCCGCCTAACGAAAGGCGATGCGTGCGCGGATGATGCGCCGCTGTCACCTCAGTCGGTGACCGCCGGCGCGAGCCGACCGGCCGCGCCCTGCCGCTCCTGCATCGCCTGCCGGTACAGAGTCCCGGCACGATAGGACGAGCGGACCAGCGGACCGGACATCACCCCGACGAATCCGATCTCGGTGGCTTCTGCCTGCAGCTCGACGAACTCCTGCGGCTTGACCCACCGCTCGATCGGGTGGTGCCGAGGCGTCGGTCGCAGGTACTGGGTGATGGTGACCAGATCGCAGCCGGCGTCTCGCATGTCGTGCAGCGCCTGGCTGATCTCCCCGCGGGTCTCGCCCATGCCGAGGATCAGGTTGGACTTGGTGATCATTCCGGCGGCCCTGGCCTGGCTGATCACCTCCAGGCTGCGCTGATAGGCGAAGGCCGGCCGGATGCGCCGGAAGATCCGCGGCACGGTCTCCAGATTGTGTGCGAACACCTCTGGCGCCGCGTCGAAAACCTGTTGCAGCAGTTCGGCTTTCCCGGAGAAGTCCGGGGTGAGGATCTCCACGCCGGTGTTCGGCGCGTTGGCGTGGACCTGGCGGATGGTCTCCGAGTACAGCCAGGCGCCCTCGTCGCGCAGGTCGTCGCGGGTGACGCCGGTGATGGTGGCGTACCGAAGGTCCATGGTGGCGATCGACTCTGCCACCCGCCGCGGTTCGTCCCGGTCGAGTTCACCGGGCTTGCCGGTGTCGATCAGGCAGAAATCGCAGCGGCGAGTGCACTGGTCGCCGCCGATCAGGAAGGTCGCCTCCCGGTCTTCCCAGCACTCATAGATGTTGGGGCAGCCCGCTTCCTGGCACACCGTATGCAGGCCCTCGCGCTTCACCAACGACTGCAGGGCGGCGTATTCCGGCCCGGTTCGCATCCGGGTCTTGATCCACTCCGGCTTCTTCTCGATCGGCACGGCAGAGTTGCGGACCTCGAGCCGCAGCAGCTTGCGGCTCTCTGGGGCAATGGTCACTTGTTGCCTTTGGTCGGAGATTCCTCGGGCTTGGATCCCTCTGGCTTGGATCCCTCTGGCTTGGACCCCTCGGCAACGACCGGGGGGCTGTCGGCGCCGATGTCCTCGGTGGCCGGGCCACCCACGTCGCCCGGGTGATCGGGCGAATCTCCACCGGCCGCGTGCTTGCCGGCGTCGGCCGGGTGTACCTGGGGTTGGCCGCCCTCGCCCGCAGCCGTGACGGTCTGGCTGTTGGTGTCGTCGGCCTGCGCGACGGCAGCGGTCTTCTCCGCCTGTGCCACCCCGTCCTTGGCATCGGCACCAGTGCTGGATTCCTCCTCGGCCTTGGTGCCGGACGCGCCGGCGGTGGTGCGGTTCGACGGGGTTCCGTTCGACGTGGTGCGGGCCGGATAGGTCGGCGCCCCGGACGTCGCCGCGGTCTGGGCCGGCGACTTCAGCGCCCGGTAGGCGGCGGCGGCCGCCCCGGCCAGGAGTGTGAACACGAAGAATCGGCGGATCCGGTGACTACGACTCTTCCGGCCGGCCGCCTTCTCGGCATCGGCGGCGGCCTTGGAGGCTGCCTTCGCTGCCTTCGCGGCAGCGGCAGCCCTCTTGGAAGCCAGCAGAGCGGCTCCGCGTGCGGAGGTCACCTTTGCCTGCTGAACCACTTCACCGGCCTTGACGCCGGCGAACGCTTCGACGACCTTGGCTTGCTTGCGCGCCCGCTCGGCCGCTTTCCTGGCCCTTCCGGTGAGGTCCTCGGCCCGCCCGCCGAGCGACTCGCTGACCTTCCCGGCCGTCACCGCAAGGGTGTCGGAAACCCTGTCCGCCAGCGGCGCCGCGGCGTGGGCGGCGGTACTGGCCAGCCCGGCGACCCGGCCGGCCGCATCGGTGGCGGCTTCGCCGACCTTCTCGGCGACGTCACCGGCCCTTTCCTTCAGGTCATGAGTCCAGGTGGGGGTGCTCATAGCAGCTCCTCGTCGGTCGTTGGACCGCTCGTCATCCCTGTGCGGGCGGCTGCTGCCACCCGCTCCGTCCGGTGCAGACACAGTCGGTGCAGACTCGATCGGTGCAGACCCGAGTGTCCGCGCCGACCCTGTGCAGCGCCGAAGTTCCTTCCAGCATTCCACGCCGGGCGGCATCCGTCCCGTTCGCTACCCCTTCCGTCGACCGCCGGCGCCGTCTCAACAGGGGACCATGCATCGCGAAGCGGCCGGGGATGCCGGCGCCGGCTGCCTCAGCTCAGCGGAGGGCCGCGTCCAGCTGCCAGTCGATGCCCGGAGCCTCGACCGGACGTGAAAGCCGATCGACGGTGATAGCCAGCCGCCCGTCCAGGCCGTCCGCCAGCTGCGTCCTGACCACCGGCAGCGCCTCGGCGACCGTCACCGTTCGGCCCAACTCGCGGGTCAGGGAGGTGACGCCGGCGTCGGCGATCCCGCAGGGGACGATCCGGTCGAAGGCCGTCAGATCCGGGTCGCAGTTGAGCGCGAAGCCGTGCATGGCGATGCCGCGGGCGATCCGGACCCCGATCGCAGCGATCTTTCGCTCCGGCAGGCCGTGGCCCGCGGAGAGCCAGACTCCGCTGCGGCCCTCGACCCGTCCGGTGGCCAGCCCGAGGGCGGCGCAGGCCGCGATCAGCACCTGCTCCAGCATCCGGACGTAGGCGACCACGTCGATCGGATCTGCCAGCGCAACCACCGGATAGCCGACCAACTGCCCCGGACCGTGCCAGGTGATCCTGCCGCCGCGGTCGACATCGATCACCTCCGCCCCGTCGGTGGGCCGGTCCTCTGGCCTGGTGCGTTTGCCGGCGGTGAAGACCGGGTCGTGTTCGAGCAGCAGAACGGTGTCCGGCCCGGTTCCGGCCGCCCGGGCGTCGGCCAGTTGCTTCTGCCGATCCCACGCTGTGCGGTAGTCCACCCGCCCGGCGTCGACGAAGACCAGATCCACACCCTCTGCACGCATCCTCCAAGGTTATTCCTGGGCGGCAGCCGAGCGCCCGCGGCACCGCCCGGCGCGGTAGGCGGTGCGTGCCGGCCTGGCCGGCCGCCTGTGTGCTGACGACCCCCGATGTGGACAACCCCGAGGTGACGCCCTTTCCCGGCCTAGCGTGCTGACGATGGAGATCGGTGGTTATCGAGCGCAGCGATTGCTCGGTCAAGGAGTGGGTGGCGCGGTGTGGCGAGCCGCCGCACCGGACGGCACACCGGTGGCGTTGAAGGTGTTCGGCGGACCGTATGAACAGGCGCTGCAGGCGGCCAAGCGGGAGGCAGCTCTGGTCGCCCAGGTCGACCACCCGCACCTGGCGAGGATCACAGCGCTGGTCTGCGACGCCGACCAGGTGGCGCTCGCGATCGAGTTGGCGGACGGCGGTTCGCTGGAAGATCTGCTGGCCCGACGCGGCCGATTGACCCCTGCGGAGACGCTCACCGTGCTGATCCCGATGGCGTCCGCGTTGGCGACCGCGCACGAACGCGGGGTCGTGCACGGCGATCTGTCGCCGGCCAACATCGTCTTCGATCGCGGCGGCCGCCCGCTGCTCACCGACCTCGGGGCGGCCCGGATCGCGGTCGAGTGCGGGTTGCCGGTGGCTGCCACTCCCGGATACGTCGCTCCGGAGATCGCCAGGGGAGGCGTACCCGGCCCCTCGGACGATGTGTTCGCGTTGGCAGCCGTTGGGCTGCACTGCCTTTCCGGTCGAGCGGCCTGGAACGCCGACGACCTGCGGGACGTGGTTGTCCAGGCCACGGTCGGGCAATGGCCCGATCCGGATGACGGTGACGGACCACGGGGTTTGGTCGCCGCGATCCGTGCGGCCCTGGGTGATGTGCCCGAGCGCCGGCCGGGAGCCGCGTCGCTGGCGGTCGATCTGTCGCGGAGCGGAACACCCGAGCCGATCGAACTGGGTGATCCATCCGATCTCGGTGATCCATCGATCCAGTCGGGCGCTGCCCCCGTCAACTCGACCGGCCGGCACCGGTCGGCCGGAGAACCGACGCGGAGGCCGCGGACCGGGTCGGCGGGGTTTGACGAGCACTGGTCGGGTGTAGTGGGATCCGTTGCGCAGCAGCGGGTTCGACGGGTGGCTACCCGAGTGCGAGCCGGCTCTGTGCCCGTGCCGCCGGAACCCGAAAGGCCGCGCTCGTGGCTGGGACGGGTGCTGGCATTCCGTCATCGCAGTGCTCGGGCAACCGTGGCGAGTGCCGGGCATGGCGGGCGTGACCGGCGTTGGGCGCTCAAGATCGCTGCCACCGCGGGCGTTCTGCTGGTCATCGGGGCTCTGGCCGTTCAGGCCGGGCTGATGTGGGCGGGCTCGGGCAGCCGGCGGGGTAGTGCTCTCCCGCCGGTGAGCGCTGCTCCGGCGACGTCCGGTGGCGTCAGCGGCACCCCGGGAGCGGAACCGTCGCCGCTGCCGGAGTCGGTCGCTGCGGCCTCATCGGTCGCTGGGGCACGGTCGCCTGCTGGTGCACCGTCGTCTGCTGGGGCACCGTCCTCCGCTGGGGCACCGGCCCCCCACCCACCAAAGCCTGCACCCCCGCTGCCGGCATCCTCTCTGTCCTCCGAGCCAGCAGCGTCCGCGCGGCGGACCGCCGGACCGCCAGACACGGCCACCAGCCCCGTGGGCGGGGCGGATCAGCAGGCACAGCAGTGGCTGTTCGTCGTTCGCGACCTGGACTCTGCGCGAGCCGTTGCTCTGGTCCATCTGGATGCGGAGCGCCTGTCCGCCGTGTACACCGCCGATTCTGCTGCCAGGGCGGCCGACGCAGCCACCATTTCGGCGCTGGCCGCTCAGGGTTTTCGGGTGGAAGGGGCGTTGCACCGGATCAGTGCGGTGCGCGTCATCGGGGCTTCCGCGGCGGACGGCCCGGGCGGGGCGGTGCGACTGGAGGTGACGGACAGCCTGCCCAGTTACCGGGTGCTGGACCCGAACGGATCGACCGTCGGTTCCACCGGCGTCAGGGGGCAGGCGAGCCGGATGATGGATGTGGTCGGGACCGCGGACGGCTACCGCATCTCGGCGGTGTCCCCCGGATGAGCGGGGGACCGACACGCGGGCGCAAACCGGCTGCGCTGTCGGTGCTTCGACCTAGCGTGGCCAGGTATGCGGATATTGCACACCTCCGACTGGCATGTGGGGCGATCGTTCCACGGCCATGATCTGCTGCCCGACCAGCGGACGGTGCTCGCGGCCATTGCCGAGCTGGTGGCCGAGCACTCTGTCGACGTCGTCGTCATCGCCGGCGATCTGTACGACCGGGCTATCCCGTCCACCGAGGCCATCGCGACGCTCACTCAGGCGCTACGAGCGATCAGGGCGGCCGGCGCCCAGATCATCGCTTCCTCCGGGAATCACGACTCGGCGCCCCGGCTGGGCGCCTTCACCGAGTTCCTCGCCGCCGGCGGGCTGCACCTGCGCACATCGATGTCCGGGATCGCCGATCCGGTGCTGCTGCAGGATGAGCACGGGCCGGTGGCGTTCTACCCGGTGCCGTACCTGGAACCGGAGGTGGTGCGCCGGACCTTCCACCTGGAAGGGGCGGCATCGCACCAGGTGGTGATGGCGGCGGCGATGGACAGGGTGCGGTCCGATCTGGCGGCCCGGCCTGCCACCCGGTCGGTGGTGCTGGCTCACGCCTTCGTGGTGGGCGCCGTTGCCGGCGGTTCGGAACGCTCGATCGCCGTGGGCGGGGTGGAATCGGTGACCGGCGAGGTCTTCGACGGGATCGACTACGTGGCGCTGGGGCACCTGCACCGCCCTCAGAGGCTGTCGGATCGGCTGCGCTATCCGGGATCTCCGCTGGCCTACTCGTTCACCGAGGCGGGGCATGGCAAGAGCGTCTGCCTGGTCGATCTGGACGCGAACGGAGCAGTGCAGGCGCGGGCGCTGGAGTTGCCGGCCCCGCGTCGGCTGGCACTGGTGTCCGGGACCCTTTCGGAAATCCTGGCCGGCCACGAGGAGCTGACCGATCACTATCTGGCCGTCAAACTGACCGATCCGGTACGTCCGCTGGAGGCGATGCGCAGACTCAGGGAGAACTTCCCCTATGCCGTCACGCTGGCCTGGGATCCGCCCGCGGGCACCGGGGAGCGACGACCTGTCGCGGCCGCCGGCGGAGCCGGTGCTGCAGGCCTCCGCGATGCGGAGCTGATCTCCGAATTCCTGCTGGACTGTCGGGGCAGTCCGGCGTCAGAGCGGGAGAGTGTGCTGATCGACCGGGCGCTCTCGATCGCCACGGACGCCGAGGCGATGGCCGGATGAGACTGCACCGCTTGGCATTGTCGGCGTTCGGTCCCTACGCCGATCGGGTCGAGGTCGACTTCGACGCGCTGGGCGCCGGCGGGTTGTTCCTGATGCACGGTGACACCGGTGTCGGCAAGACCACTCTGCTGGATGCTGTGGCGTTCGCGTTGTACGGCACGGTTCCCGGTGCCCGCGGCGAGGTCAAGCAGCTTCGCTGCGACAGCGCTCATCCGCACACCAGGACGCAGGTGGAACTCGAGTTCTCGGTGGCCGGACGGCGGCTGCGCATTGTGCGCAACCCCGATTACCGGCGCCCGAAGTCCCGCGGACCCGGCAGCACCACCGAGCGCGCCAAGGCGGTGCTCAGCTGGCTGGACAGCAGCGAACTGCCGGGGATAACGGGGCACCGCGAGGTCGGCGACCTAGTTCTCGACCTGCTCGGGATGTCGGCCGATCAGTTCTTCCAGGTGGTGCTGCTGCCGCAGGGGGAGTTCGCCCGATTCCTGCGAGCGGACACGGCGGAGCGGGAACAGCTGCTGGAACGCCTCTTCGACACAGAACGGTTCGCCGACATCGAGGAGGCCTTCGCCGCCCTGCGGCGCGAGTCCGGCCGGCGGCTCCGGGAACTGTCCGGCCAGGTCGACCTGCGGATGGCCCGGCTGGCCGAGGCCCGTGGAACGGAGATGGATCCGGCGATCGGCAATTCGGACCTGATCGAACTGGTCGCGGAGCTGGCCGCCGGCGCCGCCGCGGCTGCCGATCTCTCGAAGGCTGCCGGAGCTGAGCGTGCGGCCGCCACCGCGGACCTGTCACAGCTGGAGGAACGGGACAGACGGGTCCGCACTCTGGCCGGCTTGCTGGCCGCCAAGTCCTCGCTGGAGCGCGGGGAAGCGCAGCTGATCGGGCAGCGGGAGGCACTGGCCGCTGCCGGGCAGGCGGAACCGGTGATCCACGCGCTGCGGGCCGCCGACGGCGCCGCTGAAGCGTTGCAGGGAGCCAGACTCACCGAACATCGCGCGCGGGTGGCCGCCGAACGCATCGCGGCCCGGTCCGGCGAGGACGCGGCCGGCCGCGAACCGGACGATCTGCTGCAGGCCGTCGAGCAGTTCGGCAGGCCCGCCGACGCCGACCAGCTGCGCCGGCTGGCGGCCGGCAGCCGGGAGCTGGCCGGATCGCTGTCCGCGTTGATCGACGATTCCGCCAATCAGCACCACGACGAGCAGTCGAAGGCGGCCATCGAAGCGGAACTGGCTGAGCTGGTCGATGCGATCACCGTCGGACAATCCGAACTCGCAGTGCTGCCCAAGCGGCTGGACGAGCTGAACGAGCAACTCCGGACTGCAAGCGCCGACGCCGCCCGCGCGGACCGGACTGCGGCTGATCTCGCCGCGGCCACCGTCAGAGCAGCTGCGGCACAGTCGTTTCCGGAGCTGACCCTGGCGCTGCAGAAGTCGACCGGCGCCTGCGCAGCGGCAGTCGACCGGCACCAGCAGACCCGAGACGAGCGGCTTCGGTTGACCGAGCTGCGCTTCGCCGGGATGGCCGCCGAACTGGCGGCCGGATTGACCGATGGCAGCGGCTGTCCGGTGTGCGGGTCCGCCGAGCACCCGGCGCCGGCTGTCGCCGGCGCCGACCACGTCTCGGGCACGGCGATCGCTGCAGCGGTGGCCACCGAGAACGCCGCATCGGCGGCCCGCGATCAGGCGGAGGCAGCGAAGGCGGCGGCCGCCGAGAGACTCGCCGCCGCCGCCGCCACCGCCCAGGATCTGGACGCCGACCAGGCAGCTGCCCTGGTAACGACCCTCACCCTGCGGCTGGGTGCCGAACGCCGCGCTGCGCCGCTGGTGGAACAGCTGGGCAAGTCCGTCCACAACGTCCGCTCCCGGTTGGAACGGTTGACCGCGGAAGCCAGGACATCAACCGTGCGGCAGGCCGCCTTGCAGACCGAACTCCAAGTGATCACCGATCGGCTGCGCGTCAGAGCGGACCGGCTGCGGGCGGCCGCCGGCCCGTTCCCGAGCGTCCCGGAGCGCCGCCAGCACCTGGTGGAACTGGCGAGCGCCCGCGAAAGATGGTCCTTCGCACTGGATTCCGTGCACTCGGCGACCGCGGTGGTCACCCGCAGCGGGCAGGCGCTGAAGCTGGTCGTCGAACAGTCCAGCTTCCCCGATGTCGACGCAGCCCGATCCGCCGCCGCCGTCGACGTCCCAGCGCTGGCGGTGTCGATCCGCGAGGCGGAGGATGCCCGGCTGGCCATCGGTGCCCGCCTCGCCGACCCGGAACTGGCCGGGATCGATGCGTCGCAAGAGGTGGTGCTGCAGCCGGCAAGGCAACGGGCGGAGCAGGCGGCGCGGTCCGCCGAGTTGGCGATCGCCGCCGCGGAAACCTCCCGCCGGGTAGCCGCGGCCACCGGCTCAGCGGTTCGGGCTCTGGTTGCCGCCCGGACGCGCATGGCACCCGTGGTGGCGGCCGATGCCGAGGCGGCTGCGCTCGCGGACGTGGTGGCCGGTCGGGGGCAGAATCACCGCGCGCTGTCGCTGCGCAGCTATGTTCTTGCCGCCAGGCTGCAGCAGGTGGCGTGGGTGGCAGGCGAACGCCTGCAACGGATGTCGGGTGGCCGCTTTTCGTTCGTGCACTCGACGGCCCGGGAATCCCGCGGTCGCAGCGGCGGACTGGGGCTCGACATCCTGGATGCCCATACCGGCACGGTGCGCCCGGCGAAGACGCTGTCCGGCGGGGAGTCGTTCCTGGCTTCGTTGGCGCTGGCCCTGGGACTCGCCGATGTGGTGGCGGGCGAGTCCGGTGGCCGACTGCTCGACACCATCTTCGTGGACGAAGGTTTCGGGACGCTGGACGCCGACACGCTCGACCTGGTGATGGACACGCTGGACGAACTGCGCGCGGGTGGCCGCACCGTCGGACTGGTATCCCACGTCGACGATCTGCGGCAGCGGATCCCCACCCGGCTGCATGTGCGGCGGACCGGGTCGGGGCCGGTGCCGGAGCTTGTCACCGGCTGATCCTGCTACCGTCTCGGCCCTGGATCTGCGGTGCTGGGGTGAGGCGATCGCACTGCGCTCGCTCGCTGGCGCTCGCCTCGCTCCGCTATGTCGCGCACACCCTCACCCTTTCGCACCGGATCTGGCGTCACAGCGCGGGCGATCGGGACGGCCGGCACGTTACGGTGCCGGAATGTTCGTACTGGTGGCCCACTTCACTGAGCCGGCACCGCCGCCTGCGCTGGCGATGCTGGCGGCCCAGCCCACCTGCTTGCGGGTGGTCTTCGCCCGGTCCACCGACGAAGTGGACCGGTACGTCCTGGTCGCGGAGTTCGCCGATGCGGCGTCCTATCGCCGGGCCCTGTCGCCGTTCGACGTCCGCACCACGGTGATCCCCTGGCTCTCGACAGCGCAGCCGGGTTCCGGGGTGCACGAGGCCCTGGCCACCGCCAGCGGCGGCGATCTTCGAGCCCATCAACCGACGGTGACACCGGGACGGTAGTCGCTGGACGTCGGTGGAGCCGGGTACTGCTGCAGATGTCGGCTGCCGGCCGGG
>JAABUT010002384.1_pt1 | contig 18339 bp, 17 predicted proteins | sample 5559281 | NCBI WGS metagenome assembly JAABUT01 (sample SAMN10711880, study PRJNA513359) | rock metagenome | isolation source: Antarctica rocks | place: Antarctica: Victoria Land, Ricker Hills nord | collected 2016-01-04 | reverse complement strand
AGACCCTGATGCCGGTCACCAGGGAGAATACGGCCGAGGCGCGCGCCTCGCTCGACAGCATCATGAGCCAGCCCTAGCCCCGGCACCCGACGACGGCGGGACCGCCCGCCGTCACCTACCGCCACGCCTCGACCGGAACCCCCATGAGCAGTGCAGATCCGAGCGGAACGTTTCCCGTCGTCGACCGGATGAGTTTCGCCTCCGCCGGCCGGGCCACCTACAAGGTCGCGCTACGCCTCGGCGGCCTGTTCGTTGCGATCATCGCAGTCGGGGCGCTGTTTTTCGTCATCAATTCGGCCTTCGCCAACGCCGACGTGCTTGTCTCCGTGCTGCGCTCGATGAGCTCAATGGCCATCATGGCGCTCGGCCTGACGCTCGTCATCGTGGTCGGCGAGATCGACCTCTCTTTCGGCGCCATGTACGGGCTCGCCGCCAACTCGCTCGCGGTGATGTGGATCTTCGGCGGCGTGCCGGTCTTTCTCGCGATCCCGCTCGCGCTGGTGATCGGCGGGCTGGTCGGCCTGTTCAACGGCATCCTCGTCACGGGCCTGAAGATCCCCTCGTTCATCGTCACGCTCGGCAGCTACAACCTGCTTTATGGCCTGTCGCTGTGGATTTCCGGCGCCGGCACGTTCAACCCGGCCTATCCGCCCGAAGGCCACACGGTCAGCGACAGCCAGCTCAACGCCTTCACGTCGATCACCGCCAGCATCGGCGGCCACGGCTTCTCGATCGAGGTCTTCTGGATGCTCGGCATCGCGGTCGTGGTCGGCTTTCTGCTGCACGGCTCCCTCTTCGGATTTCGCCTGATGGCGATCGGCGGCAATCCCGTGGCCGGGCGTCTCGCCCGGCTGCCGGTCGCCCGCTACAAGATGCTGGCCTTCGTCATCAGCGGCGTGCTCGCCGCGCTGGCCGGCATCCTCGACTTCTCCTTCATCCAGACCTCGCAGCCCGATATCGGCCTGTCGCAGACCTTCCCGGTCTTCGCTGCCGTGATCATCGGCGGCGCTAGTCTGTCGGGTGGCAAGGGCACGGTGCTGGGCACGCTCGGGGGTGCCCTGCTGCTCGCCGAAATGCAGATCGGCCTGGCGCTGCTGTCGCCCGGTCCGCATGTGCAGCAGCTGTTCCTCGGCTGCGTGACGATCGGCGCGGTGGCGCTCGACCTCGGCCTCAACGAGCTGCGGCTTCGCAGGGCCGCATGAGCGCCGCGTCGTCGTTGGACCCCGGGCTGTCGATTCGGGACCTCAGGAAGCGGTACGGCCGAACGGTGGCGCTCGACAGCATCGACCTCGATCTGCGGCCCGGCGAGGTGCTGGGTGTGGCGGGACCGAACGGGGCCGGCAAGAGCACGCTCGTCCGCATCCTGGCCGGCGAGGAACGCGCGGACGCAGGAATTATAACGTTGGGCGCAGTGCCCTGGTCGCCCATCGACGGCTGGACCGAAGTCGCGGTCGTGCACCAGGAGGCGCAGCTCTTCCCCAACCTCACCGTGGCCGAGAACCTGCTCGCCGGGCGCGAGGGCGGCGGCCTATTGCGGCCCCGCTCGGGCGCAGACGATCAGCGATTGATGGAGGCGCTCGGGCTCGGGCCGCTAGCCGCGGTGCCGCTCGAGGCCTGTTCGATTGCGACCCAGCAGCGGGTCGAGATCGCCCGGGCGTTGGCCCGCAACGCCCGCGTGTTCCTGTTCGACGAGCCGAACTCGGCGCTGACGGACGAGGAGTCGAACGAGCTGTTCCGGGAGATGCACAAGATCGCAGAGTCCGGCTGCATCGTGATCCTGGTCACGCATCGGCTGAGCGATCTCGTCGACCATGCAGCGCGCGTCGTCGTGATCCGCGACGGCCTCGTCGCGCATTGGCTCGAAGGAGCTGATTTGACCGAGGAGGCGATCGCCCGCCAGCTCGTGCTCGGCGGCGACAAGGCGGCCCGAAACGACGCCGCGGCACGCTCGAAAGCAGTCGATCGCGCGCCGCTCGTGACGCTGGCGAGTTGGACGCACCCAGGCAGCGTCTTCCAAGACGTTGCCTTCGCGGCGCCCGCCGGGGAGATCGTGGCCCTGATGGGTGTAGAGGGCTCCGGCGCGCGGGAACTGCTGCGCTCCATGTCGGGCCTCGAACGCTGCGCGGGCCGGATCGAGATCGGGGGGCGGCACGGGGCAGCCGCCATGCTCGCCTGCTCGGCCTATGTACCCGCGACCCGCCAGGAGAGTCTATACACGAACCTGTCGGTCGGCGAGAACCTGCTGGTGCGGCTCGGGGTGCCCGAGATCGCCGGGTCGGGCCTGCGGCTGCGATTCGTGGCCATGCGCACCCTGGCCCTGACGCTCGCGCGCCGCTTCATGGTCAAGAGCCCCACCATCACCCAGGGCATCCGCTCGCTCTCGGGCGGCAACCAGCAGAAGGTTGCAATTGCCCAGGCGCTCGCCCGCGAGCCTCTGCTGCTGCTGCTAGAGGAGCCGACCCGCGGCGTCGACATCCAGAGCAAGCGCGAGATCTACCGGCTGCTGCACGCGTTCGTGGCGCTCGGCCACGTCGTGGTGATGTATTGCACCGAGGTTCTCGAAGTCTTCGACGCGGCCGATCGGGTGATCGTGGTGTCGGACGGCCGACTGTCGCCCTCCCTCGCCTTGTGCGACTATGCGCACGTCGAACAACTCGCCACCGACGTGACGAGACTGGAGCGTCATGGGCGCGCGCAGGCAGGCGTTCTGGTGCCCGGCTGACGCGCGCGGAAGCTTCGCGAAAGATGTGAGCGGCGCATTGCAAAGGGCGAATACCGGGGCGCATAGTAGCACCGGTGTCTTCGCTGGCGGGGCCCGAGTCCCGCAACGCGAGGACGCCGACGACTGCCGCAAAGGCAGCGGACACTCGGGGAGGAAGTGCATGCGCATCAAACAGATCGTGCTCGGTCTCATGCTGGCCGGAGCGCTGGGCGCCGCTCCGGCGAGCGCCGACCAGGCATTCACCGTCGGCTACTCGCAGTTCTGGGGCACCAATCCGTTTCTCGTGACCATGGCCAACGGGGCCAAGAAGGCGGTCGCTGAATGGAAGGCTAAGGGTGTGGACCTCAAGATGATTCTCACCAATGGCGGCGATACCGACACGACCAAGCAGGTCGGCGACCTCGAGGATCTCGATGCGCAGGGGGTCAAGGGCCTGCTGTTGTTTCCCGGCGACAGCATTGTGCTCGCCGAGCCCGTGAAGAACATCTACAACAAGAAGAACATCCCTGTCGTCATCACCGACATCGGCCTGCAATCGGGCAAGTGGGACACGTTCATCATCACTAACAATTTCGAGGGTGGGCAGCAGGCGGCCGAGCTGATGGCCAAGAACGTCAAGCCGGGCGCCAGCATCATCGTGTTCGACCATGCGCCGGGCAACGATAACGCGCAGAACCGGGCGCGCGGCTTCGAGGAGAAAGCTAAGGAACTCGGCCTGAACGTGCTGCCGCGCAAGCTCCTGAAGCTCAGCCTCGAGGACGGCCGGCGCACCATGGAGGACACGCTTGCGGCCAACCCCGAGGTGGCGGGTGCCTTCTTCATGAACCAGCTCGTGGCCCAGGGCGCCTATGCGGCGCTGGAAGGCGCCAAGCGGACCGACGTCAAGCTCGTGCCCTTCGACCTCGATCCCGTGTCTTACCAGATGGTCAAGGACGGCAAGATCCTCGGCATTGTGGTGCAGGACCCGTTCAAGATTGGCTACGAGGGCATGAACGCCATGGCGACCAAGCTGACCGGCGGCCAGCCGCAGGCCCGCATGGACCTGCCGACGCGCATCCTCACCAAGGAGAACGCGGCGGAGTTTGCGAACGACCCACAGGTCACCGGCCAGTAATCGCCCTCTCCCCTCACGCCGGGCGCTTCCCGCTTCTCCCCTCGGGGGAGAAGGTGCCCAGAGGGCAGATGAGGGGTCCTGACCCTCGCGGTGGCGACCCTCATCCGGCCTGTCGGCCACCTTCTCCCCGCAAGCGGGTAGAAGGCGCTGTCGCAAGCAAGCGACCAAGGTTCAGACTTCGAGATTGCCGGTGCCGCCGATCCTTGAGTGCGACAACATTGTCAAGTCCTTTCCCGGCGTGCGGGCTCTTAAGGGTGTTGACTTCACGGTCGAGCCCGGCCGAGTGCACGGGCTGGTGGGCGAAAACGGTGCCGGCAAGAGCACGCTGCTCAAGATCGTGTCGGGCGTCTACCGGCCGGACAGCGGCACCATGCGGATTGAAGGCGCGCCCGTCACCCTGTCGGGCACCGACGACGCGCTGCGCCATGGCATCGTCACCATTCACCAGGACATCAACCTCATCGGCAGCATGACGGTTGCCGAGAACGTCATGTTGAATAACGAGCCGACCTGGGGCCGGCTCGGCTTCCTGCGCAGCCGTGCGCTCCACGCCAAGGTGGCCGAACTGCTCGCCTTCTACGAGATCGAGGCGAGCCCGACCGCGCTCGTGTCCGCCCTGCCCAACGACGTCAAGAAGATGGTGCAGATCGTCAAGGCGATCAGCCGGCAGGCGCGCGTGCTTCTGATGGACGAGCCCACTTCCTCGCTCACAAACGTTGAGGTCGGCTTCGTGCTTCGCCTCATCCAAACTCTGGCCGGACAAGGGGTTGGCGTGGTGTTCGTGTCCCACTACCTGTCGGAAGTCTTCGAGGTCTGCGACGACATCACGGTAGTGCGCGACGGCGCCGTGGTGGCCAGCACGCCGCGCGACGACACGAGCCTCGGCGCGGTCGTCAACGGCATGATCGGCCGCTCGCTCGAGGGCGAGACCGACCGGCGCACTTCGTCGGCCTCGCCCCAGGTGCTGCTCTCGGTGCGTGACCTCAGCGTGCGCGGCAGCCTCGACGGTGTGTCGTTCGACCTTCACCGGGGCGAGGTGCTCGGCATCACGGGCCTGACGGGCTCGGGCCTGACCGAACTCGCCCGCGCGGTGTTCGGCGCCGAGACGGTGCGGCGCTCCTCCGGCCGGTTCGAGGTGCTGGGCAAGCCCGCGACGCTGGCCGACCCCTTCAGTTCGCTCAAAAGCGGCCTGGCGTTGCTTACCAACGACAGGCTGCGCGAGGGCATCCTGCCCGACGTGCCGCTCTACGAGAACATATGCCTCGCGGTGCTGCGGCGCTTCGCCGGCCGCTTCGGCATGCTGGACACGACCGCCATGGTGGCCACGGGGCGGGCCGGCATCGAACGGCTGCGCGTGCGGGCGCCGGGCCCGATGACCGTTACCAAGACGCTTAGCGGCGGCAACCAGCAGAAAGTGCTGTTCGCCAAATGGCTCGAGACGCAGCCCTCGATCTTCATCATGGACGAGCCCACGATCGGCATCGATGTGGGCTCCAAGTCGGAGATCCGGGCCATCATCACGGAGATCGCGGCGGCCGGGGTCGGCGTGATCCTGATCAGCACCGAGCTCGTCGACATCGAGCGCCTGTGCGACCGGGCGCTCGTCGTGTTCCGGGGCGCGGTCGTGGGCGAATTTGCAGGCGCGGCGCTCGGGCGGGAAGCCATGCTGCGCGCCTGCGTGAGCGGGAGGTCGCACGAATGACCAGCGTTCCGGCGGCCGGCAGGTCAACGCGTTGGCGCGATTTTCTGCGCCAGTCCTACGGGCTAATCCAGGCGCTCGCGGTGCTGATCCTGCTCGTCGTGGTAATCTCGCTGTTCTCGCCGCGCTTCCTCACCATCATCAACATCACCAATCTGATGGCCCAGATGGGGGTCAACCTCATCGTCGCGGCCGGCATGACGGTGGTGATGATCTCGGGCGAGTTCGACATCTCGGTCGGATCTGTGGTGGCGCTCACCGCCGCGGTGTCGGCCACCCTGATGCAGCGCTACGGCATCGTGCCGGCCGTGCTGGTTTCACTCGTGATCGGCCCCGCGCTCGGCGTATTCAACGGGCTCCTGGTCACCAAGGGGCGCATCCCATCCTTCATCACGACGCTTGGCACCATGATGATCGCCCGCAGCCTCGCCTTCGTGACGACGGGTGGCAAGGTCGTGTCGAACCTGCCGGACAGTTTCAAGATCATCGGACAGGGCCAGACCTTCGGCATACCAAACCCGTTCGTGATCGCACTCGTCTGTTACGCGATCGGCTGGGTGCTTATGACCCGCACGGCCTTCGGCAAGAAGGTCTATGCGGTGGGCGCCAACCGCACGGTCGCAATGCTGTCGGGCATCCGGGCCGATCGGGTGAAGATCGTCTGCATGATGATCGTGGGTTTCACGGCCTCCTTCGCCGGCAACATCCTGCTGGCCCGCATCGGCGCCATCCAGGCCGACACGGCGCGGGGGCTCGAATTCGAGGTCATCGCCGCCGTGGTGATCGGCGGCACCAGCCTCTACGGCGGCCAGGGCAACATCCTGCGCACCATCATCGGCGTCGTGATCATCGCGCTCATCCGCAACTTCCTCAACCTGTCCCGGATCGACATCTTCTGGCAGGACTTCGCCACCGGCGCCATCATCGTGGGTGCCGTGCTGCTCGACGCCCTGCAAAAGCGCATCGGCCAGGGACGCTGAACCCCAGGAGACCTTGAAATGGATCCGACCGCGAAGCGGCGCCTCGGCCGCACCGGAGTCGAACTCACCCAGCTCGGCTTCGGCGGTGCGGGTCTGGGCGACCTGTTCGAGAAGGTCAGCGAGGCCGATGCCGAGCTGACGCTCGCGACCGCCTGGAACAGCGGCATCCGCTATTTCGACACCGCGCCCTGGTATGGCCGGGGGCAGAGCGAACACCGCAACGGGCGCTTCCTCTATCGCCAGCCCCGCCGCAACTTCGTACTCTCGACCAAGGTCGGCCGCGTGCTGCGGGCCCCGCGCGACCCCGAGGCCTTCGATCCCGCGGGCTGGGTCGGCGGGCTGCATTTCGAGCACCGTTTCGATTACAGCTACGACGGCATCATGCGGGCCTACGAGGACTCGATCCAGCGCTTGGGCATGTCCCGCATCGACCTGATGGTGATCCACGACCTCGACTTCTGGTTCCACGCGACCGAGCAGAAGGTCACGGCCTATCTCGGCCAGCTCTTCACCAGCGGCTGGCGGGCGCTGGCGGAACTCAAGGCCGCGGGCCAGATCCGCGGCATCGGGGCGGGTATCAACGAACTCGGCATGATGCCGCGCTTCCTCGACCTCGTGGATCTCGACTTCTTCCTGGTCGCCATGCGCTACACGCTGCTGGAACAGGAGACGCTCGAGGTGGAGCTTCCGCGCTGCGCGGACCGCGGCGTCGGCATCGTCATCGGCGGGGTGTTCAACTCCGGCATCCTGGCCACCGGTGCGGTGCCGGGTGCCAAGTACAACTATGCCGATCCCACGCCCGAGGTGATGGAGCGCGTGCGTCGCATCGAGGCCGTGTGCCGGAGACACGACGTGCCGCTCGCCGCAGCCGCCCTGCAGTTTCCGATGGGGCACCCGAGCGTCGCCTCGGTCATCCCGGGCGGCCTGCAGCCCGGACACGTCGAGCGCAACGCGGCGCAGTTCCGGCTGAACATCCCGGCGGCACTGTGGGCAGAGCTGAAGGCAGAGAAGCTGTTGCGTGAGGATGCGCCGGTGCCGCCGTCTGTATGAGTGGTAGCGCACCCCTCATCCGACGTCGATTTTTTTTAAGGGAGCCTGAGGGCCTGCTCTTCGCCTATTGGGAATGCCACGGCAACAGCTTCACTGATGCTGCGGCCAAAATGGCCGCCGATTCGAATACGCGAGAGTGGTGGGCCATCTGCGGTCCCTATCAGCAGCCGCTTGCCACCCGCAAGCCGGGCGAATGGTAGGCTCCCATGGAGCCCGTGTTTCATCACGATTGAAACGACAGCCTGGGAGTTCAAGACATGGCCACCATCACTCGCGTGGAACTCTCGGAGTTCCAGTTCGAAGTTGCAGGGTTGGCCTTGCCAACTCACGGCGCGGCCGGGGTCGGCAACCTGATCGCACAGCGGGGCGGGAGAATGCCGGCGGTGCGCTGGGCCGTTCGGATCGAGACCCAGGACGGCGCGCGCGGCGAGTACGTCACCCATTGGGTCGGGACGCCGGCTTCGTTTGCGCAAGCCGCGATGCTTGCCCCCCATCTCCTCGGTCGCGATCCGGATACCCGCGAAGCGATCTGGCAGGACCTGAAACGGGAGGTCAGGGCCTATGACCACATGGGGCAAGGTCCCCTCGACATCGCGCTGTGGGATCTCGCGGGCAGGCAGCGCAATGTTTCCGTGGCGCGATTGCTGGGTGGTTTTCGAACCCGGTTGCCTACCTATGCAAGCACCTATCACGGCCAGGAAGAGCCGGGCGGCCTAGATAGTCCAGCCGCTTTCGCATATTATGCCGTCGCATGCCGCGACCTGGGGTTTGCCGGGTTCAAGCTGCACGGGTGGCACAACGGCGACGTCAGTCGTGAGATCGCGGCGATCCACGCCGTCCGACAGGCCGTCGGCGACGACTTTCCCTTGATGCTCGATCCAGCCTCGCAACTGCGAACCTGGATGGACGCGCTGAAGGTGGGGCGGGCCTGCGATGATGCAGGCTTCTTCTGGTACGAGGATCCCTATCGCGACGGCGGTCTCGCCACGGAAGGCCAGAAACGGCTTCGCGAGCGCCTGCGGACGCCTCTGCTCGTCTGCGAGCACGTGAGGGGCATCGAGAGCAAGGCGGCTTTCATCCTGGCCGGCGGCGGCGACCTCATTCACGCCGATCCCGAATACGACATGGGCATCACCGGGGCCGTCAAGATGATGCATTTTTGCCAGTCGATTGGCATCGACCTTCAGTACCACGCCTGCGGTCCGGCGCACCGGGCCGTCATGGCCGCGACGCCGAACACGCATTTCTACGAAATGGCTCTGGTCGGACCCGACATGCCCAACGCCGTCCCGCCTGTCTACACGTGCGGCTACGCGGATCAACCAGATTCAGTGGCAGCCGACGGCACCGTCGCCGTACCGGATGGTCCAGGCTTGGGGGTAAGCTACGACTGGGATTTTATCGAGAAGCATCGCCGGCGACATCTGGTCTTCACCGGAAAGTAGGGGACGGAACAGGAGGGTTTGCTCGCGCGCCCGATGCAATACCTGAAGATTAAGCTGGGCTTCGCTTTTCAGCGACACGAACCTCATGGTCGGTCGCGTTGCGGCCTCGGCAATGCCTCTGCGTACCTGTCGTCCGTCTACTGCGCCTTTACATAGGGCTGGACGTATTCCGGCGACATCAGCCGGACCGTGTGGCCCTGTTCAGCGAAACTCCGTCCCAGAAGGTGCGCTCCGCAGCAGGCTTCCATGGCAATGATACAGGTCAGCAGCTTCGCGGTGAGTTCCACCACGCCGTCTCGCGTCATCTTTTTCCGAATGACAAAGGCACCAGTGATGTCGAAGGCTGCCAAGCTGCAGTTATTCTTACCGAGATCAATCCCGAGTACGGCGATGGGGGTCTTGTTCATCGATCCTCTTCTCATGAATGGAGTTGTACAATCGATCGGCTTCCCGGCAGACGGCGGGTTGACCGCCCGGCTACTCTGAGAGCGGATCCGTTCGGAATGTGAACTGCCACCGCTACCCAACCTTCGGCTTTGGGGTCCCATGTCGCTGCGACAAAGATCAGCCGCGCGAAAACTTCCGTTTGACAACCACACCCCGGGTGCGGCGATCTCAAACCCGAAACGGCGTGAAACTCACCGAGCCCGCGCTGCTCTGGCTCGGATCAAGCACGATGCTGCCTAGCGCGCGCCCCTGATCCGCCCGGTTGAAGGCGCAGAAGGCATTGGTCTGCAGCTCGAGGCAGAAGTAGGGTTTGACGGGATCGGCATAGAGCATCAGGTGTTGAAAGACCGGATCGGTGGCAATCCGGAGCCCGAAACCCCACCGGGGGAAGAGAATCTCGGCCTCGTCGTCCCAACCGCCGTAGCCGTTGTTGCGCCACGTCGCAGGAAGGCGGCGGCCAACGGCAAAATCGAGTTCCGTGGGCAGTGTGATCGGTTTGGTCGCGACACCGTCCGGCCTTTCAGGCCAGAAGCGTTCGGCCCAGAACGCCAGACTCACATCGTCTTTCCGAACGAACCAGGAGTGCAGGCCAAAGCCAAACGGCATCGAGCACTTCCCGCGATTGGTGAGCGTCATCGTCACGAAAAGGCACTCGGGCGTCAACACGAAACGCTGCTCGGCTCGAGAGGCATAAGGGGTCGGGCAGCGCGGCGTGGTCGAGCGAAAGCAACGCCTCGTCCCGAAGCAGGCGATCCACAGTCCACGGAACGCGCCATCCCGTGCCATGAACGTTGAACCGCTCCGGCGGGTTGTTGGTCTCGACCTCCCATGCGGCGCCGCCGAAGTGTAAGCGATTGCCCTCGATTCGATTGGCGTAGGGGACCATCGGAAACATGGCGGTGCCGAGCACGTCGCCGCTCGCCCAATGCGCGGCCGACAGGGGGCGCATCAGGTCCGTGGTCCCGGCGCGAAGTTGGGACACGCTGCCGCCGATGTCGGGTACGAGGCCGAGCGACACCTGCCCGGCCTGCAGTTCGAACGGGGGTCTCACTGGCAGCATCTCCGGATGACCGATGGGCTAGAAATTTCGGCCGTAACCGGTCGACCAGCCGCCATCGACGACCAGGACCTGACCGGTCATGTAGCTGTTCAGCGGATCGCAGAGGAACAGCGCCGCGTCGGCCACCTCTTGCGTCCGGATCGGCTGCGGCGAGGCCGAATGGCTCGCCATCGCGGCATCACCGGCAATGACCGTCCCCTCGTCGCCGGTCACGAGACCGATCCCAAGGCCGTTGACCAGCACCGCGGGCGCGACCTGCATGGCGAGGCCACGCAGGGCCGCGGCGACGCCTGCCATTGCGGCCGAATAGGCGGGGTAACGCCGCATGGGCACGATCCCGAGCGCGCTCAGGAACACGACGATCCGGCCGCTTCCCCGCCGCGCCATCGCATGCGCGACCGCCTGAGCGAGGTACGTCAGGCCGGCGACGTCGCCCCCCGAACCGGAAGGGTCGAGGCCGCACGACAGCAGGAGGATCGCGGGTGGATCGCCGTTCGAAGCAGCCTCCGGACTCGCCCAGGCGGCTTGTGCGCCGCTCGCCGCCAGCTCAGCCACGATTGTGGCGGCGATCGGGTTCCGGTCACCGACGATCGCGACGTTGCACCCCTCCAAGTTGATTTCCATTCTAACGGCCCCCGGATCCGCTTGGCGCATTTTGCTACTGGCAAGTCAGCGCGAAACACCATACCATCATGCTATTATAATCATAGAGACCGATTTTCGCGAAGCCGCGGCGAGCGGTCTCGGACAGTGAGGTTGTATGTCTCCGACGGCACAAACCCGTCTCGCCTGTTCCGGCGACGGCGAGCCCGCACCCGCTCTCGAGACCGAGGCGCTGCTCGGGCTTTACGAACGCATGGTGCTGCTGCGCCGCTTCGAGACACTCGCGCAGATCGCCTGCCGCAAAGGCGAGACGCCAGGATTCCTGCATCTCTACATCGGCCAGGAGGCGACCGCGGTCGGCATCTGTGCCCATCTTGGCCCCGCCGACTGGATCACCTCCACGCATCGTGGCCATGGGCATGCGCTCGCTAAGGGCATGAATCCCAACATTTTGATGGCAGAACTCTACGGTAAGAGCGAGGGGTGCTGCGGCGGCCGCGGCGGCACCATGCACCTCTATGACCGCTCGATCGGCCTGTTCGGCACCAACGGCATCGTGGCGGCCGGGATCAGCCACGCGGTCGGGGCAGGGATCAACGCCCGCGCGCAGGGCAAGGACCATGTCGGCGTGGCCTTCTTCGGCGACGGGGCGATCAACCACGGCGGCTTTCACGAGGCGATCAATTTCGCCGGGGTTATGAAGGCGCCGGCGGTGCTGGTCTGCGAGAACAACCTCTACGCGACCGCGACGCCGCTATCCTCGACCACCCTGAACCCCGAGGTTGCCACGAAGGCGGCGGCCTACGGCATTCCGGGGATGGCGGTGGACGGCAACGATGTCGTCGCGGTCTGGTACGCAATGGCGACGGCCGTCTCCCGCGCCCGCTCCGGGGCCGGCCCGACCCTGATCGAGGCCAAGACCTATCGCACGGTCGGCCACCACGAGGGCGATCCAGTCGCCGGTACTTATCGTACGCAGGCCGAGGTCGATGACTGGGCCAAGCGCGACCCCATCGCTACCTTCCGGGCGCGCCTTCTCGGCGAGTTCGCGTCCGCATCCACGGAAGCGCTCGACGCCATCGACGCGCGGATCGAGGCCGTGGTCCAGGATGCTGTCGCCTTCGCGCGCCGCTCGCCGGAACCCGATCCGGCCACGGCCGCCCAGCATGTCTATGCCGAACCGCTCAACCCGACCGAAGCGCTCATCCAGACTGCGCCGTCTCGCACCGTCCTAACGGGCTGGCTCGATGCCGTGCGCGACGGCATCGCCGAGGAGATGCGGCGCGATCGTCGCATCCTCTACTTCGGCGAGGGCACCGGCGAGCGTGGCGGCTCATTTGCCCACACCAAAGGACTGTGGGCCGAGTTCGGGGCAGACAGGATGGTGGACACGCCGATCTCCGAGCAGGGGTTCACGGGCGCGGCCCTGGGAGCGTCGGTGACCGGCTCCCGCACGGTCGCCGACCTGATGTTCGCGGATTTTCTGTTCGAGGCCGCCGGCCAGATCGTGCTGCAGGCGTCCAAGCTCCGCTACATGTCGAACGGCCAGATGAACGCGCCTGTCGTGCTGCGGGTCGGCTCAGGTGCGTTGCGCAGCGCGGGGCCGCACCACAGCGGTTCCTATCATCCGATGTGGGGCAATGTGCCGGGTTTGATCGTCTGCATGCCCTCGACCCCGGCCGACGCCAAGGGGATGATGAAAACCGCGCTGCGGGCGAGCGACCCCGTCATCATGCTCGAACCGAAGGCGCTGTTCAGTTCCAAGGGCGAGGTGCCGGAGGGCGACCATCTGGTGCCGTTCGGCGTCGCCCGGATCGCGCGCGCAGGTCGTGACGTCACGATCGTGTCGGCCGGGCAACTCGTCCACCGCTCGCTCGAGGCGGCCGAGACGCTTGCAGCCGACGGGATCGAGGTCGAGCTGATCGACTTGCGGACCATCATGCCGCTCGACGTCACGACGATCGCGGCGAGTGTCGCCAAGACCCACCGGCTGCTCGTGGTCGACGAGGGGTTCGGAGCGTTCGGGGTTGGGGCGGAGATCGCGCAGTCCATGAATGAACTCGCCTTCGACGATCTCGACGGTCCGGTCGGCCGGCTGCACACCGATCCGCAAAGCCACCCTTTCGCGCCCGCGCTGGAACGCGCCATGCTGGTTGATGCCGACAAGATCGTCGCGGCCGTGAGGAGCGTGATCGACGGCCGCGCTCCGGTGCCGAACCACTGGCGGTCGGTGGGCATCGGGGACGCGCGACCGGCGGCGCCGTTCGCCTCCAAGGTCGCCCCCCCGACGGCGATGGCGGCGGCCCCCGACCCGGCAGATGGCGAGGCCATCGTGATGCCCTTTGGCGACCTGACCGTCAGCGAAGGCAAGGTGGTGGCCTGGCTGAAGGCCCAAGGCGATCGGGTCAAGTCCGGCGAGATCGTGGCCGAGATCGAGACCGACAAAGCGGTAGTCGAAATCGAGGCACCGGTCGAGGGCGTGCTGGCCCGCATCGAACAGCCAAATGGGGCCGTCGTGCCGATGGGTGGCCGCATCGGCTTCGTGCGGAAGACCTGATGACCACCCTCCGCAGCAGCCGGTACAAAGTCGAAAGATGCCGGGCGCGGCGCCAGGCCCGGAGGATCGCCGCGTGAGCGCGCCGGCACGCCGCCTGGCCGCCTCCCCCTATGCCCGGCGCCTTGCGCGTGAGAGGGGAATGGACCTCTCCGACATGGTTGGCACAGGCCCGGGCGGCCGCATCGTCGCCGCCGACGTGCCGAGGCCGAGGGCCGCCGCGCCGTCCCCCGCGCCCGCCGCGCCGATCCCTCCGGGTCCGTCGCCGGTGCCGTCCCCGACCCCGCTGGTCCAGACCGGCGCCTTCGCGTGCAGGATCGATCTGACGGCGCTGCACGCCTTGCTTGGTGCGATCGGAGCCGCCGGCAAGGAGACCACATTCGACGATCTGCTCATCAAGGCCGCAGCCACTGCGGACGCGGCCAGGACAGCTTCCAGCGGATCGGTCCTCTGGATAACGCCGGATGCGGCGCCGGTCTTGATCTCTGGTGCGGAAAGACTGCCCTTAAGCGCGGTCGCGGCGCAGTGTCTCCGCGGAGGGCCGGCACCGCCGATGCACGCCTTCGCGGTCTCGCGGGTTCGCCCGACGGGCCTCCGCCCGCTCGCGGTCGCGATCCCGGAAGGCTGCGTCGCGCATCTCGTGGTGGCGCTTGACACGGCGACCACCACCGCCGAAGCGCTCCTCCAATATTCCACAGCCGCGATCACGCTGGCCGAGGCCGCGGCCGTGCTGGCGGTCATCCGGGACGGCCTTGAGAAGCCGTTGCGGCTCCTGGTCTAGAGCGCTTTCGCCTCCGGCGAGTTCGCTTCGGATTAGAAATCGAGAGCAATTCATCTGGCTATAATCGCTTTGCGATTCTCTTCAATCCGACATTGCTCAAGCGCTCGGTCACATCATGTAGCCGGCCGTCCACCCGCCATCCACTGTTATGATCTGGCCGTTGACGGCGCTGGAGCCCGGTGCGGCCAGGAAGAGCACCGCTTCGGCGATCTCCTCGGGCCGGCCGGGCCGGCCGAGCGGAATATGCGCCATGAACGCCTGTGTCTTGGCGCGGAATTGGCCATCCTGGCCATAGAAGAGTTGCTTGGTCACCTCGGTCATGATCGAGCCAGGCGCAACCGCATTGGTGGCGATGCCGCGCGGGCCGAGTTCGAGCGCCATCGAGCGGGTCAAGTGAATAACCGCGGCTTTGGCAGCCACGAATGGGCTTTGAAGCCGCATGGCGGCGAGCCCGACCACCGAGGCGATGTTGACGATTCGGCCGCCGCGCCCACCCGCCAGCATGGGTCGTAGCGCCCGACGGCTGACCAGGAACAGGCCGTCGAGATCGACCCCCGTGATGCGGTCCCATTCCTCGACCGGAAACTCATCGAGCGTCACCCGGTGCGCGAGCGTGTTGACGCCAGCGTTGTTGACCAGGATGTCGAGCCGCCCGAACGCCGCCTCCGTGGTGGTGAACGCCTGCTCGACCGACGCGCCGTCGCGGATGTCGATCGCACACGCAAAAGCGTCCGGCAAACCGGCTGCGACGGTCTCGGCGCCCTCCCTGTCGATATCCGCCACCACCACCCTCGCTCCGTTAGCGGCGAGCCTCACCGCGACGGCTCGACCGATGCCGTTCGCGGCCCCGGTCACGAAGGCGACCTTGCCGCCGAGATCGCATCGCATTCGCCGCCTCCCCGCAGTGCCGGGCACGGGTGGCCAGGACCGTTCACACATATTATCATTAGGTGATGCAGTCCGGGGTGACAATCGCGGGCCCCCGTTGCCGGCGAGACTGCAACGAAGATGACGAGCGGCATGACAGAGAGACGGGCGGGGCGTGCGGCCAGGGTCGAGCGGGTCGAGGAACCGCTGACCAACCAGGCCGACCTGACGCGCTTGCCCAGCGCCGCGCTGCTGCGTGACGACGGACCGCTCTATCGGCAGCTCGCCGCGAGCCTGCGTAGGTCCATCGAAGACGGCTCGCCGCGGCCGGGCAGCGCCCTGCCCCGGGAAGCCGATCTCGCCGAGCGGTTCAGCGTCAGCCTCATCACGGTCCGCCAAGCGCTTCGCGAGTTGGAAACCGAGGGAGTTATCAAAAAGCGCGCCGCCAAGCCTGCCATAGTGGTCGCCGCGCGCGGGGCGAAATCCCCGTTCGACTTCCAGAGTTTTGCCGCGATCGCGGCGTCGACCAAGGATCGGCATCTCGCGATCAAGAGCTACCGAAAAGAGCGGTCGGCGGTCGCCGCAGCCGCGTTCGGACTACGGCCCGAGCAGGCTTGCCACTGCTTGCGCGCCATCCTGTTCGTCAAGGATCAGCCCGTCGGCCAGACGACATTCTATTTCCCGCCAGCGATCGGCAGCCGGCTGCAGCGCAAGGATTTCGACGACGTCGTGGTATTCCGCGCCGTGCAGCGTCATCTCGGCATCACCTTGTTGGGCGCCACCATTACCGTGCGGGCCGAAATCGCTGACGCAGCACTGGCTGAAACGCTCGCCTACGAGGTCGGTGGGCCGGTGCTGGCCATCGAGATGCTCTACCGCTCAGCCGGTGGCGAGCCCGTAGAATTGACCATCAACCGCAACCGAGCCGACCACTTCAGTTTCAGCTTCAACGCGCCGAACGATCTGCGCTAGGCGAACCACCCTGGGTGGCCTGGAGAGCGTGGACAGGAGGCTAAGATTATAATAGCATGAGGCTGCGGCTGGAGCTTCGGATTTGGTCGTCGTAGCGACGTTTCACGGCATGGGCCCGTCAGAGGCTGCAGCGGATTGGGAAGAGAACGCAAACGAGGGAGTTAGCGCCGTGACACCTATCAAGACGATTATATGCCTCGCGTCGATTGCCGCATGTGCGATCGGCGGCCAGGTGCAACGCGCCTCGGCCGAGGGCAAGACTTACAAGATCTATCTATCCAATAATTTCGTCGGCAACGACTGGCGCCAGCAGATGGAGCGCGTTGCTCAAGTCTCGGTCAAGAAAGGCCCTTTGCAGGACCGGGTCGACCTGAAAATTGAGAATGCTGAAGGCACCGTACAGGCACAGATCAATTCGCTCAGCAACATCATTCGCTCGAAGCCCGACGCAATCCTCATCGATGCAGCGTCGGCCGAGGCATTGAACCCGTCGATCAAGAAGGCATGCGCGGCCGGGATTGTGGTGATCAGTTTCGACCAGGTGGTCAGCGAACCCTGCGCCTACGCCCTTGAATCCGATTGGGGCCGCATGCCGGGCGTGATGGCCGAGTGGGTCGCGCAGCAACTGGGCGGCAAGGGCAAGATCTTCATGGACCGCGGTCTCGCGGGCGCGCCGATCTCGGCGCAGATCGAGAACGGCTATCTGGCAGTCCTCGAGAAACACCCCAACATCCAGGTGATCGGGAACTACAATGGTGAATATGCGCTCGGGCCGGAACAGGCAGGCGTGGCCAGCCTGCTGGCGGCTCACCCAGAAGTCGACGCCATCCTGACCCAGGGCTACGGCAGCGGCGCCATCAAGGCGTTGCAAGACGCCGGTCGCAAGATCGTGCCCGTGACGGCTTTTTCCTACAACGTGGCCGCGACCACCTGCGCCCAGACCACAGGGGCCAAGTGCATCCTGGGGTCCAACCCTGCCTATCTGTCGTCGGAGGCGATCCGGCTCGCCGTGGACATTCTGGATGGCAAGCCAAAGCCGACGAACCGACACATTCTGGTCAACGGCGATTTCATAACCACCGATCCGATCGAGTCGAAGCTCTACCCGGGCGCCGCCATGCAGAAGATCGAGATCGGCAAGAACGCTTGGCCGGACCAGGCGCCCGGCCTGACCCTACCGATCTCACCCGATTGGGTCGAGATCACCCCGAGTGAGGCCGCCGGGACCTGAGGTCGCCGCGCCCACACCGGGCCGACACACGCACGACCACCCCGGCAGGATCGAAAGCCGCCGATCCGCCGGGACGGAAGACGCCACCCTGGGCGCTCCGAACGCGGCTGATCCGACCATCTTTGGGGAGACGCAGCAATGAGAACGTTCAAGCCTATGTGGGCCTTGGCAGCCCTGTTGAGCCCGCTGACTGCAGGCCCGGCACACGCCCAGGTCAAGACCTATTCGATCTATCTGTCGAACAACTTCGTCGGCAACGATTGGCGCCAGCAGATGCTGCGCGACGCTCAGCTCGCGGTAAAGAAGCCGCCGCTCGTCGGGCGCATCGATCTTAAGGTCGAAGTGGTCGAGACGACCGCCCAGGCGCAGATCAATTCCCTGAACAACATAATACGGGCGAAGCCCGACGCGATCCTGATCGACGCCGGCTCGCCCACCGCGCTGAATCCAACCATCGAAAAGGCCTGCGCGGCCGGGATCCTGGTGATCGCCTTTGACCAGATCGTCACCGCCGACTGCGCCTATACAATGGAATCCGACTGGGGCCGCGCACCCATCGTTGAGGCGGAATGGATGGTGAAACGGCTCGGCGGCAAAGGCACGATCCTGGTCGACCGGGGTCTTGCCGGTGCGTCCATCTCGGCCCAGCTGCAGAACGGCTTCGAAAGCGTCATCAAGAGATATCCCGACATCAAGATCGGCGGCTATTTTAACGGGGACTATTCCCTTGGACCGGAACAGGCCGGTGTCGCGAGCCTGCTGGCCGCCAATCCCGAGGTCGACGGTATCTTCGTGCAGGGTTATGGCGCCGGCG
>JAABUT010002383.1_pt1 | contig 18341 bp, 14 predicted proteins | sample 5559281 | NCBI WGS metagenome assembly JAABUT01 (sample SAMN10711880, study PRJNA513359) | rock metagenome | isolation source: Antarctica rocks | place: Antarctica: Victoria Land, Ricker Hills nord | collected 2016-01-04 | reverse complement strand
TTTCCCTCGCCAGCATCGTCGCGCCGAACGCAATGGTTCACCGACACCTCGCCAACGCGCCGCGACGACGACAACCTAACGTCAAATACCCCGTCCGTGACTTATTTTAGCGCCTATGGGGTAAGCCCCTGCGTCACCTGTCCACGGAGGTATATGCCCCCCATGCGCGAACTGATCTCCTCAGGCTCGACGTTCGAGGCCGACATCGGCTATTCGCGGGCCGTCGTTGACGGGGAATGGGTCTTCGTGTCCGGCACCACCGGCTTCGACTATGATGCCATGACCATCGCGTCCGACGTGGCCGCGCAGGCCGAGCAGACGATGCGCAACATCGGGGAGGCGCTGGCACAGGCCGGCAGCTCGTTCGCCGACGTGGTGCGGGTGCGTTACATCCTGCCTGACGCAGCCGATTTCGAGACGTGCTGGCCGGTGTTGCGCCGCTACTTCGGCGAGGCCCGTCCGGCGGCGACGATGATCGCGGCGGGCCTGGCCGACCCGCGCATGAAGGTCGAGATCGAGGTCACGGCACGCCGGACCGTCAGGTGACGACGGCAGCCGCCACAACACCTGAGCCGTTGAGCGCGGGTCCGTCCGACACCGTCGTCTGCACGACGCGGAACAGCGCTGGCTCGGCGATCACGTAGCCCTGCCGGCGGGCCGAGAGAATGACCCGCTCCGACGCGCCGAGGCTGGCGATCTTGCGCCGGATTTTCATCACCAGCTGGTCCACCGCGCGGTCGGCCGAGTTCAACGGGCGCTTCAACGCAACCCGGCTGAGCCAGTCGCGCGACACGCTGGTGCCGGCGGCATCGATCAGGGTTTCCAGCGCCGTCATCTCGGCTTCGGTCATCGATGTGCGTTCGCCTTCGCGCCCGATCAGGCAGCGCTGGGCGGGGTCGACGAAGATGCGCAGCCGACGCACGGCGGCCGGCTTGTTCATCCGGCGGTGCAGGGCCTGGATGCGGGCGGCAAGCTCCCGCGGCGGCGCCGGTTTGACGATGTAGTCGTCCGCCCCCGTCTCAAGCCCAGCGACGCGCATGGCGGCGACATCGTTCGCTGTCACCACGATCACCCCGCAATCGCCCTCGGCGGCAAAGCGTTCGACCAGGGCGATGCCGTTCATGTCGGGCAGTTCCAGGTCGATCAGCACCACATCCGGCTTGAAGATCGCCTTCTGGTCGATCGCCTCGGCGCCGGTCTGGACGATCTCGACATCCATGCCGGCCTGCTGCAATGACGCGCGCATCGTCACAGCGACGGTGAGAACGTCCTCGACGATCAGCACGCGCAGGTTCTCAGCAGATTTGGACGATGCGGTCGGTTGGATTTTCGAAATGACGGTCACGGATGATCCTGCAGTCGAGATCGGGTCCACTCTGGTCGACAACCTGCATGAATTTGTTACGATACGCCAGCAGAAAATACCGCTCCGATATCGGTGGGCCGGTAGCCGTGTTCATTCGGCAAGGAGAACCTGCCGGCAGCAGCCTGATGCCGCCGCTGTCAGGAACCGTCGCCGGCAGGCGCTGGGTCGACCCCGGCGATGACCCGCCATTCGGCCTCGGTCGCGGTGGCCACGCCCAGCTCGGCCGCCCGACGCGCCTTGGACCCGGCGTCGGCGCCGAGCACCACCAGGTCGGTCCGGCGGGACACGCTGTCGGTCACCCGGGCGCCGAGCTGTTCGGCCATCGCCTTCGCCTCCGGGCGGGACATGGTTTCGAGCGCGCCGGTGAACACCACGATCTTGCCGGCTAAAAGGGCACGGGAGCCGGTGCGGGACGCATCCGCGCCGCCCGCGTCCTCGATCGTCAGCTCGGCCTGCAGCTGGTCCAGCGCATGCAGGTTGCGCGGTTCGGCAAAGAAGTCGACCAGTTCCTCGGCGATGGCCGGGCCGACGCCGATGATGCTGCCCAGGTCGCTGCGCGCCTCGGAGCCGACCTGCACCGCCAGCATCATCTGCGCGCGCCAGTTGGCGAAGCTGCCGTAGTGCCGCGCCAGCAGCTTGGCGTTGGACTCGCCGATGCGGCGGATGCCCAGGGCGAAGATGAAGCGCGCCAGCGATATCGTGCGGCGCTCGGCGATGGCGGCCAGCAGGTTGCGCACCGAGGTCGCCTTCCAGCCCTCGCGCCCCAGGATGTCGTCGGCCTTCAGGCGGAAGATGTCGGCTGGACCGCGGATCAGGCCGGCCGCGTGAAATTCGCGGACCGTCTTGTCGCCCAGGCCCTCGATGTCGAAGGCCCCGCGGGAGGCGAAGTGGATCAGCCGCTCCTCCGTCTGCGCCGGGCAGACCAGGCCGCCGGTGCAGCGCCGCACCACCTCGCCGGGCGCGCGGACCGCCAGGCTGTGGCAGATCGGGCAATGCGTCAGCGGCTGGTAGGACTGCGTGCCCTCGGGACGCTCGGCTGTCACCACCTCGACGATCTGGGGAATGACGTCGCCGGCGCGCTGCAGGATGACGGTGTCGCCGACGCGGACATCCTTGCGGGCGATCTCGTCCTCGTTGTGCAGGGTGGCGCGGGTGACCAGGACGCCGCCGACGTTCACCGCCTGGAGGTTGGCGACGGGGGTCAGCGCGCCGGTGCGCCCGACCTGCACGGTGATCGCCTCCAAGCGGGTGCGGGCGCGTTCGGCCGGAAACTTCCAGGCGATCGCCCAGCGCGGCGCCCGACCGACGAAGCCCAGGCGGCGCTGCAACGCCAGGCTGTCGACCTTGTACACCACGCCGTCGATGTCGTAGTCCAGCGCGGCCCGGGCGCCGCCGACCTCCGCCTGGAATGCCGCCGCCTCCGCGCTGGTGATGGCGCGTGACAATGGGTTGACCGTGAAGCCCCAGGCCGCCAGCCGCGCCAGCCAGGCCTGGTGGGTGTCGGCCACCGGCGCGCTCGCCTCGCCCATGGCATAAGCGAACAACCCCAGCGGCCGGCCGGCGGTGATGCCGGCGTCAAGCTGGCGCAGGCTGCCGGCGGCGGCGTTGCGCGGGTTGGCGAACGAGCGCTGACCGGCCGCGGCCTGGGCCTCGTTCAGCGCCAGGAAGTCCGCCTTGGTCATGAACACCTCGCCGCGGATCTCGATGAACTCCGGCGCGTCGCCCGCAAGCTGCTGCGGGATCGTCCTGACGGTGCGGATGTTGGCGGTGACATCCTCGCCCTCCAGCCCGTCGCCGCGGGTGGCGGCATGGGCCAGCCGACCGGCCTGATAGGTCAGCGAGATCGACAGCCCGTCGATCTTGGGCTCGCCCACCATGTCCAGCGCCGCCGCGTCCTTCAGGTTGAGGAAGCGCCGGACGCCGCTGACGAACTCGGCAAAATCCTCGGGTCCGAAGGCATTCTCCAGCGACAGCATCGGCACCCGGTGGTGCCGCTTGGCGAAACCGCCGGCGACGCCCGACCCGACCCGTCGGCCGGGCGAGTCGGCGCGCACCAGGTCGGGAAAGCGCCGCTCGATGGCGGCGTTGCGCAGCCGCAGCGCGTCATACTCGGCGTCGGTTATCAACGGCGCGTCGTTCTGGTGGTAGGCGCGGTCGTGGGTGGCGATGGCGGCGGCAAGCTGCGCCAACTCGGCGGCAGCTTCGGCCTCGGTCAGCTCGCCCGCCGATAGCCCAGCCCTCACGTCGCCTCCAGCAGGCTGTCGGCGGCGGCGCGGGCAGCCGGCGTCACCGTCTCGCCGGCCAGCATGCGGGCGATCTCCTCGCGCCGGTCGTCGCCCTGCAGCGCCAGCACCCGGGTTTCGGCACGGCCTTGCGCCAGCTGCTTCTGCACCAGCAGATGCGCCGCCCCGCGCGCCGCCACCTGCGGGCTGTGGGTGACCAGCAGCACCTGCACCCCCTCCGCCACCCGCGCCAGCCGCTCGCCGACGGCCGCCGCGGTGGCGCCGCCGATGCCGGAGTCGACCTCGTCGAACACCAGGGTCGGAACGGTCGAGCCGCCGGCCAGCACGACCTTCAGCGCCAGCATCAGCCGCGACAGCTCGCCGCCGGAGGCCACGCGCGCCAGCGGGCCGGGGGCCTGGCCCGGGTTGGTGGCGATCAGGAAACGCACTTGGTCGGCGCCGTTCGCCCCCCAGGCGGCCTCGGGCAGGGGGGTGATCTCGGTGACGAACCGCGCCCGGTCCAGCCGCAGCGGCGGCAGCTCCCTGGCGACCGCCTTTTCCAATCGGGCCGATGCGGCACGGCGCCGTTCGGACAGCTTCGCGCAGGCGGCCTCGTAGGTGGCGCGAGCGGCCTCGGCGGCGCGTTGCAGCGCGTCGACCTGTGCGGCACCGGTTTCCAGCGCCGCCAGCCGTGCGCGCAGGCTGTCCAGCAGACCGGGCAGCTCGCCGACCGTCACGCTGTGCTTGCGGGCGCCGGCGCGCAGCCCGAACAGCCGCTCCTCCGCCTGTTCCAGCATGCGCGGGTCGGCTTCGGCGGAGTCCGCCAGCCGCGACAGCAGGGTCTCGGCCTCGCTCAAGGCCTCCTCGGCGCGTTCCAGCGCCGCCAATGCCGGTTGCGACGCGGTGTCCGGGGATGTGGCGGTGGACAAGCGTTGCAGGGCGCGCCCGGCCGCCCGCAACGCCGCCGCCGGCCCGCTGGCGCGGCGATCGCGTGGGGTCAGTTCGGACAGCGCCGACGCGATCGCCTCGGCGCGGCGCTCGCCCTGCTGCAGGCGCAGCCGTTCCGCCGCCAGCCGGTCTTCCTCGCCGTCCTGCGGTGCCAGCTTCGCCAGTTCGTCGACGGCGTGGCGCAGCCATTCCTGATCGCGCTGGGCGGCCTCGATCGCCTCGCGCGCCGCCGTCAACTCGCCCACGGCCCTGCGCCAGGCACGGAAGCCCTCGGCGGCGGCGTGGCGCAGGTCGCTCTGCACCCCATAGGCATCCAGCAGCCCGGCATGGCTGGCCGGATCGGCGAGGCCCATCTGCTCGTGCTGGCCCTGAATTTCCACCAGCAGAGCGCCCACCCGCTTCAGCAGGGCGGCGCCGACCGGTTGGTCGTTGACGAAGGCGCGCGAGCGGCCGTCCCTGGCCACCACCCGGCGCAGCACGATCTCGTCCTCGGCCTCGATGCCCTGTTCGTGCAGCAGGGTGAAGGCGACGTGATCCGCGACCGGGGTGAACACGGCGGCGACGCTGGCGTGGTCGGCGCCCTGGCGCACCAGCCCGGTTTCCGAGCGCGCGCCCAGGGCCAGCCCCAGGCTGTCCAGCAGGATGGACTTGCCCGCACCTGTCTCACCGGTCAACACGGTCAGCCCTGCCCCGAAGCTGAGGTCAAGCCGTTCGATCAGCACCATTTCGCGGATGGAGAGGGCCGTGAGCATGCCGCCGACCGCCTGTCCAGGGTAAGCTCAGAACACCGAGCGCAGGGTGCGCCTGAACAGGCCCGGCGGCTCCTGAGGTTTGACCGCGCCCCGACCGTCCGAGAGCTGCCCGGTGGACGCCAGGTTGTCGTAGCTGTCGGCATACCACTCGCTGCCGGGATAGTTGTGGCCCAGCACCGCGGCGGTCTGGCGGGCCTGCTCGGTCAGGCCCAGCAGCAGGTAGATCTCCGTCAGCCGGTGCAGCGCCTCGGCGGTGTGGTTGGTGGTCTGGTAGTTGTCCACCACGCGCTGGAAGCGGCCGATGGCGGCGCTGTACAGCTTCTGGCGCATGTACCAGCGGCCGATCTCCATCTCCTTGCCGGCCAGGTGGTCGCGGGCGAGGTCGATCTTGAGGCGGGCGTCGCGGCCATAGGCGCTGTCGGGAAAGCGGTTCACCACCTCCTGCAGCGCGCCCATGGCTTCCTGGGTGCTGCGCTGGTCGCGCTGGATGTCGGCGATCTGCTCGTAGAAGCACAGCGCGCGCAGGTAATAGGCATAGCCGATGTCGCGGTGCACCGGATGCAGCTGGATGAAGCGGTCCAGGGTGGCGATGGCCGGGGTGTAGCGGCTTTGCAGATACTCGGAATAGCCCTGCATGAGCTGCGCGTTCACCGCCCAGGACGAGTATGGATAGGTCTGCTCCACCAGGTCGAACTGGTTCGAGGCGGTGCTGTAGCGCTTGGAGGCCATGGCATCGACGCCGCGGTTGTACAGTTCCTCGACGGAAACCGTGGTCGGGTCCTCCTTGACGCGCAGCTCGTCGCTGGACCCCGACCACGGCGAGATCGAGCTGAGCGTCTCGCAGCCGCCGAGCGGCACCGCCAGCAGCAACGGGGCCAGCAACAGCGGAAGGATGGAGCGGCGTATCGTCTGCAAAGCTGTCACCGGCGTTCTGTGGCTGGAGCGGTTATAGCACGCTCCGGCGCCAGGCGAAGTGGCGCTGCCGCCGGTCAGAACGGCGCCGCCGCGATCGCCATCCGGTTGCCCTGCCGACCGGAACGCCCTGACAGGGCGGGCACGTCATCCGTGCTCGCGTCGTGCTCGGTTGCCAGGCGCCAGTTGGCAGGTTCGGCGAACACCGCCCGCAGCAGCCTGTTGTTCATCGCGTGTCCGCTGCGATGGCCGATGAACCGGCCGTGCAGCACGGCGCCGGCCAGGGCCAGGTCGCCCACCACGTCCAGCAGCTTGTGGCGCACGAACTCGTCGGCCATGCGCAGGCCCCCGGGGTTCAGCACCTTCTCGCCGTCCACCACCACCGCGTTGTCCAGGCTGCCGCCCAAGGCGAGGCCGGCGCGGCGCAGCTGGTCGACCTCGTGCAGCTGGGTGAAGGTGCGGGCCGGGGCCAGCATGCTGCGGAAGTTCTCCCCCGTCATGTCGAGCGACATCTCCTGGCTGCCGATCGCGGCGGCGGCGAAGTCGATCGACAAGGTCGCGCTCAGGCCGGGAAACGTGCCGCCGGGGTGGAGTTCAGCCGCAGATTCGCCTTCCTGCACGACCACGCTGCGCAGGATCTCGATCACCGGCGCGTCGGCATGCTGCGCCCGCAGACCGGCGCAGTCGATCAGGAAGGTGAAGCCGGCGGCCGAGCCGTCCAGAATCGGCGCCTCCGGCCCGTCCAGGGTGACCAGCGCGTTGCTGACCCCGCAGCCCGCAAGTGCCGCCATGACGTGCTCCACGGTGCCGATGCGCGCCGTCGGATGGGCGGGGTCGGCCAGAACGGTGCAGAGCCTGGTGTCGACCACGTGGTCAAAGCGCGCCGGGATGTCGATGCCGAGGTCGGTGCGGCGAAAGATGATGCCGGTTCCGGCCGCGGCGGGATGCAGGCCGAGAGAAACCTTGCGGCCGCTGTGCAAGCCGACGCCCATGCAGTGGATGGAGGATTTCAAGGTGTGTTGCTGAACCGCCCCGCCGACGAGGCCGCCGTTCCCTGAAGGGCCGGAAATCTGGACTGCGCGTGCCGGCGTCTCGCAGGTCTTGGTCGCATACCCAGATCCGATCGCATCGCCCACCATGGCATCCATCTCGCCGCGTCTCCTGTTCCCGCCGGATCGCTCCGGTGGAGGGCGCCGCGACAGACCGCGACCGGATGGAAGCTAACGATCCCCACCCGATCTTCCAGTCAATCATTATTTCTGAATGTTTCATTCCAAGACGTTGTTAATAAAAGACATTTTGCGGCGCATTAGGTCCCTGACTGGCCCGACGTCTGCCGACGCAAAAAAGTCGGGATGTCGAGGTCGCGTTCGTCCTGTCCGATCTGCTGGCCGCCGTGATCGGGATGGGTTTCCGCGGCTGCCGGGCCGGCGCCGTGATCCTGCGCTGCTGGTTCGGGACGTGAAGGCGCCCGTGGAGCCTCCGCCGGCAGCTGTGGCGCCGCCGACACGCGGAACACGCCGGTGACGATGCCGAACAGGGTCTTGCGCGGCGGTGCGGCCGCCGGCTCGGTCCCGGTGCGTCCGGGATCGTTGAACATCCCGGCCGGCGGACGGGCGGACGGGCGTACCGGGCGCGCCGATTGCGGTTTCAACGGCTGCTGCAGATGGGCGGGGATCATTCGCGGGCCGGCAGGCGTCTCGTCCAGCGCCGGCGCGTAGGACCCGGCTTGAACGCCCGCCGCGTCATGATCGCGCGCCGACGGCTGAAAGGCATGCGATGCGGTGGCCGCCGGACCCTGGCCGCCCTGCGCGGTGAAGGTGGGGATCGCGCGCACCGACATTGGCGGCTGCATGCGCGGCGCCTGGCCCGGTGCACGCGCCACGTTCACCGCATTGCCGACCATGGAAAGCGGCTGGCCCGAACCGGCTTCGGCGGACGCCCCGCCGGCGTTGGTCCCACCGGCGTTGGTCCCATCCTGGGCCGGACCGTTCGGGGACGTGGCGGCAGGCGGCTGTCCACCCGCGGCGCGCACGTTCTGCATGCCGCCGACCGCCACCAGGCGGGGACGCTCCTCGGACTTGGACGCCGCCGTCTCGATCCCGGTCGCCACCACGCTGACGCGGATGCGGCCCTCAAGCGTGTCGTCGGTGGCGGCGCCGAAGATGATGTTGGCGTCCTCGTCCACCTCCTCGCGGATGCGGTTGGCGGCCTGGTCGACCTCGAACAAGGTCATGTCCTCGCCGCCGGTGATGTTGATCAGCAGGCCGCGCGCACCGGACATCGAGGTGTCCTCCAGCAGCGGGTTGCTGATCGCGGCCTCGGCGGCGCGGATGGCGCGGTTCTCGCCGTCGGCCTCGCCGGTGCCCATCATCGCCTTGCCCATCTCGGCCATCACCGCGCGGATGTCGGCGAAGTCGAGGTTCACCAGACCCGGTGCCATCATCAGGTCGGTGACGCCGCGCACGCCCATGTACAGGACGTTGTCGGCCATCTTGAACGCTTCCTTGAAGCCGGTGCGCTCGTTGGCAAGACGGAACAAATTCTGGTTCGGGATGACGATCAGCGTGTCGACATACTGCTGCAGCTCGACGATGCCTTCCTCGGCCGCGCGCGCGCGCTTGCCGCCTTCGAAGGTGAACGGCTTGGTCACCACGCCAACCGTGAGTATGCCGCGCTCGCGCGCCATGCGGGCGATCACCGGGGCAGCCCCGGTGCCGGTGCCGCCGCCCATGCCGGCGGTGATGAACACCATGTGGGCGCCGTCCAGGTGGCGGTCCAGCTCGTCGGCGGCTTCCTCGGCTGCTGCGCGGCCGACGTCAGGCTTGGCGCCGGCGCCGAGGCCGGAGGTCAGATGCGGGCCGAGCTGGATGCGGCGGTCGGCGCGCGAATGCACCAGCTGCTGCGCGTCGGTGTTGGCGACGACGAACTCGACCCCCTGCAGGTTCATCGCGATCATGTTGTCGACGGCATTGGTGCCGCCGCCGCCGACGCCGATCACCGTGATGCGCGGCGAGAAATCGGTGTGGTTGTGCTGTGGGATCGTAAGGTTCAAGGTCATCGTCTAACTCCGCCAGAAATACTGTTGTACAGTTGGGTCTCGATTCGCGTTCGCCTTCAGACACGATCGCGTAGAAAATTGACGATCCGGCGGAACAGCCCGGTGTGCTGCTCCAGGTCCAGATCAATGTCGTGCAGCGGCCGGCCCGCCCCCGCCGACCAACCCAGCAGCCCCACCGCGGTGGCGAAGGCCGGGCCGCTGGCCGAGTCGGGCAGGCCGCGCGTGGCCGCCGGCCGGCCCATGCGCACCTGCCGGCCCAGCACCCGCTGCGCCATGTCCATCACGCCGGAAAGCTGGCTGGCGCCGCCGGTCAGCACCACGCGGTGGCCCGACGCGCGCCCGAGACCCTCCTCGTCGATCCGCTGACGGGCGAGTTCGAAGGTCTCCTCCAGCCGCGGCTTGATGATGCTGACCACCATGCTGCGCGGCACCTTCGCGATCTGGTGCTCGTCCTCGCCGACCGAGGGCACCGGCAGCATCTCGCGCTCGTCGTCCGGACTGGACTGGGCGCTGCCGTACAGCGTCTTCAGCCGTTCGGCGTGCGCCACCGGCGTGGACAGCACGCGGGCGATGTCGTTGGTCACGTGCACGCCGCCCAACGGGATCTGCGAAGTGTGCTGCAGATGCCCGCCGGCGAACACCGCCATCCCCGTGGTGCCGCCGCCCATGTCCAGCACCGTCACGCCCAGCTCGCGCTCGTCGGCCGCCAGCACGGCCATCCCGGCGGCCATCGGGGCGGACACCAGTTCGGCGATCTCCAGGTCGCAGCGCGCCAGGCAGGCGTCCAGGTTGCGCAGCGCGGTGGTGGCGGCATCGACCACATGCACCCGTCCGCTGAGCACGTCGCAGTGCAGCCCGCGCGGGTCGATCACGCCGTGGGCGTCGTCGGCGCCGAAGTCCAGCGGCAGGCCGTGGATGATGCTGCGCCCGTCCTGGGCGGCGCGGCCGCGGCCCTCGGCCAGCATGCGGCGGATGTCGACCTCGCCGACCGCACGCCCGCCGACCGGCCACTGCACGTTGAACACCTGGCTGCGCGGGGCGCCGGCGGACAGGTTGACCGTGACCTGGCGCAGGCGGGTGCCGGCTTCCTCCTCGGCCGCGCCGACGGCGGCGCGGATGGCGCGCTCGGCCTCCTCGATGTCGGTGATGCCGCCGCCACGGATGCCGCGGCCCTTTTGCCAGCCGAAGCCCAGCACCCGCACGCTGAAGTCGCTCTCGCTCCGGCCGATGACGCAGACGATCTTGCTGGTGCCGATGTCCAGGATGCCGAACGGGCCGGAATGGCGTGCCCGGCCGCGCGGCGGCTCGGCGTCCACCATCGCCGGCGGCAGCTTCGGCGGCGGCCCCTTCGACAGGCCGGGCCGGCGTGACATCTCGTTCATGTTTTCCTCGGCAGGCCGGAGGGCGAATTGGGGGTGGAGCGCGCGGGCGGCTCGGCTACGGGGCGCACCACCAGCCGGTCGGGCAGGCGCAGGTCGACGGCCTGCAACGGGCGGTCGAGCAAAGCGTGGCTGGCCTGCAGCTCGGCCAGGCGGGCCAGCGCGCGCTTCTCCTCGCCTTCGGGCAGCATCACGTCCACGCCGTTGTCCATGCGCAGGTTCCAGCGCCGCTCGCCGACCCGCACGGCGGCGGTCATGCGCGCCTGCAACGCCGGCTGGCTCGCCAACGCCTCGATCAGCGCCGCCGCGGCCACCGGCGCGCCGGCGCCCACCACCAGCGGCAGCAGGCCGGAGAACGCCGCCACGTCGGAGTCGGTCACCACGCTGCCGCCGCGGTCGATCAGCACGAAGCGGCCTTCGGTCTGCCACACCGCGAACGGCCGGCGCTCGACCAGCCGGACCACGATGGTGCCCGGCAGGCGGCGCTCGAGGGTCGCGGACTGCACCCAGTTGATGCGCTCCAGCCGGGTGCGGGCCTCGGCCAGCGAGTAGGTCAGGATGGCATCGCCGCCGCGCAGGCCCAAGGCGGCGCGCACCTGTGCCTCCGGGGTCTTCTCGCGGCCCTGGATTTCGATGCTGGCGACGCGTAGGCCAAGCCGGGCGCTGATGTTGGTGGCCTGATCGTGGAAGCTGGCGCCCTGGCCGATGCCGCGCACCGCGCCGGCCACGGCCAGCGCGATCGCCAGCACCGCGACGCAGGCCAACGCCGGACGCAGCCGCCCGCGCTGGCGACGCAGCGCCAGCTTCCAGCGGCCGGGCCGGTCCTGCAGCTGGCGCGGCACCGCGAGCATCTCGGCCGTCTGGCGCGGGCGTTTCACACGCGGCATGCGGCGTGCTCCACCATCCAGGCGCAAAGCTGGGGAAAGCTGATGCCCAGGTGCGCCGCCTGTTCGGGCAGCAGCGAGGTCGGCGTCAGGCCGGGCTGGGTGTTCACCTCCAGCAGCACCAGACGGCCGGGTTCGCCGGCGGTGTCGTCGTAGCGGAAGTCGCTGCGGGTGGCGCCGCGGCAACCCAGCGCGCGGTGCGCCGCCAGCGCCACATCCATGGCATGGGCCGCGACGTCGGGATGGACCTTCGCCGGAACGACGTGGCGGGAGCCGCCGGCGGCGTATTTCGACTCGTAGTCGTAGAAGGCGTTGCCGGCGGCGATCTCGGTCACCGCCAGGGCGCGGTCGTGCATAACGCCGACGGTCAGCTCGCGGCCTGGAACATACTCCTCGACCAGGGCTTCTGCCCCGAAGGCCCAGGTCGCAGGCACCTCGGCCCGGCGGTTGTCGCCGGCGCGCATGATCTGCACGCCCACGGAGGAACCTTCGTTCACCGGCTTGACCACGTAGGGCAGCGGCATCGGGTCGGCATGTTCCAACTCGGCGATGTCGACCACCCGGCCACGCGCGATCGGCAGGCCGGCGGCGGCGAAGATTGCCCGCGCGGCGGCCTTGTCCATCGCCAGCGCGGAGGCGCGCACGCCGGAATGGGTGTACGGGATGCCGAGCCAGTCCAGCACGCCCTGGATGGCGCCGTCCTCGCCGAAGCGGCCGTGCAGCGCGTTGAACACCGCGTCGGGCGCCGGGTCCAGCGCGGCGATGACCGCGCGCAGGTCGGACCCGACCTCGACCGGCACCACCTCGTAGCCGGCCTCGCGCAGGGCGACGACGACCTTGCGGCCGGAAGCGAGGCTGACCTCGCGCTCAGCGGAGATGCCGCCGAACAGAACTGCAACCCGCGTCATGGGACAATCTCCAAACGGGTGCCGGGAATGCCGATGCGGCGGATCTCCCAGTGCAATGCGATGCCGCCCATCGCCTCGACGCGGCGCCGAACCTCGCAGCCCAGGCCCTCGATGTCGGCCGCGGTGGCGCCGCCGGTGTTGAGCAGGAAGTTGCAGTGCTTGTCGCTGACCTGGGCCGCCCCGCGCGTCAAGCCGCGGCAGCCGGCGGCATCGATCAGCTCCCACGCCTTCATGTGGTCGGGGTTGCGGAAGGTGGAGCCGCCGGTGCGGGCGCGGACCGGCTGCGTCGCTTCCCGCGCGGCGCGGATCTCGGCCATCCTGACGGCGATCGTGGCGGGTTCTCCCGGGCGGGCACGAAAGCGGGCGCGGGTGACTACGGCGCCGGGCGGCAGGGCGGCATGGCGGTAGGCGAAGCACAGCTGCGGGGCCGACAGCCGGACCGGCGTGCCGTCGCGCGTCACGATCTCCGCCCAGTCCAAGGTGGCTGCGACATCGCTGCCATAGGCGCCGGCGTTCATCGCCACCGCGCCGCCGACGGTGCCGGGAATGCCGGACAGGAACTCCAACCCCGCCAGCCCGGCGGCGGCGGCGTGCTCGGCCACGGTGACATCGAGGCAGGCGGCGCCGGCGACGACGCCATCGGCTTCCACGTTTATCTCGTTGAAGCCGCGGGCGAGGCGGATCACCACGCCGTGCACCCCGCCGTCGCGCACGATCAGGTTCGACGCGGCCCCGATGGCGACCGTGTTCACCTCATGCGGCAGGGCGGCCAGGAACTGCGCCAGGTCGGCGGCATCGGACGGCCGCACCAGCGCCTCGGCGGCGCCGCCGACGCGGAACCAAGTGGTCGGCGCCAGCACCGCATTGGCCGTGACCCGGCCGCGCAACGGCGGCAGCATCTCGGCCAGGATAACGGCGGCACGGGCCGCGGCCATCGTCATCCGCCTGCCGCCACGGTGATGGCGGCTGAATTCTCACCTTTTCGCGCCTTCTGCCCGGCCTGCAACGCGGCGAGCTGGCCGGGCAGGGCGGCGGCCCAGGCGGTGATGTTGCCGGCACCCAGGCAGATGACAAAATCGCCCGGCTTGGCGATGGCGCTGACCATCTCGGCCAGATGCTCCGGCCCGGGCAGCGGCACCACGCTGCGGTGGCCGCGGGCGCGCAGCCCCTCGACCAGCGCGTCGCGGCTGATGCCGGCGACCGGCGCCTCGCCGGCGGCATACACGTCGGCCACGATCACCGTGCCGGCGTCGTTCATGCAGGCGCAGAACTCGGCAAATAAGCTGGAAAGTCTGGAGTAACGGTGCGGCTGGACAATCGCCACCACGTCGCGCGCGCCGGCCTGGCGGGCGGCCTTCAGGGTGGCGGCGATCTCGACCGGGTGGTGGCCGTAGTCGTCGATGACGGTGATGCCGCCGGCCTCGCCGGTCTTGGTGAAGCGCCGCTTGACGCCGCGGAAGCCGGCCAGGGCACTGCGGATGGTGCTGGCGTCGATCTCCATCTCGACAGCAATTGCAACGGCGGCCAGGGCGTTCTGCACGTTGTGCTGACCCAGCATCGGCAGCCGGAACGGCCCGATCTTGCGCGACCGGTTGCGGACACGGTCGGCGATGGACACCTCGAACGTGGCGCCCAGCTTGTCGCTGATGACCTTGTCGGCGCGCACGTCGGCCTGCGGGCTGAAGCCGTAGGTGATGATGCGGCGGTCCGACAGGCGCGGGATCATCTGCTGCACCGCCGGATGGTCGATGCACAGCACCGCAAAGCCGTAGAACGGCACGTTCTGCACGAACTGGTCGAAGCCGGCGAGCATCGCCTCCCCTGTGCTCCAGTGGTCCAGGTGCTCGGGGTCCATGTTCGTCACCACGGCGATGGTGGCCGGCAGGCGGAGGAAGCTGCCGTCGCTCTCGTCCGCCTCGACCACCATCCACTCGCCCGAGCCCATGCGGGTGTTGCTGCCATAAGCGTTGATGATGCCGCCGTTGATGACGGTGGGGTCCAGGTGGGCCGCTTCCAGCACGGCGGCGACCATGCTGGTGGTGGTGGTCTTGCCGTGCGAGCCGCCGATGGCGATCGACCAGCGCAGCCGCATCAGCTCGGCCAGCATCTCGGCGCGGCGCACGACCGGCAGGAAGCGGGCGCGGGCGGCCTTCACCTCGGGGTTGTCGGGCTTCACCGCGGTCGAGGTGACCACCACCTGTGCCACGCCCAGGTTGCGGGCGTCGTGGCCGATGGCGACCGGGATGCCCGCCTCGCGCAGGCGCTTCACGTTGGCGCCGTCGGCGATGTCGCTGCCCTGCACGGAATAGCCCAGCGTGTGCAGCACCTCGGCGATGCCGGACATGCCGATGCCGCCGATGCCGATGAAGTGGATGGTACCGATCGACAGCGGCAGCGCTCTCATGACGTGACCTCCTGGCAGGCGTGCAGCTCGACCAGATCGGCCAGGCGGGCGGCGGCGGCGGCATGGCCGTGGCTTGCGGCGACGGCCGCAGCGGCTTCAAGCGCCGGCGCGTCCGCCAGAATCCGCTCCAGCAGCGCCGCCAGGGCAGCCGGCGAGAAATCATGCTGCGCCACCAGCCAGGCGCCGCCGTCATCGGCCAGGGCGCGCGCGTTGGCCGCCTGATGGCCGTCGATGGCGCCGGGCAGCGGCACCAGCACCGACGGTCGGCCGGCGACCGCAAGCTCCGCCACCGTGGAGGCGCCGGCGCGGGCGATCACCAGATGCGCGCCCGCCAGCAGCCCGGCCATGTCGGGGAAGAAGCTGGCGAGTTCGGCGGCGATGCCGGTGCCCTCGTAGGTGTCGCGCACCCGGTCGAGGTCTTCGGCGCGGCATTGCTGGGTGACGTGCAGGCGGGCGCGCAGAGCAGCGGGCAGGCGGCACAGCGCGTCGGGTACCACGTCGCTGAAGATGCGGGCGCCCAGCGAGCCGCCGACCACCAGCAGGCGGATGCGGTCCGCGGGCGCGGCGTAGCCCTGGGCCGACAACGCGGCCAGCGCCGGGCGGACCGGGTTGCCGGTGACGACCCGGATGATGCCGTGCGGCACGCGCGCTGTGCTTGCAAAACTGAGGGCGAGAATGGTGGAGCGCCCGCACAGCATCCGGTTGGCGCGGCCGAGAATCGCGTTCTGTTCGTGCAGCACCACCGCCGGGCGCCGGCGCAGCAGTCGCGTCGCCAGCACCGGCGCCACACAGGGATAGCCGCCGAAGCCGACCACCACCGACGGCTCCAGCCGCGCTAGGATGCCACGCGCCTGCATCGTGCCGGCGGACAGCGACAGCATGGCCTTCGCCGCCCGCAACGCCCCGCGTCCGGCGATGCCGGCGCCGCGGACGACGAAGCGCTCAAGCCCCGCGAAGACCGGCGAGGCCAGCCCGCCGGAGCGCGCATCGGTCATCAGCGCCACCCGGTGCCCGCGTGCCAGCAACGCCGCCGCCAGCGCCTCGGCCGGGAAGAAATGCCCGCCGGTGCCGCCGGCGGCGATCACGACCGGGCGGACGGGATCGCCTCTCACAGCAGTTCCCCGTTGTGCCGGCGCCGGGTCAGGGCAAGCAGCATGCCGATGCCCAGCGCCACGGCCACCACCGACGAGCCACCATACGACACGAACGGCAGGGTCATGCCCTTGGTCGGGATCAGCCGCAGGGTCGAGCCCATGTTGACGAAGGCCTGCAATCCGAAGCCGGCGGCAAGCCCGGTCGTCGCCAGCACCACGAACAGCTCGCGCTCTGCCAGCACGCGCAGCATGGCGCGCAGCACGATGAAGGCGAACACGCCCAGGATGACCAGGCACACCGCCATGCCGAACTCCTCGCCGGCGACGGCGAACACGAAGTCGGCGTGGGCATCCGGGATCAGGTCCTTCACATGGCCCTCGCCGGGGCCGCGGCCGAGGAAGCCGCCGTTGCCGAACGCCTCCATCGCGCGCGACACCTGCCAGTTGTCGCCCGACGCCGGGTCGATGAAGCGGGTGACGCGGCTGCGCACGTGCGGGAAGAACTCGTAGGCGGCCACCGCGGCGGCAACCAGGCCGCCCAGCAGCCCGCCGGCCACGACCAGGTTCAGGCCGTTGACGAACAGCTGCAGGAAGAACACGCCGACGATGACGGCCAGCATCCCCACGTCGGGCTGCGACTTCAGCAACAGCGCGATCAGCCCGGCCACGGCGACCGCAAGCCCGGTCCAGGCTAGGCCCCGCAGCCGGGACGTTTCGCGCCGCGCCTCCGCCAGCAGCCAGGCGGCGACCACGGCGAAGCAGGGCTTGAGGAACTCGCTCGGCTGCAGGGTCATGCCGGGCAGGCTGATCCAGCGCCGCGCACCCTTTATCTCCACCCCGGCGATCACCGTCACCGCGGTCAGCAGCAGCGCCACCGCGCAGCCGGCCAAAGCCACCCGCCGCACGCCGCGTGGCGACAGCAGGCTGACCACCACCACCACCAGCGCCGCCAGCACGAGGAAGAACACCTGCTTGAGGATGAACAGCTCGCGCGCCTGGTGGATGCGCTCGGCCACCGCCGGGCTGGCCGCCAGCATCATCACGTAGCCGAAGCCGATCAGCACTAGGATGGCGAGCAGGGTCCAGCGGTCCACCGTCCACCACCAGCGGCCCAGCATCGAGGTGTCAGCACGTGACAGCACCGGCATCAGACGTGCTCCCGCAATTGGGCGACGAGGGTGCGAAAGCGGTCGCCGCGCTGGTCGAAGCCGGAAAACTGGTCCCAGCTGGCGCAGGCCGGCGACAGCAGCACGACATCGGCCACACCGGCGCGCGCTTCCTGCCAGGCTGCCGCGATGGCGGCTTCCAGGGTGCCGGCGATGCGGTGCTTCACGCCGTGCGCGGCCAGGGTGGCGGCCAGCACGGGGGCGTCGCGGCCGATCAGGAAGGCTTCGGCGACGCGCGGGAAATAGGCGGTCAGCGGCTCGATGCCGCCTTCCTTGGCGGTGCCGCCGGCAATCCACAGCAGCCGGTCGTAGCAGCCCAGTGCGCGGGCGGCGCTGTCGGCGTTGGTGGCCTTGCTGTCGTTGACGAAGGTGACGCCGCCGGTCCGCCCGACGTTCTCCTGCCGGTGCGGCAGGCCGGGATAGGTGACGAGGCCGGCGGCGACCTGCGCCCGCGACAGCCCGAGCCGCAGCGCGATGGCGGCGACAGCGGCGGCGTTCTGGCCGTTGTGGGCGCCGGGCAGCGCGCGCGCCGTCGCCAGGTCGACGATCATGCCATCCGCGTCGCACAGGCTTGTGCCGTCGCACCAGAAATCAGCCGGGCTGTCGCCGGACACCGTCGTCACCTGCGCGGGCGCGCGGCGCAGCCCGGCCGCCATGTCGCGCGACCATGCATCGTCGATGCCGATCACCGCGAGGTCGCCCACGGTCTGCCGGTCGAACACCGCCAGCTTGGCCGTGGCATAGCCTGCCATGTCGCCGTGACGGTCGAGGTGATCCGGGCTGAGGTTCAACATTGCGGCGGCGAAGAACGTTACTTGGGCAGTTCGCTCCAGCATGTACGACGACATCTCGATGCAGTAGACGCCGTCGTCGCCCAGCAGCGGCAACGCCAACGCCGCCACGCCCAGGTTGCCGCCGGCCGCCATCGCAACGCCGGCTTGCTCCAGCACGTGCGCTAGCAATGCGGTGGTGGTGGATTTTCCGTTGGTGCCGGTGATGCCGACGAAGCGGGCCTGCGAACCGGCGGCGCGCACGGCGCGGAACAGCAGGTCGACATCCGACAGGATCGCCACGCCCGCCGCACGTGCCATCGCGGCTATGGCATGCGGCCGGGGCAGGTGATGCGGGATGCCGGGCGACAGCACCAGCGCGTCCAGCCCTGCCATCGCCGGCTCGGCCACGACCAGACCCTCGGCGGCGGCGGCGGCGCGCGCGGCCGGCGTGTCGTCCCACACGGTGACGGCA
>JAABUT010002382.1_pt1 | contig 18341 bp, 16 predicted proteins | sample 5559281 | NCBI WGS metagenome assembly JAABUT01 (sample SAMN10711880, study PRJNA513359) | rock metagenome | isolation source: Antarctica rocks | place: Antarctica: Victoria Land, Ricker Hills nord | collected 2016-01-04 | reverse complement strand
TGACCCAGTGTCCCCCGACTAGCTCATCTCGACCCGATCACCGCACTCGCCGGCGCGAGCGGCCGGCCGACCCGCTCGGACAGCGCCAGGTGGTCGAACACTCGGCTGCACGACGCCCGGCACACCGCCGCGACCCTGCTGCTGCAGCAGGCAGTGCCCGCGCGGGTCTCGATGCAGATCCTGGGTCACTCCCAGATCCAGCTCACTTTGGGCACCTACTCGCACGTCGTACCGGAGCTGGCGCAGGAAGCGGCGGACCGGATGGGAGCCGCGCTATGGAACAGACGGGCACTGACGGGCACTGTCGGGCACCAGCTGGCACACAAAATGGCACACACGGCGAGCTTCTGAAGCAGCCGGAGACGCAAAATCGCAAGCCAGACGGGCTCCCGCGCCTGGACTTGAACCAGGAACCCTGCGATTAACAGTCGCATGCTCTGCCAATTGAGCTACGCGGGACCGTGCCGGTCACCCGGCGCGACGACGATAGCGCAGCCGGCCCTGATAGCCGGCTCTGCTTCGGGGTAGGGGCTCGGCGAGTGCGCCAACAACACAGGAGGATCGCATGATCAAGAAGTTGACCCTGCTCGTCGGCGTCGGAGCCGGCTACGTCCTGGGAGCCAAAGCCGGTACCCAGCGCTACGAACAGATCATGGGCAAGGTGAACGAGTTGATGGGCAAGCCCGCCGTGCAGAACGCGACCGACAGCCTGGCATCCTCTGCCGGTCAGTTCGCCGACAAGGCCAAGAGCACGGTGAACGACAAGGTCGAGTCCGTCACCGGCAGTTCAGCCTCGACACCGCCGCCTGTCTCGACGATCACGCCGCCGCCGACCAGGCCGACCACGCCGGCCCCGCCGAGAACGACGGCACCGCCCGCTCCCATCACCCCCGAGGGCCCGATCGCCGGTGCCGGCCCCTCGGTCACGGCCCTGGACGACCCGACTCTCTAGCCCACGGGTTGCCGGTCTGTTCACCAGCCCGTAGAACAAGGTCGAGGCCGCGCTCGAGACTTCCAGGTCGCGATCGAGCAGGCCTGCCGCCCGCCGGAACACCGTCGGGCATCCCTGGACCCGGCGCGGGCAGGCACCGCCCCGCAGGGGGACGGGGTCTGGCGCACGCCCTGCTGCAGCCGTAGGAGTACCGCTTGAGCGACATGACCCCCGAACCGTCGGCTATGGAGGCCGAGGGCATCCCCGACATCGCGAACCCGGACGCGCACGGACCGGACTCGGTCGTCGAGCCCCCGCACGACACCGCCGTGGCTGTAGAGGAGTTCGGGACGACGGCGGCGGAGCTGCACGAGGGCGAGTCCCTGGACGGCCGGCTGGCCCGGGAGGAGCCTGACGTACCCGACCAGGTCGATGCCGCGCCGGACGAGTCTGTCGGCACCAGTGGGGCCGGGCAGGGAGTCGGGCGCCTGGTGGGCAGCGACGAGGGCGCCCGCACCGACACCGAGGCCGAGACGACCGCAACGGACGTAGGCACCGATCTCGGCGGCTACACCGCCGAGGAGAGCGCCATGCACGTCGAGCCCGAGGTCTAGGAACCCGCAATGCCCCCCCTGCGCCGGGTCAGCCCCACCTCCCCGGGGATCACCCGCCTACGGCGGGGCAAGGGCTTCCGCTACGTGGACGCCGCCGGGGCGGACATCACCGACGAGGCGACGCTGGCCCGCATCGAGGCGCTGGTGCTGCCGCCTGCCTGGCAGGACGTCTGGATCTGCCGGGTGGACGTCGGGCACATCCAGGCCACCGGCGTGGATGCTGCGGGCCGGCGCCAGTACCGCTATCACGATCAGTGGCGGGTCGTACGTGATCTCGCCAAGCACGAGCGGGTGCTCGACTTCGGGGCGGTCCTGCCAGGGGTGCGCGAACGGGTCCACGCGGACCTGCACCGCGAGGGCCTGGACCGCGAGCGGGTGCTGTCGTGCGCCGTACGACTGCTGGATCTCGGCTTCTTCCGCGTGGGCAGCGAGCAGTACGCCGCCCAGAACCAGACCTTCGGCCTGGCCACGATGCTGAAGGAGCACGTCACGGTGTCGCGCGGCGGGGTGGTCACCTTCGACTACATCGCCAAGAGCGGCAAGCACCGGGTGCAGTCGCTGGTGGAGCCCGAGGTCGGCGCCGTGGTGCAGGCCCTCAAGCGGCGACGGGGTGGCAGTGCGGAGCTGCTGGCCTACCGGGACGGGAGCCGCTGGGTGGACATCCGCAGCGGCGACATCAACAGCCACCTGCGCGCGTTGACCGGCGGAGAGTTCACCGCGAAGGACTTCCGCACCTGGTCGGCGACCGTGCTGGCGAGCGTCGGCCTGGCGGTGTCCACCGATGCCGACTCGGCCACGGCACGCAAGCGGGCCGTGACCCGCGTGGTGCAGGAGGTCGCCCACTACCTGGGCAACACCGCGGCGGTCTGCCGGGCCAGCTACATCGATCCCCGGATCATCGACCTGTACGACAGCGGGGTGACCATCTCGCGGGACCTGAGGCTGCTAGGTGAGGACGTCGGGTACGGCCAGCCCGCGACGCAGGGCGCCATCGAGTGCGCCGTCCTGCAGATGCTGCGTGCTCCCGCGCCCGCAACGGCCGTGGCGAGCTGACGTGCCCCTTAGGAGCCTCCGGCGGCGTCGCTGTTTCGATGCTGCGGCCCCCGGGCAGGCGCGGCTCGTGCTCCTCGCCGGCAGTGCACACGCATGAGCACCGTGCTGCTTGCTCGCCTCGACAGCGACGGCGACGTGCTGGTGAGCGGGCCAGCGGTCCGCGCCGTTGCCGCCGCGGGACACCGCGTGGTCCTGCTCTGCGGGCCCCGGGGCGCAGCCGCCGCCCGCCTGCTGCCCGGTGTCGACGAGGTGCTCGTCTGGCACTGCCCCTGGATCGACGCCGATCCGACCCCGGTCGATGCCCACGACATCGCCAGACTGGTCGAGGACCTGCGCAGCCGCAGCCTCAACCGGGCACTCGTGCTCACCTCCTACCACCAGAGTCCGCTGCCCCTCGCGCTCGTCCTGCGCCTTGCCGGCGTGCCCTGGGTCGGCGCGACGAGCGAGGACTTCCCGGGCAGCCTGCTGGACCTGCGGCACCGGCTGCCCGACACCGGCCTGCACGAGGTCGAGCGCGCCCTGTCGCTGGTCAGCGCGGCCGGTTACCGCTCCCCCGACCCCGACACCGCCCTGGCAGTACGCCGGCCGCTGCCCGATACCGGTGCGCTGACCGGACCCGGGGCCTACGTCGTGGTGCACCCGGGCGCCAGCGTCCCGGCCCGCGCGGCCGGTCCGGCCCGGATGGCCCGACACGTCGAGGCGCTGGTGGCCGCCGGGCATCGCGTCGTCGTCACCGGAGGCCCGGACGAGACCGCGCTGACGGCGGCGGTCGCCGGCCAGGTCGCCCTCGACCTCGGCGGCCGCACCGATCTGGCGCAGCTGGCCGACGTCCTGGACCGGGCTCAATGCGTCGTGGTCGGCAACACCGGGCCGGCGCACCTGGCCGCAGCGGTCGGTACGCCCGTCGTGTCGTTGTTCGCCCCGGTAGTTCCTGCCGAACGATGGCGTCCGTGGGGTGTGGCACACGTCCTGCTCGGGGACCAGCAGGAGCAGTGCGCGTTCAGTCGCGCCCGTACGTGCCCCGTCCCCGGCCACCCGTGCCTCGACGGCATCGCCTCCACCGAGGTCGCCGCCGCCGTCGCCACGCTGTCCCCCGTCCTGGAGGTGCTCGCATGAGGGTCGCGATGGTGTCCGAGCACGCAAGCCCGCTCGCCGTCCTCGGCGGGGTGGACGCCGGCGGCCAGAACGTCCACGTGGCCGCGCTCGCCCAGGCCATGGCGCGGCGCGGTGCCGACGTCACCGTGCACACGCGGCGCGACGCCGCTCGGCGGCCGCGACGGGTGCGCCTGGCTCCTGGTGTGACCGTCGACCACGTGCCGGCCGGCCCCCCCGTACCGATCAGCAAGGACGCGCTGCTGCCGTACATGGACCAGTTCGCCGCCGACCTGCATCGTCAGTGGTCGGCCCGCCGCCCCGACGTCGTGCACGCCCACTTCTGGATGAGCGGGTACGCCGCGGTGCGCGCCGCCGAGCCGCTCGGCATCCCGGTCGCCCTGACCTTCCACGCCCTCGGAATCGTCAAGCAGCGTCACCAGCGCGAGCGGGACACCAGTCCGGTCGAGCGGCTGGCCATCGAGACCGACCTGCTGCACACGGTCGACCGGATCGTCGCGACGTGCAGCGACGAGCTGTTCGAGCTGCTGCGCCTGGGTGGCGACCGGCGCTCGATCAGCATCGTGCCGTGCGGGGTGGACCCCGACGTGTTCTCCACCGACGTCCTCGCTGAGCCCCGCCCGGCCGGGCGGCTCCGGCTGGTCTGCGTCGGGCGCCTGGTCGAGCGAAAGGGGGTCGGGAACGTCATCACCGCGCTCGGCCTGCTGCGAGCGGCCGGGGGCCCGGACATCGAGCTGGTCATCGCCGGCGGGCCCGACTCCGCAGACCTCGACGGCGACCCCGAGGTGCAGCGGCTGCGTGCGGTCGCCGCCGGCGCGGGCGTCCTGGACCGGGTCGAGTTCCGGGGCCGGGTAGGCCGCGCCGAGCTCCCGGGCCTTCTTCGCTCGGCGGACGTCGTCGTGTGCGTGCCCTGGTACGAGCCGTTCGGCATCGTCCCGCTTGAGGCGATGTCCTGCGGCATACCGGTCGTGGCGACGGCCGTCGGCGGCATCGTGGACAGCATCGTCGACGGGCAATGCGGACTGCACGTGCCACCCCGGCGCCCGGACGTCCTGGCCGCCACGCTGTCGGCCCTGCTGGCGGACGCGCCGCGCCGGGCTGCACTCGGCGCCGCTGCCGCCCGCCGGGCCCACTCCCGCTACTCCTGGGACCGCATCGCCGCCCAGACCCTTGCCGAGTACGACCAGCTGCTGCCCCTGGTCTCCCAGGAGGTGTCCTCGTGAGCCCGCCCCTGCTGTCCGGGCGGGCGCATGTGCAGGCCCTGCTGAGCGCCCTACCCGACCTGGACACCGACGTCCTGGACCGGTGGGGCGCCCAGCTGGCGTCCGTGCTCGTCGGCGGGGGCCGCCTGCTGGTCGCGGGCAACGGCGGCAGCGCAGCCCAGGCGCAGCACCTCACCGCGGAGCTGGTGGGGCGCTACCGCGACGACCGGCCGGCGCTGTCCGCCCTGGCCCTGCACGCCGAGACCAGCTCGCTGACCGCCATCGCGAATGACTACGGCTGGGAGCACGGCTTCGCCCGACAGGTCCAGGCCCACGGGCGACCCGGGGACGTGCTGCTGGGGCTGTCGACCAGCGGGCGCAGCGCCAACGTGCTGGCGGCCATGGCTGCTGCGCGGGCTGGGGGCCTCACCGTGTGGGGCCTGACGGGTCCTCCCGGCAGCCCCGTCCAGGCGGCTGCCGACGAGTGCGTCCACGTCGACGCACCCGCCACCGCGACGGTGCAGGAGGTGCACCAGGTCGCGGTGCACCTGCTCTGCGCCGCCGTCGACCTGCAGGTCGGGGCCGACACCCCCTCCAGCGCGTACGAGCCGTACCCCGCATGACGGCGCCGGCCGACGTCGCGCTTCTGGGTGAGGGCGCATGAGCGCGCCCTTGGTGGTCGTGGGTGACGCCCTGCTCGACCGGGACCTCGTGGGCACGGTGGACCGGCTCTGCCCCGACGCCCCCGTGCCCGTCGTCGACGAGCCGGTGCAGAGCTCACGCCCCGGCGGGGCGGGTCTCGCCGCCCTGCTCGCCGCGGCCGATGGCCGCGAAGTCGTACTCGTGACCGCGTTGGCCGACGACGCTGCCGGACACGAGCTCGCCGTGCTGCTCGACGCCGCCGGGGTGCAGGTCCTGGACCTCGGCCTGGACGGAGCGACCCCCGAGAAGGTGCGCGTCCGCAGTGCCGGCCGCTCGCTGCTGAGGCTGGACCGGGGCGGCTCGGCCGGCCGTCCCGGCGACCTCACCGGGCACCTGCCCGCCTCCTCTGTCGTCCTCGTCGCCGACTACGGCCGGGGGGTTGCCGCCCAACCGGTCCTGCGTGCGGCGCTGCGCGGACGCCGGGTGGTGTGGGACCCGCACCCGCGCGGCCCCGAGCCGGTGCCGGGCTGCCTGTTGGCGACCCCGAACAGCAGCGAGGCAACGCACTTCGCACCCGGCCACTCCGGCGGCGAGCTGGCGGCGACCACCGCTCGCGCCCGCGAGCTGGCCCTGCGTTGGTCGGCCACCGCGCTGGCGGTCACCCTGGGTCCGCGCGGCGCCCTGGTCGTCACCGGCGACGGGCCGCCGTCGGTCGTACCCGCCGGGCCGGTGCCGTGCTTCGACCCGTGCGGGGCGGGCGACCGGTTCGCCTCGGCAGCAGCGGGTCTGCTCGCGGACGGCGCGCTGCCCAGCGAGGCGGTGGCCGGCGCCGTCACCGCCTCCACCGCCTTCGTGGCGGCCGGTGGTGCTGCCGCCGTGCGGGTCGGCTCGCCCAGCCCGGACGTCGGCAACGACGAGGTCCACGCCCCCGACGTGGTGGCGCGCACCCGGGCCGCCGGCGGGACCGTGGTCGCCACCGGCGGCTGCTTCGACCTGCTGCACGCCGGGCACGTCGCGGTGCTGCAGCAGGCGCGCGCCCTCGGGGACTGCCTCGTGGTATGCCTCAACTCCGACGCCTCGGTGCGCCGGCTCAAGGGGCCAACCCGGCCGCTGCAGTCCCATGCCGACCGCGCGGCCGTGCTGCTCGCCCTGGGCTGCGTCGACACCGTTCTGGTGTTCGACGAGGACACCCCGACGCAGGTGCTGTCCCAGCTACGGCCACACGTGTGGGCCAAGGGCGGCGACTACGCACTCACCGCGATCCCCGAAGCCGCGGCCGTCGCGGAGTGGGGCGGCCAGGCGGTCGTCCTGCCCTATCTCGCCGGCCGTTCCACCAGCTCCCTGATCCGAGAGGCCCGAGTCCGTGGTTGAGATCGGCACCGTCCTTGTCACCGGAGCCGCCAGCGGCCTCGGTGCCGCCGTCGTCGAGGCCGTACGCGCGGCGGGAGGCCGACCGCTGGCGCTGGACCGCGTCCCGGTCCCGGGCACGCCGCACGAGATCGTCGACCTGGCCAACTCCCGCGCCGCCGAGGACGCCGTACGACGGCTGGTCGACGGTGCCGGCGGGACCCTCGACGCCGTGGTGACCGCGGCCGGTACCGACAAGTGCGGCGCTCTCGGGGACGTCGACGGGCCGGACTGGGACCGCGTCGTCCTGGTCAACCTGCTCGGTACGGTGGCGGTCGTGCGCGCGTCCCTGCCCTACCTACGGGCCTCGGGCAACCCGCGAGTCGTCACCGTGGCGAGCACCCTGGGGCACCGCGTCTTTCCCGACGCCACCGCGTACTGCGCCTCGAAGTTCGGTGTCGTGGGCTTCACCCGTGCGCTGCAGAGCGAGGTCAAGGGCGAGATCGGCGTCACGCTGCTCACCCCCGGAGGCATGCACACGGCCTTCTTCGACGACCGCGCCGAGCAGTACAAGCCACCGGTGGACGCCAAGCTCAACCGGCCCGAGGACACCGCGAGCAACGTGCTGCACGCGCTGTCCCAGCCGCGCGGCTGCGAGGTCAAGGAGCTCGTCGTGGCCTCCGCCTGGGAAGGCAGCTGGCCCTGACACCCGTCGGCACCGGCTGACCCGCTCGCCCTTCGCTGACCCTGCTAGCCGAGGGAGCGGCGGACCTCGTCGAGCAGCTGCTCGGCCTGTGCGCGCACGAGTGGGTCAGCGGGGTCGCACGCGGCATCGAAGACAAGCTGCCACAGCAGCGCGTCCTGACCGGCGACCCGCCGCCCGACCAGGCGCACCGAACCCTGCGACAGGCGGCGGCGGTCCGACCAGCCGACGCTCGAGGTGACCCGGGCGCGTACGACGCCGGCAAGTTCGTGGTCCTGCGCGAGTCGCAGCACGTGCTGCGCGCCGCGGCCCTCCACCTCCGCCACCTCGGTTACGGTGAGGACCGGCGGCGCGTGCACGGCCTTCTCGACCTGCACCCAGGCGAGGAAGCTGCCGTCCGGCAGTACCAGGCCGGACGGGGTCGCGACGACAGGCGCCCCGTCCTCGGTCAGACCCCACGCCAGTCGGCGCTCACCGGTCGGCAGGCTCAGCGTGCTGACCGCGTCGGGGACCGGGGAGCGACGCAGCAGCCTCATGCGTCGAGCGTAGGCGGGTAGCCGGCCCGGGCAGTGCCGCGTGCTCCGCTCTCGGGTCGACTCACAGCTCGCTGATGCCCCGCTCCCTGAAGGCCCGCGCGGTCGCCTCGAGCTGGAACAGCTCGGCCATGGTCCGGGAGTACGCCGCCTCCTGCTCGACCGGGTTGAGCCGCTGGAGCCGCCCCTTGAGCTCGACTACCCGCCGGGTCGCGGCGAACAGCTGCAGGCGGTTCAACGTCGTCTCGCCGTACCGCTCGAGCTCCCACTCGGTCAAGGGCGCCTCGACCGCCAGCGACATGACCAGCGAGCGCACGGCATCGTCCGGGGCGTGCTCGAGCAGCCGGCCGACCCACGCCTCTCCGGCGACCGCTCCGGCCACCCCGCCGGCCTTGCGCACGGTCTCCTGCACCCGACGCAGCCCCGGCTCGGTGAACACTTCGTCGTGCAGCTCGTCGAAGATCGGCGCCACCGTTGTCGGTGACTGCACCGCCAGCTTGAGCGCCTCCCGCTCGAGGCGCAGGAGGGAGGCGTCCGCGTTCGCCGGCGCAACGGCGCGGCGCGCCGGTCCCCGGCCCGCCTGAGCGAGGCCGCCGACCCGCTCGCGCACCGCCGCCTCGTCCATGCCGAGCCAACCGGACAGCCGCCTGGCGTACTCCATCGCCAAGGCGCGATCGCGGATCTGCGCGACCAGCGGGGCCGTCGTCGTCAAGGCCTGGACCCTTCCCTCGGCGCTGTCCAGGTCGTAGCGGGCCAGCGAGGCCTTCACCGCGAACTCCACCAGCGGCACGCGCGAGCTGACCAGGTCACGCACCGCCACGTCGCCGCGGGCCAGCCGCAGCTCACATGGGTCCATGCCGCCGGGCGACACCGCGATGTAGGTCTGGCCGACGAAGCGCTGGTCGTCCCCGAACGCCTTCAGCGCGGCCTTCTGACCGGCAGCGTCGCCGTCGAAGGTGAACACCACCTCGCCGCGGAACTCGTCCTGGTCCATCAGCAGCCGCCGGATGACCCCGATGTGGTCCGAGCCGAACGCCGTCCCGCACGTGGCCACCGCCGTCGGTACCCCGGCCAGGTGGCAGGCCATCACGTCGGTGTAGCCCTCGACGACGACGGCTTGGCGCCGCCGGGCGATCTCCTTCTTGGCCAGGTCGAGGCCGTAGAGCACCGTGGACTTCTTGTAGATGGGCGTCTCGGGGCTGTTGAGGTACTTCGGGCTGTCATCGCCCGCGTCGGTGGACAGCTTGCGCGCGCCGAAACCGATCACGTCACCGGAGATGTCGCGGATCGGCCACACCAGCCGGTACCGGAACCGGTCTATTGGCCCCTGCCTCCCCTGCGAGGCCAGGCCGCCGGCCAGTACCTCCTCGGTGGAGAAGCCGCGCCCGCGCAAGTGCTTGACCAGGTTGTCCCAGCCCGCTGGCGCGAACCCCACGCCGTACGCCGACGCAGCGCCCTGGTCGAAGCCGCGCTCGGCCAGAAAGGACCGACCCGGCGCCGCACCCGACGTGCCGAGCTGCTCGGTGAAGTACTCAGCGGCGACCCTGTGCGCCTCGACCAGACGGCTGCGCTGGCTGCTGCTTCGCCCGGCAGCCGCACCGCCCTGCTCGTAGTGCAGCTCGATCATGAACCGTCGGGCGAGGTGCTCGACCGCCTCCGGAAAGCTGAGCTGATCGTGCTTGCGGACGAAGCTGATGACGTCGCCGGACTCGCCGCAGCCGAAGCACATGTAGTAGCCGACGGCGGGGTTCACGTTGAACGAGGGCGACTTCTCGTCGTGGAAGGGGCACAGACCCTTCAGCCGGCCGCCCCCAGCGCTGCGCAGCTGCACACCGGCCTCGGCGACAACGTCGCCGATCGCTGCGCGCTCGCGCACGGCGACGACGTCCTCGTCGCGGATGCGACCGGGCATCGGGCTCCCTCCGGACGACGTGGCGCCGGCCTGTCACGACCGGCCCTGGGGAAGGAGTGCCAGCGTAGTCGGGAGGTCGGACCCTACGCAGGACGACCTGTGGACGCCCACACCCGACCGGCCAGCACCCTCAGCCGAGGGCCCGGTCGGCCCTTAGCCCGGTGGCGAACAGCAGCGTGCCGACCGCGTCGATGAGCTCCTCGGCCTCGCGGGCCAGCACCCGTCGGGCCAGGGACCCGCCGGCGGGAACGATCAGCCGCCGGCCCGCCGCCCGCAGGTCAGGTGGCGCAGTGTCGAGCCCACCGGAGCGCACCTGTTCCGCGCCGAGCAGCAGCGCGGCGTGGAGCTCGGCAGTGAACGGGGCCAGCTCGGCGGTCGTCGCGGGCTCGGGCACGCCTTCCACGGCCTGGGCGTGCAGGACGTGCAGGCTGCTTGCCACCCTCGCCGTCCCGGCCAGGACGTCCCGGGCGAGGGCGGCGTGGACCGGGCTCCCGGTGCGGACCGGTTCTGCCGCGGCCCGCCCGAGCGAGGTCTCGGCCGCCGCGCGGGCCTGGCGTACCTGCCGGGCTCGTCCGGCGATCACCTCCCGGGAGGCCGGCCGCTCGCCGTAGGCCGAGAGCAGCTCGACGGCGTACACGTCCTCGGCCTCGATGAGCCGTGCGACGGCCTCCCGCAGCGCGGGCCCCTCCCAGGCCGGCAGCACCAGGAAGCCGAGCAGAGCCAGGGCTCCGCCCAGCAGCGTGTCCACTGCACGGGCACCCGCGACCGAGGCCGCACCCGGTGTGACGACGTCCAGAAGGACCACCACAAGAGCAGCCAAGCAAGCCGAGTACAGGGCGAAACCCGCCTGGAAGGAGGCGTACGCAGCCCAAGCGAGCACCCCGACGACGGCCACCAGGGGCAGCCCGCGAGGGTGCAGGGCCCCGACGAGCAGGGTCGCGGGCACGACCCCGAGCAGCGTGCCGATCACGCGTCCCAGGCTGCGCCGGCTGGAGGTCGCATAGTCCGGCTTGAGCACCACCACCGCGGTCAGCGCGACCCAGTAGCCACGTTGCACAGGCAGCAGCCGGGCCACCCCATCGGCCAGGGGCAGCAGGACCGCCAGGCGCACCGCGTGCCTCGCCGCCGAAGCCGAGGGGTGGCGCAGGGCCTGACCTGCCTGGACCAGCCGGTCGGCTCGGTGCGGCCGGGCGGCACGGAGCACCTCGCTCGGCGCCGGTCTGGCGCTGGCCCAGGAAGAGAGCGAGACGCGCGTGCCGCGCAGCTGGCCGGCCAGCGCTTCGGCGCGCCGAAGCGCAAGATCTCCGGAGCCGGTCGCGCCGCGCTCCTGGTCCTCCAGCACCGCCGCGAGGGTCTGATCGCCCGGAGCCCCGCCTTCGTGACCTGTGCGGAGTACCTCGGCGAAGCGCCCGAGATCGACTGCTGCGGCGGCGAGCAGCCGTCCGATCCGGGCTTGCTGGTGCCCAGCGCTGCGCTCGTGTGCCACGCACAGCACGCTGACCTCCAGCCGGCTGCGGGCCAGACCGAGCAGCACGCACCGAAGCGGGGAGACCGCCGGTGCATCCGGCCGGCGTTGCAGCAGGGTCCGGGCGTCCTCAAGGCCGGACGCCGTACTGCTCGTCCATGAACCACCCGGATCGCGGCACCAGCGGGCGAGGTCGTCGGCCAGCCTTGCCAGCGCCCGCCGCTCGACGAGATGGCGGGCCGGGGCGCGCAGGAGCGCGCAGAGCAGGACCTGGCCTGCGCTGCCGAGCAGTACCTCCCCGGCCGCGGCGGCCGCTCCCGCGGGCGTCAACGGGAACCGTCCGAGCACGACGAGCCCGACGACAGCCTGTACGCCGACCACCGTCGCGGCAGGTCCCGCGCCTGCGAGCAGGCCAGCTACGGCTCCCCAGATCGCCAGCGCGAGCACTGCCGCGGGCAGCGCGTGCGCGGTCAGGCTGCCGACGGCGGTGCTCAACGCGGTTGCTGCACCCGCCACCGCCATGGTCGCGAGCGGTGTCCGCGCACCCTGCGTGAGGGAGACGGTGCCCGCGGTGAGCGCGCCCACGGCAGCAAGCACCCCGGCCGCGGGTTGCCCGATCGAGACCCCGATCCCGAGGGCGAGCCCGACGCCGATGGCCGCCCGCAGCCCGCGCAACGGCAGGAACGCTCCCCGGTCGACGGCGAGCGCGGCACGCAGGGCCGGCAGCGTCAACAGCACCCGCGCAGGGTCGCATCCACTGCGCCCCCGCTGCCGAGCAGCCGGCGGCGCGGGTTCAGGGTCGACGCGGGCTGTCCACTCCTCGCGGCAGGTCGCGCGGGTCCCAGTCGAGCTCGGCGATGGCCGTCCGGAAGGCGAACCGGTCCGTCATGCCGCTCACCCACGTCACGGCGGCACACACGGCCTCGTCGCTGCCGGGACTGGCCCGGACATCGTCCGGTATGGCATAGGGCCGATCCGCGTAGTGCTCGACCAGCGCGCGCAGGACGGCGACGACGGCCGCGCCCTGCGCGACGGACTCCGGCCGCGTGTAGATCCGCGCGTAGTTGAACGACCGCAGACCGGCGAGCGCAGCCGCTGGTCGAGGGCGCATCCCGACGACCCCCGTCTGCTCGACGCACTCCACGAGCGCCCCGATGAACGTCGCCAGCTGCTCTCGGCTGGTGTGCCCACAGACGGCCGCGACCTCGACCGGCAGGTCGAGCGGGTTGACGATGCCCGCGTGCGCAGCGTCCTCGAGGTCGTGCGCGCTGTACGCACAGCGGTCGGCCCAGCTGACGACCGCTGCCTCGGGGGTAGCCGGGACCGGCCGGGACCAGGAGTGATTCCTGATCCCGTCGAGGGTCTGGGCCGTCAGGTTGAGCCGCTCGAGCACCACGTCGGCACCCCAGACAGCATGGTCGTACCCGCCGGGCAGAAAGCTGCTGAAGGCGTCCTCGCTCGCATGGCCGCCAGGGCCGTGACCGCAGTCGTGGCCCAGTGCGATGGCCTCGGTCAGCGCTACGTTCAACCCGGTCGCCCGGGCGACGCTCGTGGCGACCTGGGCGACTTCCAACGCGTGGGTCAGGCGGGTGCGCTGGTGATCAGCCGGGAACACGAACACCTGAGTCTTGCCGGCCAGGCGGCGAAAGGCCGGGCTGTGCAGGATCCGGTCGCGATCCCGCTCGAAGCAGGTCCGCTCGGCATCCGGCTCCTCCTGCGCGGCCCGGTGCCCGGCACCTCGCGCCCGGGTGGCACCAGGTGCCAACCGGATCTCCTCGAGCTCCTCGCGGGCCGCCCGACCCCGCCGTACGACAGGGGTGATGCCGGGCGGCCGGCCGCTGTGTGCGGTGACCAGCTCGCCGGCCGAATCGCCGCTGGTCAACGTGCCGCCCATGGTGGCCGCCCAGGCACGCCCCCGGTCCGTCTGCGTCATGACCTCAGTCTGCGCGACCGGTCTGACAGAACGCGCCCGCGGCCGCGCTCGTACCCCGCCGATCAAGGCGAAGACAGAGCCCGTGCGTACGTGTGGGGGTACGAGGTGCGAGCGGGTGCGGGTGCGGGCGGGTGCGGGAGGGAGCCCTTGGTGGGCGCAGTGGGTCGGCGTCGCCCCGGGGCCCCTCAGGGGCGGCCTTCGCGGGCCCGCTTGGCCCGGGAGAGGGCCTTCCACCTGCGACTCTCCTCCGCGCGCAGCCGCGCATCACCGCGCCGGGCCTGGAAGGCCAGCTCGCGCTGGAGCGCGCGCCAGGAGTCGACGCGGTCCTGTCCGAGGTCGCCTGCCGTGATGCTGGCCAGTACCGCGCAGCCGGGTTCGCCGACGTGTGCGCAATCGGCGAACCGGCACGCCGCTGCCAGGTCCTCAACATCGGAGAAGGCTCGCGACAACCCCTCCCCCGAGCCCGAGCGGGCGCCGGCGCCGGCGCCGGCGCCGGACAGTGCTACCCCCCGCAACCCCGGCGTGTCGATGACCACGCCGCCGGTCGGCAGGACGAGCAGCTCGCGGTGGGTGGTGGTGTGCCGGCCCTTGCCGTCGACCTGGCGCAGCTCACCGGTCGCCATGACCGATGCCCCGAGCAGGGCGTTGACGACGGTCGACTTGCCTGCACCGGACGCGCCGAGCAGGACCGCGGTGGCGCCGTCCCCGACGTACGGCATCAGGGTGTGTACGTCGCCGAGGGCAGCGCAGACGGTGACGACGTCGGCGCCGGGCGCGTGCGGCTGGACTGCGCACACGGCCTGGTCGACGTCGGGGCACAGGTCGGCCTTGGTGAGCACGACCACCGGCGTGGCGCCGCTGTCCCAGGAGAGGGTCAGCAACCGCTCGAGCCGGCGCAGCGCCAGCGGGCCGGCCAGGCCCACGCAGATCAAGACGATGTCGATGTTGGCCGCCAGCGGCTGAGCGGTGCCGTGGCCACCCTTGGCGCCCCGGGACAGCATGGACCGGCGGGGCAGCACACCGGCGACGGCGCAGCCGACGAGCTCGAGCCAGTCGCCGACGGTCGGGGCGTCGAGCGGGTCGGGGGGTGCGGGCAGCGCAGGCACCCGCGCCGGGCCGGTCGGGGTAAGGACGTCGTACGCCGATCGGTCGACCCTGGTCAGCAGCGCGGGGGTCTGGCCGTCGGACACAGCAGGGAACAGCAACGCAGAAGCCTTCCGGCAGGAGGGCGGCCCTGCGTCAGACGGAGGCCGCCCCTGAGGTGGAGCAGGGGTGCGCGACGGGGACGGTCATGGCGGACCTCCTCAGCAACCGGGCGGGATCCGTGCAGGCTAGGGGGATCGGCAGCTCCGCGCCACCGGTTTTCCGCGGTCGGTGGCCTCAGACGGCGCTGGGGCCGGCCTCGCTGCTGGCGTGAAACAGGCGGTAGTAGAGGTAGGCCGCGGTTTCGCGTGCGACGTAGCGGATCTCGCCGCCGCGAGTGGCGTTGGCCGGGCCGCTGTGGTCCGGGCTCGTCACGGCGTCGAGGCCGAGGTCGCCTGCCATCCGCCGGGACCGCAGGCTGTGCCACGGGTCGGTCACCAGGACGGCGCTGTGCCAGTGCTGCTGTGCGTACTCCACCTGCAGGGCCCGCAGGCTCTGCAGGGTGTCGCGGCCCACCCCGACCTCGACGGTCCGCACGCCGCGCTCGGACAGGTAGCGCGCACCGGCGTGCGCCTCGGTGAAGCGGTCGCCGGGAGCGCCGCCGCCGAGGGTGACGACGCGTGGGGCGACGCCGGCGTCGTACAGCTGCTTGGCGTGGTCCAGCCGGGCCTGGAAGACCTTGCTCGGCCGCCCGTCGAACTGCGAGGCGCCCAGGACGACGATCGCGTCGCTGCGCGGCCGGTCGTCCTGCCGCGCGACCCACCAGACCCGCGCTGCAGTGCCGAAGACGACGGCCAAAACCGTCAGGACGACAGCGGCGAGCAGGCGGCGCACCGTCTTGGAGAACAGCAGCAGCAACACCTACGCGGAACCCAGCGCGGCCCTGCCGGCCTCGAGCCGAGCCACGGGCACCCGGAACGGCGAGCAGGAGACGTAGTTCAGCCCCACCTCGTGGAAGAAGTGCACGGACTCGGGGTCGCCGCCATGCTCGCCGCAGACCCCGACCTTGAGCTCGGGCTTGGCCTTTCGGCCCTCCTCGACGGCCAAGCGCACCAGTCGTCCGACGCCGTCCCGGTCGAGCGTCTCAAACGGGCTGACGCCGAAGATGCCGAGGTCGAGGTAGCGCGCGAAGAAGCTGGCCTCGACGTCGTCGCGGGAGAAGCCCCAGCTCATCTGGGTGAGGTCGTTGGTGCCGAAGGAGAAGAAATCGGCCGACGCCGCGATCTGCCCGGAGGTCAGCGCCGCCCTGGGTACCTCGATCATCGTGCCGATCAGAGCCTGGACCCCGACGTCGGCCAGGATCTGCTCGGCCTCCTCGCGGACGACCTCGAGCTCCTGCACGGCGCCGACCAGCGGCACCATGACCTCCGGGCGGGGGTCGAGCCCGGCGTCGAGGAGCTCCTTGGCCGCCTGGGCCAGCGCACGGACCTGCATGCCGAACAGCCCGGGGATGACGAGCCCGAGGCGCACCCCGCGCAGGCCGATCATCGGGTTGCTCTCGTGCAGCCGGTGCACGGCGTCGTGCAGCGCCACCCGCTTCGCGTCCGGTGTCTCACCGCGCTCCTCGGCCACGGCCAGCTCGACGCTCAGCTCGACGATGTCGGGGAGGAACTCGTGCAACGGCGGGTCGAGCAGCCGCACCGTGACGGGCAGCCCGTCCATAGCGCGCAGGATTGCCGAGAAGTCCTCGCGCTGCAGCGGAAGCAACGCATTCAGTGCGGCCGCCTGCTCGTCGTCGCCCTGCGCGAGGACGAGGTCCTCGACCAGCTGGCGGCGGTCCCCGAGGAACATGTGCTCGGTACGGCACAGCCCGATGCCCTCGGCCCCGAACCGGCGGGAGCGCTCGGCGTCCTCCTGCGTGTCGGCGTTGGCGCGGACCCCCAGACGACGGGCGGCATCGGCGTGGCCGATGACCCGGTGGATCGCCTGGACGAGGTCGTCGCCGTCCTCGGCCGCGAGGCTACCCTCGAAGTACTCGACCGCCGGGCTCGGCCGGACGGCCACCTCGCCGAGGTAGACGACGCCGCTGGTCCCGTCGATGGACAGCACGTCGCCCTCGCGCACCACGGTGCCGTCGGGGGCCGTGATCGTGCGCTCCACCAGGTCGACCGCGAGGTCCTCCGCCCCGCAGACGCACGTCTTGCCCATGCCCCGGGCGACGACCGCGGCATGGCTCGTCTTGCCGCCGCGGCTGGTCAGGATCCCCTGTGCGGCGATCATGCCGGACAGGTCGTCGGGCGTGGTCTCGCGCCGTACGAGCACGACATCGTCGCCCCTGGCCGCCCAGGCCACGGCGGTCTCGCTGTCGAAGACCGCCTTACCGACGGCCGCGCCGGGTGAGGCGCCCATGCCCTTGCCGAGCAGCACCCGGTCGTCGTCCTGCTCATCGGCGGCCGCGAAGGCGGGGAACATCAGCCTCACCAGCTGCGCGCCCGTCACCCGCTGCAGCGCCTCATCCATGTCGATGAGGCCCTCGTCGACGAGCTGCGTCGCGATCCGGAACGCCGCCCCCGCCGTGCGCTTGCCCACCCGCGTCTGCAGCATCCACAGCTTGCCGCGCTCGATGGTGAACTCGATGTCACACAGGTCCAGGTAGTGCCCCTCCAGCGTGGCCATGATGGCCAGCAGCGCGTCGTACGACGCCTTGTCCAGACCCTCGAGGTCCTCCAGCGGCAGCGTGTTGCGGACGCCGGCGACCACGTCCTCGCCCTGGGCGTTCTGCAGGTAGTCGCCGTAGACGCCCTGGGCGCCGCTGCCCGGGTCGCGGGTGAAGGCGACCCCCGTCCCGGAGTCCATGCCGATGTTGCCGAAGACCATCGAGCAGACGTTGACCGCCGTACCGAGGTCGGCGGGGATGCGCTCCTGGCGCCGGTAGAGCTTGGCGCGGTCGCCGTTCCAGGAGTCGAACACCGCCTCGGTGGCCAGGTCCATCTGCGCGCGCGGCTCCTGCGGGAAGGGCGCCCCGGTGCTGTCCTGCACGATCTGCTGGAACTGCGCGACCAGCGCCTGCAGGTCGTGCTCGTCGAGCTCGAGGTCGGTCTTGGCGCCCTTGGCCTTCTTCGCCTCGTCCAAGGCGTGCTCGAACTGCTCGCCATCCACGCCGAGCACGGTCTTGCCGAACATCTGCACCAGGCGCCGGTAGGAGTCCCAGGCGAAGCGGGCGCTGCCCGATTGCTTGGTCAGCCCGGCGACGCTCTCGTCGTTGAGGCCGATGTTGAGGACCGTGTCCATCATCCCCGGCATGGAGAACTTCGCGCCGGACCGGACGCTGACCAGCAGCGGGTCGACGGCGTCGCCGAGCCGCTTGCCCATCCCCGCCTCGAGCGCCTCCAGGTGGCCGCTGACCTCCTCGGCCAGCTCCGCGGGCACCGTGCCGCTGTCGAGGTAGGCCTGGCACGCCTGCGTGGTGATCGTGAACCCGGGTGGTACAGGCAGGCCGAGGTTGGTCATCTCGGCGAGGTTCGCGCCCTTGCCGCCCAGGAGGTCCTTCATGTCCCGCCCACCCTCGGCGAAGTCGTACACGTACTTCGTCATGGCGACTCCTTTGACGGGCCCGGATCAGGGCTGCGCAACGCTACCGGGCCGGTTGCAGATTCGCTGACGTCCTGGCAGCGGGTTGGCATCGCCCGGTCTACAGGGGGCCGAGCGCCTCGACCAGCCGGCGCTCGACCTGCTCGAGCGGGATGCGCTCCTGCTCCATCGTGTCCCGGGAGCGGACCGTCACCGCGTCGTCCTTGAGCGTCTCGAAGT
>JAABUT010002381.1_pt1 | contig 18361 bp, 21 predicted proteins | sample 5559281 | NCBI WGS metagenome assembly JAABUT01 (sample SAMN10711880, study PRJNA513359) | rock metagenome | isolation source: Antarctica rocks | place: Antarctica: Victoria Land, Ricker Hills nord | collected 2016-01-04 | reverse complement strand
GGCCATGCGCAGCGACAAAACCGACACCAGCTTCGCAGCAATGATCTATCTTGGTGCAGCTATCATCAACTCACGATGATTCTCAACAGGCCCTAGACCAGGCAATTGCGGCATTTACCGCAATTGCTGATCGATTTGCGGCTTCTATAAATGCACACCACCGCGAAGCTATCGCCCGTGCGCTCCTCAACAAGGGGATCATGTTCAGCGTGCTCGGTCGCACGGGAGACGCGATCGCCACCTACGATGATCTGCTGTCCCGCTTCGAAGCAGCCACAGAGCTGCCGTTGCGCGAGGCGGTCGCCCGTGCGCTCGTCAACAAGGGGATCACGCTTAGCGAGATGAACCGCTGGGCAGAGGCGATCGCCATCTATGACGATCTGCTGTCCCGCTTCGGCACAGCCACAGAGCTGCCGCTGCGTAAACAGGTCGCTCAGGCGCTCCTCAACAAGGGCTTCACGCTCAGCGAGATGGACTGCAGGGTGGACGCGATCGCCACCTACAATGATCTGCTGTCCCGCTTCGCTGAAGCCACGGAGCTGCCGCTGCACGAACAGGTTGCTCAGGCGCTCCTCAACAAGGGGATCACGCTCAGCGAGATCAACTGCGGAGTGGAGGCGATCGCCGTCTATGACGATCTGCTGTCCCGCTTCGCTGAAGCCACAGAGCTGCCGCTGCGTAAGGCGATTGCCCAGATGCTTGTCAACAAAGGGGTCACGCTCAGCGCACTCAACCGCAGCGCGGAAGCGGTCGCCATCTACGACGATCTGTTATCACGCTTCGGCACAGCCACAGAGCTGCCGCTGCGCGAACAAGTCGCTCAGGCGCTCTTCAACAAGGGGATCACGCTCAGCAAGCTCGGCCGCAGGGTGGAAGCGGTCGCCATCTACGACAATCTGTTATCACGCTTCGGCACAGCCACAGAGCTGCCGCTGCGCGAGGCGGTCGCCCAGGCACTCGTCAACAAAGGGATCACGCTCAGCGTGCTCGATCGTAGGGCTGACGCGATCGCCGTCTACGACGATCTGTTATCACGCTTCGCCGCAGCCACAGAGCTGCCGTTGCGTAAACAGGTCGCCTGGGCAAAGTCTGCCAAGGATCGTTTGCTTAGTGTCCGTCCAAGATCATCTTGAGTCTTTGGAATCATTTATGATTCCATTGCGACAGCCCCCGATTTGCAGGAGCTGCCCGATGTGGACTGTCGAGAGCCGTGCCCGTTATGACCGCAGCAAGCTGCGCTATCCAAGCGATCTGACCGCCGAGGAATGGTCTGTTGACCTGACCCCTTAGGAGTGAGCCACCGGCTATGAGAGGCCGGGGGCAAACGGAAGGGGACTGGGATGGCGCGCAAGCAACACAAGCTGGAGGAGATCGTCGCCAAGCTGCGTCAGGTTGAGGTGCTGGTTGGGCAGGACAAGCCAGTGGCTGACGCGGTGCGGACGATTGGGGTGACGGAGGCGGCCTACTACCGCTGGCGCTCTGAGTTTGGTGGTTTGAAGCTGGATCAGGTGAAGCGGCTGAAGGTCCTGGAGCAGGAGAACGGCCGTTTGCGCCGGGCGGTGGCTGACCTGACGCTGGAGAAGCTGGTGCTGAAGGAAGCCGCCTCAGGAAACTTTTGAGCGCTGCGCGTCGTCGGGCGTGCGTTGAGCATGTTTCGGCCAAGCTGGACGTATCCGAGCGTTTTGCCTGCAAGGTGCTGGATCAGCACCGCTCGACGCAGCGCAAGCCTCCTGGAGCGGCCGACGACGAAGCGGCGCTGACAGCGGCGATCATTGACTGGGCGCGGTAGCATGGGCGCTACGGCTACCGTCGGGTGACGGCCTTGCTGCGGGCTGAGGGTTGGCACTGCAACCACAAGCGCATTGAACGCATCTAGACGCCGTGAAGGTTTGAAAGTGCCCGCACGCCAGCCGAAACGCGGACGGTTGTGGCTGAACGACGGCTCATGCGTGCGGCTGCGTCCGGAGCGGGCGAACCATGTGTGGGCCTATGACTTCGTCGAGGACCGCACCCGAGACGGCCGCAAGATCCGCATGCTGAATGTTGTGGACGAGTTCACCCGCGCGTGCCTGTCGATCCGGGTTGGGCGCAAGCTGGGTTCGGCCGAGGTGATCGACGTCCTAGCCGACCTGTTCATCGCGCGCGGCACGCCCGGGTACATCCGTTCAGACAACGGGCCGGAGTTCGTGGCTACGGCGGTGAAAGGCTGGATCAACGGCGTTGGTGTCAAGACAGCCTTTATCGAGCCGGGCAGCCCGTGGGAGAACGGCTACGTGGAAAGCTTCAATGCTCGGCTACGCGACGAGCTGCTGGATAGCGAGATCTTCTACAGCCTACGTGAAGCCCAGGTCGTCATCGAGAGCTGACGGTGGCACTACAACACCGTACGCCCACACTCATCGTTGGGCTACCGGCCGATGCGCCGAAGGTCAATCGTGTTGGGAGGGGCTATGGTGCCCGATAATCCGGGTCAACCGGCTCGAATCAGCCGCCCGTTACTATGCTGGGCTAACATTTTGCATGGACCACTCAATGGGGACTGGACAACATGAACCGGATATTCGGGAGACGAAGCTGTCTCCTACCAGCCCTAACCTAGTGCTCTGACGCAATCAGAAGGTTCAGCATGAGTCAGAGCACTAGCTTGATTTGGCGGGCCGATTCAGCCAACGGGCAGAAGCGCCCGTTTGCATCGGACCACTAGTGGTTAAAACCAGACGGATGGTACCCGACGGATATGGCGCCAGGGTGGCGTAGGTGCCGGCCATCGACACTTCGCAGACCTACAGAGCGCGCGATATAAGCGGCTTTCGGTTACGAGAGCGGTGAGATGACAGAGGCAGCAGGCTTCCACTTCGAACAGGTTGGTGCTGCTTCAAGCCAGATCTCTCCCCTGGTTCTGCTGCATGGCAGTGGCGGCTCCGAGATCTCGTTGGTCGACTTCGCGCAGCGTCGCGCCTGACCGTGCCGCTTTCACCTTGCGGGGGCGCGTACCATGGGAGGGCGGGTATGCGTTCTTCCGGCGGAACCCGGATCGTACCCACGGTATGCCTAATGCGTCTGAGCGACGGTGAGATGTCCGACGGTAAGGGGAGGGGGCGCAGGCGTGGCGGCGACACGCCCCAAGCCAGAAGGTGTCCACCCTCGTCCAGGACCGGCCACACACGCTATACTCCCCACCTATCTCCCCACTTGGGCTGAGTCGGATGAGACGATGGCGACAATATATTGAAAAGCCTTGGTATCCCGTACCGGATTCGAACCGGTGTTACCGCCGTGAGAGGGCAGCGTCCTAGGCCTCTAGACGAACGGGACAGGGCCGGGGCGTTATCTAGTCCGAACGCCGGGCCAGATCAAGCTATGACGCGGCGGTTTTGGCGCGTGCGCGATCGCGGCTGCCGGAGCGGCAGGCGTCGGAGCAGAAGCGCACGGACTCCCAGTCGCGCGCCCATTTCTTGCGCCAGGTGAATTCCCGTCCGCAGGCGGCGCACAGCTTGGTGGGAAGATCGGATTTTCGCGGTGCCCGTGCCATCAGTGCTGCAACCCGATCTTTCCCGTGACCCGCCCGCTGCGCAGGTCGATCACCACCACCCGGTCCGGCCCGCCGCCCCGGAGTTGCACGGCGACGCTGTCGGCCGCGGCGGATACCGATGCGATGCCGGTGCCCTGCGGCTCGTCCAGCGACACGGCTGCGGCGGATGCTGGAACAGCGCCGATGCGGCGGGTCAGCAGCACGCCCAGGGCCGCGACACCGGCGACGATCATCACGCCCATCACCACCACCAGCACTCGCAGCAGCCGCATCCGCTTTCTTCCCCGGCCCGCAACGGGCAATGTCGGGGCATGTCCGCCGAATCCGCATCCGATGCAACCGTCCTGACCGCCGTCGCCACCGGCGCCGACGCCGGCAAGCGGGTCGATCGCTTCCTGGCGGAGGCCTTCGCCGCCATGTCGCGCTCCCGCATCAAGGCCCTGATCGAGGACGGCCGGGCCACGCGGGGCGCCGCGCGCATCACCCAGCCGGCCGAGGCCGTGCTCGAAGGGGCGGTCTACACCCTGGCGCCGCCGGCCCCGGCACCGGCCACGCCGCTGCCGCAGGACATCCCGTTCCCCATCCTGTTCGAGGACGCCGACCTGATCGTGCTGGACAAGCCGGCCGGGCTGGTGGTGCATCCGGCGCCGGGCAACCTGGACGGCACCCTGGTCAACGCGCTGCTGGCCCATGTCGGCGACGGCTTCACCGGCATCGGCGCCGAACGCCGCCCGGGCATCGTGCACCGCCTGGACAAGGACACCTCCGGCGTGATGGTGGTGGCCAAGACCGAACTGGCCAGCGCGGCCCTGACCGCGGCGTTTGCCGCGCGGGACATGGAGCGCACCTACCTGGCGCTGTGCTGGGGACTGCCGAACCCGGCCATGGGCACCATCGACGCCGCCATCGGCCGCGACCCGCGCGAGCGCAAGCGCATGGCGGTGCGCGGCACGGGCGGCAAGCAGGCGCTGACGCACTATCGCACCCTGGCCCGGCGCGACATCGCCGTGTCCCTGCTGGAATGTCGGCTTGGCACCGGGCGCACCCACCAGATCCGCGTTCATCTGTCCGATCGCGGCCACCCTGTCGTGGGCGATCCCACCTATCTCAGGCGCATCCCGGCGACGGCCAGGCTGCTGCCCGACACGTTGCGGCGAGCCTTGCTGGACTTCCCGCGCCAGGCGCTGCACGCCGCCAGCCTGGGCTTCCGCCATCCGCGCAACGGTGCTGCGCTGTCCTTTCGCACCGATCCACCGCTGGACATGCAGTTGCTGCTGGATCAGCTGGCATTTTCGGTTGCAAAATGAATTCATGTCCACGAGAAGCACGCCGCTGATGGCTCAGAGTTAATCCAGACTCCACCGGTCTGGAATTCAGGCGGAATTATGTTCACCCCAGATGAAGAGCACAACCAGCCGCCAAAACCTGCCGCCCATCAACGCCAGGGCCTATCCAATAGCCTTGAGTATTCCGCCGCCTGAACGGGGCGGGACCGTCGTCGGGACAAGTTCCCGGCAACTTCGGGCCGATGACGGCGTTCAAGCGTCGTCGGCTGCATCAGGGTTGATGCCTGCGCCCACCCGGGGCAGTTTCGCGACCCGCCAGACGAGAGGATCCTGACATGGTCTCTGCCGTCATCAACGTTGCCCCCGAAGGCAATCTGACCCGGTATCTCCAGGAAATTCGCAAATTTCCGATGCTGTCCGCCGAGGAGGAGCTGTCGCTGTCCAAACGTTGGCGCGACACCGAGGACATGACAGCGGCGCACAAGCTGGTCACGTCGCATCTGCGTCTGGTTGCCAAGATCGCCATGGGCTACCGCGGATACGGCCTGCCGTTGGGCGAGCTGATCAGCGAAGGCAACGTCGGCATGATGCAGGCCGTCAAGCGCTTCGACCCGGAGCGCGGCTTTCGTCTGGCAACTTATGCGATGTGGTGGATTCGCGCCGCGATCCAGGAGTACATCCTGCACAGCTGGTCGCTGGTGAAGATGGGCACAACCGCGGCGCAGAAGAAGCTGTTCTTCAACCTTCGGCGCCTCAAGGGCCAGATGCAGGCCATCGACGACGGCGACCTGCAGCCCGAGCAGGTGGCCAAGATTGCCCACGCCCTGGCCGTGCCGGAGCAGGACGTCATCAACATGAACCGTCGCCTGACCGCGCCGGACCACAGCCTGAACGCCCCGGTGCGCGCCGACAGCGAGGGCGAGTGGCAGGACTGGCTGGTGGACGAGGGCGAGACCCAGGAGGCCGTGCTGGCCGAGCGCCAGGAGCTGACCGGCCGCAAGGCCCTGCTGACCGGTGCGCTGAAGACGCTGAACGAGCGCGAACGCCACATTCTGATCGAGCGCCGCTTGAAGGACAACCCGACCACGCTGGAAGACTTGTCGCAGCAATACGGCATCTCCCGCGAACGGGTGCGCCAGATCGAGGTGCGAGCTTTCGAGAAGCTACAGAAGTCGATGCACAACCAGGTTGTGGAACAGCGCCGCGCGGCACGCCCCATGGTCGCGGCCTAATCCAGGCAAGCCGCCTGGATATGCTGAAGTGAAATTTCCCGAATGTCCAAACGTCAGGACATTCGGGATTTTTTGCTGAAGCCGGCGATCAGTCGGGGGCTGTGACCCGCGGCGGGGCGCCCCACTCGGTTTCAAGGGTGGCGCGGGTAGCTGTCAGCTGGGCGACATGCAGCTTCAACCGCCTTTCCAGGATGATGCGCGCGATCAACGGTACGATCTCCATCAGCAACCCGCCGAGTATCTGACTGCTCCAGGCGATCGCAAGGATGCCGGCATCGGATGCCAGGCCGATCGCCGGCGCCCACTCCATACCTGACGACAACAGGCGAACGAGTGGTCGCGCGACTCCGACGCCGCCGAACAGCAGAACCGCGTGCGACAGTTCATGTTTTGGCGACCGGTCCAGCGCCCGGGTGGCGATGCTCGGTGCCAGAAGTATGCCCAGCAGCGCGGCGACAGGTGCCGCAGCCACCATCAGCAGACTGAATGCCAAGCCCCAAAACCACAGCGAGGCTCTGCCGGCATGCGCCGTCGCCGCCTTGGCCGCCATCAGTCCAACACCGCGGCAGCCAACAATGCCGTCGCGGTCACGAAACCGGCTGACATCGTCAACTCATATCCCCAGCACCGGGCGATCAGCGTGCGCTCCGCCGCCTGAGACGACAGCCACGTGAGGTGGGCGTCGATTCTAAGCACCTGTTGACGCGCCATCTCCGCACCGGCGGCGTCGTCGGCCTGCCCGGGCAGATCGTCGATCAACGCCAACATGGCAACCAGGTCGCCGGAGCGGGTCAGCTCCTCCAGCTTCGCCATTCCCGCCGCGCGGCGTGCCTGCCCGCGCAGCGCCGCCAGCCTCGGCGCCGCGCGGACGCCCAGCCAGGCGGCAAGTGCCGGCATGCCGGGCTGGCGCGACCGCTGCTGAAGCCCGGCAAGCAGGCGAAGCTGGATCAGGGCAGCATCGTCCGCGTCGCCGATCGCAACCAGCTCCTGGTCGATGCGATGTTCGTCGCGGGCGGCCATGAAGGCGCCGATATGGGCGTCGACCGGGCCGGGATCGGTTGCGCCGGGCGGACCCGCGTGCCCGGCCGCCCGGTTCAGCGCCGGCAGCAGGTCGTCCAAGCGGATCACCAGCTGCCCGGACAACGTCGGGCTGGCGCAGGACAGCATCGGGTTGAGCGCGTACAGCAGCCGGGGCAGCCCGCCGCCCCAGCCGCGCTGGCGTATCCACGTCAGCTGCCGGTGCGAGACGACCTGCGCCTGGACGGCATCCATCCGTTCCCCCTGCATGGCGGCCCAGGCCATGGACGCCTCGCTGTCGACCGCGTCGCGCAGGGCGGCCCGATGTTCCTCCGGACCGGCGGCGGTCGCCGCCATCAGCGTTGCGGCGGCGCATCGCCTCGTCCAGCCGCACCGCAAGTCCGGTGTCGTCGAGGCTTCGGCGCAGCCAACGGTCGATGCTGCCGTCGCGCAACAGGTGCAGGCCCTCGTGGGGCGCGCCGGCCAGCGCATAGGCAAGGTTGCGCGCGGTCCAGATCGGCAGCCTGCAGAAATCCAGGCTGCGTTGCGCCCGGGCCGGCAGGCGGGCCGCTACCTTGCGGCCGCGGGCGACGGCCAGGCCGGCAAGCGACGCCGGCATGGGCCGGTGGTCCGGGTCCTCGGCCAGCATGGCGCGGGCGAGGTCGGCGATAACGGGGGACAGCCGGACATCGCCGGTGAGGGCGGCGAAACTTCCAAGTTCAAGCTTGCGGCGGATGATGGCGTCGTCGTCCATGCCGGCCAGCGGGTCGCGGCCGAGGGCAAGCACCACCAGCGCCACGCCCAGCGCATAGATGTCGTCCGCAATCCGGCCCTCGCCGCGCCCGGAGCTGTGGCACATGACGGCATACGGCGGTTCGTACAGCGCCGGCTGGAAGCAACCCGGCGGCGCCGACCAGGCCGGGCCGAGCACCACGCCGTCGCCGCGGCGATTGCGGAACAGGTTGCCAACGCGGATGGCGTGATGGGTGAGGCCGGCCTTCTGCAGCCGGTCCAGGGTGGCGGCGGCCGGGCGCAGCAGCACGGCCAGCAGGTTGGCTTCACTCCAGGCCGCCGAACCGTTTCGGTCAAGCCTTCCGCCAGGCGGCGCCGGGTAGATGGTGAACAGCGCCGGCTGCCCGTCAGGACCGGCGGCGGCGCCATGCGCGACAGGACAAAGCACCCCCTCGATCGGCGCATCCTGCAGCGTGGCCATGGCCAAGGCGCGCGGCGGCAGGTGCCACGCGCCGCGGATCGCCATCAGTTCTTTCCGCCGGTGCGACAGGTCGGTGGCGCCGAACGCGGGCAGGCCGCCGATCTCGCCCAGAACCTGCCCCGGCTCGACCACGTACAGATCGGCGATGGGCCGGTGCGGCGCGCCAAGCCTGTCCGCCTGCGCCGGGTCCGGCGCGGCACGGTTGAAGTCCGATGCGGGCATTTTGTCCGACTCGATCCTGCTGCTGCCGTCAGCGTAAGGCGGCAGATGTCACCAGAACGTAAAGCCGGCCCGTGAAATCAACCTTCGAACGGGTCGCGCATCAGGATGGTGTCGTCGCGCTCCGGGCTGGTGGACAGCAGCGTGACCGGCGCCTCCACCAGCTCCTCGATGCGGCGCACGTACTTGATCGCCTGTGCCGGCAGCTCGGCCCAGCTGCGGGCGCCGCGGGTGGAGCCGGCCCAGCCTTCGACGGTCTCGTACACCGGCTCCACCGCCGCCTGCGCCAGCGGCGAGGCGGGCAGGCGGCGCAGGGTTTCACCGCCCAGCCGGTAGCCGGTGCATATCTTCAACTCCGAAAACGTGTCCAGCACGTCCAGCTTGGTCAACGCCAGCCCGGCGATGCCGCCCACCTTGACCGCCTGGCGCACCATCACCGCATCGAACCAGCCACAGCGCCGGCGCCGGCCGGTGACGGTGCCGTACTCGTGGCCGCGGTCGCCCAGCGCCGTGCCGGTGGCGTCGGCAAGCTCGGTCGGGAACGGTCCGGAGCCGACCCGCGTGGTGTAGGCCTTGGCGATGCCCAGCACGAAGCCGATCGCCGACGGCGCCACGCCAGACCCCGAAGCCGCGGTGGCCGCGACGGTGTTGCTGCTGGTGACGTACGGATAGGTGCCGTGGTCGACATCCAGCATCACCGCCTGCGCGCCCTCGAACAGGATGCGCTTTCCCGCCCGACGCGCCTCGTCCAACCGCTCCCACACCGGCTCGGCATACGGCAGCACAAGCGGCGCCAGCTCCAGCAACCGGTCGAGCAGCGCCTGCTTCTCGAAGCGCTCGCCGCCCAGGCCGTGCAGCAGCGTGTTGTAGTGCAGCAGAATTTCATCGAGCTTGTCGGCCAGCGTCTGCGGCTCGGCCAGGTCGGCCACCCGCAGCGCCCGGCGCGCCACCTTGTCCTCGTAGGCCGGCCCGATGCCGCGCCCGGTGGTGCCGATCCTGCGGTCGCCGCGCGCCACCTCACGCGCACGGTCCAAGGCGGAGTGATACGGCATGATCAGCGTCGCGTTGTCGGCGATCCGCAACGTTTCCGGGCCGACGGCCAGCCCCTGGGCGCGCACCTTGGAAATTTCGGACAGCAGGTGCTCGGGGTCCACCACCACGCCGTTGCCGATGATGCCCAGCTTGCCGCGTACCAGCCCGCTCGGCAGCAGCGACAGTCTGTAGGTCTGGTTGCCGACCACCAGCGTGTGGCCGGCGTTGTGGCCGCCCTGGAAGCGCACGACCACGTCGGCCCGGCTGGCCAGCCAGTCCACCACCTTGCCCTTGCCCTCGTCGCCCCACTGGGCACCGATCACGGCGACGTTGGTCATAGGTTCACTCCGAGTTGCCGTTCGCTGCGACGTTCGACGGCAAGGCGACGGCGTCCTCGCCCACCAGGACATGCGTGCAGCCAAGCCGCGACGCCTCGCGTACCGCGTCGCCGCAAGGGTCAAGCCCGGCGACGGTGGCAAAACCCGCATCCCGGTGGCGGGCCGCCAACATGGGATCGGTGCCCGGAGCAAGGTAGATCCGCCGTCGCGCCGCCTGGGCCGGCACGGCACGCAGCACCGCATCGGGATACAGCGTCAGCCCGGTCGCGGGCTCGCGCTCGCCGCAGACATAGCGGCCGCCGCGCCCAAGCTCCTCGTGCCGGCCAGGGGCGTAGACGGTCATGCAGACGCCGGTGTGATAGCGCAGCCCGCGGAACTCCACCGGGTCGACGGTCAGCTTCAGCCCCGGCGCACGGGCATGGATGGCGGCGACGGTGGCGGCAACGCGGTCGGCCATCATCCGCGCGCCCGGCGTCAGGACCGCGGCCTTCAGCGCCTTCAACGCGCCCTCGGCCGGCCCGGCCGCCAGCAGCAGGTCGGTCAGCACGCCGGCCAGCGCGCCGCCGCGGTCGCGCACCGCGGCCACGTCCTTGCGGTCCAGCGCGCGGCCCAGCCGAACCTGTGGGCCAGGCTCCATCCCGGTCTCGCCCAGCAGCGTCGGCACCAAGGGCGGCATGGTCAGGTCGATGCTCAGCCGCGTCAGGCCGACCGCCCGCAACGCCTCTGCCGCCACCAGCACGATCTCGGCGTCGGCCGCCGGGCTGTCGTGGCCGATCAGCTCGATGCCGGCCTGGGCGATCTGCCGGTCGGGCGCGATCTGGTTGGCATGCACGCGCAGACACTGCCCGGCGTAGGACAGCCGCAGCGGCCGGGCGACATGGCCCAGCCGGGTTGCGGCGATGCGGGCCACCTGCGGCGTCATGTCCGCCCGCAGGCCCATCATGCGCCGCGTGTCGGTGTCCATGAGACGATAGGTCTGCTCCGTCATCGCCGCCCCGCTGCCGGCCAGCAGGCTGTCCTCGAACTCCAGCAGCGGCGGCTTGACGCGCTGATAGCCGTGCGACGCGAACACCCCCATTAGACACGCCACCGCGGCCGCCTCGGTCTCGGCTTCCGGCGGCAGCAGGTCGTGCAACCCGGCAGGCAGCAGCGCGGGATTGAAGGGCGGATCATCGGTCATGCAGCCCGCGCCTATAGCATCCGGAATGGTCGGGAGGCCAGAGTGCGGTCCCGGGTCTGATGGCGGCCAGGCAATGGTGCCCGGGGGCGGACTCGAACCACCGACACCGCAATTTTCAGTCGCGTGCTCTACCAGCTGAGCTACCCGGGCGCCGGTGACCTGACCGGAGGCAGCGGAATAGCCTACCGGATCGCCGCGATCAACCCGTCAAATCGTCATCGTCGTCCGGGCGTCCAGGCGGCGGGCCGGGAACGACGTAGCTTTCGGTGAACCAGCGGCCGAGGTCGATCTCCTGGCAGCGGGCGCTGCAGAACGGGCGGAAGGCGGCGACGGTGGATTTACGGCAGATCGGGCAGGTGGCGGGCTTCGGTGCGCGCATCGCATCAGTCCTTAGAACGGGATGACGTTTGATAGGCAACGTTATCCCGTTCTAATCCTTTGTCTTGCCGCGTAATTCAGACTTTCGATGGTTCCACCTACAGTCATCACGCTTTAAGCAGCCAGCCGCAGGTGGGAAGGCCGCGATCTACCTGCAACTCCAGGCCACGGCCGGTGCGGCGCCGGAAATCGGCCATCGCGCCGACATCGGCGAGCACGGCGTCAGCCACGTCCGGGGACGCCGCCAGGGACTGGGTCCGCTCCGGCTGCGCCGCCTGCTCCTGCACCGCCTTGCGCAAGGCGGCAAGGCCGGCGGCGTGCGGCCCGCCCAGCAGCGCCGCCAGCGGCGGGTGGATGCGCGGGCGAAGGATTTCAGCCAGCCCGAGGTGTGAGAACCCCAGGAAACGCGGCCGCACCGGGTCCGGCGCCAGGGCCGCCTCCAATGCCGGGCCGAGCGCCGTGCGGCGCTTGGGCGACAGGCCGGCGAGGTCGACCAGGATGGCGCCGGCCAGGTTGCGCAGGCGTATCTGCGCTGCCAGCGCCGGCAGGATGGCACGGTTCGCGGCCTCGTGGGTCGCGGTCTTGCCGCGCCGACCGGCGGTGGCGCCGGCGAGGTCGACGTCGATCGCGGTCAGCGCGGGGGTTGCGTGCACAAACATCGTCGCCCCTCCGGGCAGGACGGCGACAGGGTCGGCCAGGGCCTCGACGGTTGCTTCCAGCGCATCGTCGAAGGCACGGCGCGCCAGGCTGACGCGCGCGCCCAGGATCGGGCGCAGGGTCGCCAGCAGCACGGTGTCGTCAACCACCACCGGGCTGTCCGGATGCAGGGCGGCGAGGCGTTCCACGGCGCCGGGCCCACGCCGCAGCAGTCCCGGCGGGCCGGCACTCACAAGCGGAAGCTCGGCCTCATCCAGCCTGGCGGTCAAACGCGGGCCTTTGCCGTCTTGTGCGGCGCGAACGATGCGCACGCCCAGAATGCTGCCCTCGGGAACGGTGCCGCCTTCGCTGTCGGGCAGAAAGCCGTCGATGCCGCCGATCGCCACGAAGGCGCCCGCCATCGCCGGCATGCGGGCGGTGACGCGGCCGCGGTGCAGGTCGCCGACGCCGGGGCTGCCTGGGCGGTCGATCGCGTAGTCCACCAAACGGTCGCCGCGCATGGCGGCGACGCGGACCTCGCCCGGGCTGGCGGCGGCACGGATCACCGCTGGCCGCTCACACCAGGATGTATCCCACGCCACGCAGCAGCTGCGTGGTCTCGAACAGCGGCAGCCCGACGACGTTGGAGTGGCTGCCGGACAGGAAGCGGACAAAGGCGGCGGCGCGCCCTTGGATCGCGTAACCGCCGGCCTTGCCCTGCCACTCGCCGCTGTCCAGGTAGGCGTCGATCTGCCGCTCGGTCAGGCGCGCGAAGCCGACCACGCTGTCGCAGACGCGTCCGGTGCGGCGGCCGTCAGGAGCGACCAGCACGACGGCGGTGATGACGTGGTGCCGCCGTCCGGACAGCAGGTCCAGGCACGCGCGCGCCTGTTCCGCCGTCTCGGCCTTGGGCAGCACGCGCCGTCCCACGGCGACAACGGTGTCGGCGGCGAGGGTCAGGCAGCCGGATGCCGCCACCGCATCGGCCTTGGCATCGGCAAGGCGCCGGGCCAGCAAGCGCGGCGCCTCGGCACGACGCGGAGCCTCGTCGATGTCGGCCGGGCTGACATCGTCGGGAACGATGCCGATCTGGGCCAGCAACGCGACCCGGCGCGGGCTGGCGGACGCCAACACAAACCTGGGGCGCGCCCGGTCGGCTACCTGAACCGGCCCGCTGCCTATTTGAACCGACTCGCTACCTACTTGAACCGACCCGCTGCCTACTTGAATCGAAACGTGATGCGGCCCTTGCTGAGGTCGTAGGGGGTCATCTCGACGTTGACCCGGTCGCCGGCAAGGACGCGAATGCGGTTCTTGCGCATCTTGCCGCTGGTGTGGGCGAGGATCGAGTGCTCGTTATCCAGCTTGACGCGAAACATGGCGTTGGGAAGCAATTCCATCACCGTGCCGCTGAACTCGATCATGTCTTCTTTAGACATCTATGGTCTGTGCCGCCCTATCGGATGTGTCGCGCAACATGATGGCGGGTTACATGAAGGTCAAGCAACGCGGCGCCGATCCGACGCAGGGCAAGTCTGCGCTTCACGCCAACGGCCATGAGGATGACCCTTGGCATGGGTCGCCCTTGGCGCGCCGCCGCCGGTGTCACGCCCGCAGACGCATCGCGATGCTCTCGGCGTGCGCCTGCAGGCCTTCCGCCTCCGCCAGCGCCACCGCCGCCGGACCGACGCACGAAAGTGCCGCGGCATCGGCGGCGACCCAGGTGGTGCGTTTCAGGAAGTCGTACACCGACAGGCCGGAGGCGAAGCGGACGGTGCGTCCGGTCGGCAGCACGTGGTTCGGCCCGGCCACGTAGTCGCCCACCGCCTCCGGGCAGTGACGGCCCAGGAAGACGGCGCCGGCGTGGCGGACGGCCGCGAACAGCGCCTGCGGGTCGGCGGTCATGATCTGCAGGTGCTCGGGGGCGAGGCGGTTGGCGAGCTCGACGGCCTCGTCCATGTCGCGCACCACGATGATGGCGCCGTGCGCCTGCCACGACGCGCCGGCGATGGCGCCGCGCGCCAGGGCGGGCAGGGCGGCGGCCACCGCGGCGGCGACGGCATCGGCGAAGGCCGCGCTGCCGGTGATCAGGATGGACTGGGACGCCTCGTCGTGCTCGGCCTGCGCCAGGAGGTCCATGGCGACATGGGCCGGATCGTTGTCGGCGTCGGCGATCACCACCACCTCGGACGGCCCGGCGATGCTGTCGATGCCGACGCGGCCGAACACCTGACGCTTCGCTTCTGCGACATACGCGTTGCCGGGACCGACGATGCGGTCGACCGCGGCGATGCTGGCGGTGCCATAGGCGAGTGCGGCCACCGCCTGCGCGCCGCCGACGCGATAGACTTCGCTCACGCCGGCGCGGCGTGCGGCGGCCAGCACCAGCGGGTTCAGCACGCCGTCCGGCGTCGGCACGCACATCGCCACCCGGCCGACGCCGGCGACGCGCGCGGGCAGGGCGTTCATCAGCACCGACGACGGATACGCTGCCTTGCCGCCGGGCACGTACAGGCCGACGGCGTCCAGCGGCGTCCAGCGCATGCCCAGCGTCAGTCCGGCCGCGTCGTCCATGCGCAGGTCGGCCGGCATCTGGGCGCGATGGAACGCCTCGATGCGCGACGCGGCGAGGTCGAGCGCGTCCAGCAAGCTGCGCGGCACGCTGGCCGTGGCCGCATCGATCTCGGCGGGCGTGATGCGCAGGCGGTCCGGCGTGATCGGCATGCGGTCGAAGCGGGCGGTGTGGTCGCACAGCGCCGCATCGCCGCGGGCGCGGATGTCGGCCAGGATGTCGGCCACCACGCCGTCGACGCGCGCCGTGGTTTCACGCGCCTGGTCCAGCAGCGCCAGGAAATCGGCGGCGAAGCCCGCGTCGGCCGTGTGCAGGCGCTTCATGCCGCCACCGCGCTGCGGAAGCGGGCGATCAGGGCGCCGATCTCCTCCGGCCGCGTCTTCAGCGCCGTGCGGTTGACGATCAGCCGGCTGGTGACATGGGCGATCACCTCCGTCTCCACCAGGCCGTTGGCCTTCAGGGTCGAGCCGGTGGCGACCAGGTCCACGATCAGCCGGGTCAGGCCGAGGCCGGGCGCCAGCTCCATCGCGCCGTTCAGATGCACCACGTCGGCGTGGATGCCGCGGGCGGCGTAGTGGCGGCGGGCGATGTTGGGGTATTTGGTCGCCACCCTGACCGCCGACCAGCTGCGCGGGTCGTCGCTGCCGGCGGTGGCGGCCGGCTCGGCCACCGACACCCGGCAGGGGCCGATGCCGAGGTCGAGCGGGGCGTAGATCTCGGGGTAGTCGAACTCCATCAGCACGTCCGCGCCGCAGATGCCGATCTGGGCGGCGCCGAAGGCCACGAAGGTGGCGACGTCGAAGGACCGCACCCGCACCACGTCCAGCGCCGGGTCGTTGGTCGGGAACCGCAGCAGGCGGCTGTCCTCGTCGGCGTATCCGGCGTCGGGCACGATGCCCGCCCGTGCCAGCAGCGGCGCGCATTCGGCCAGGATGCGGCCCTTCGGCAGCGCCAGGATCAGCGGCGTGCCGGTGCCGGGTTCCAGTGCGGCGGCCTTGAAGGCGGCGGTCATGCGTGCTCCGGGGCTGTGTACGGGTGGGACCTACACCGGCGGCGCCGACGGCGGAAGTCCGTCACCCACGCGGGCACCCATGCGGCCGGGCCATTGATGGTAACATCCCGGCCATGGCCATCGACCCCCTGCTCGACCACCTGGAGCGAACCTTCGCCGAGTCCTACCGCAAGGAGATCGACCAGGAGGAGAACGTTTGGCGCAGCCTGCCGTTCTTCGCCGCCACCCTGGCGCTGCAGCTGGCGGCGTTCGCGCAGATCAGGGACTGGGTGGCCGGCACCGGCGGCGCCATGTTCGTGGCCGCGGCGATCCTGCTGGCGGCGGCGGGGGTTGCGACCATAACGGCGCTGGGCTGCCTCGCGCTGTCGGTCCGGACCGCCAACTTCCTGCGGGTCGCGCGCGAGCCCGCGTTCCTGCTGTATGTCGAGCAGGTCCGCGCCGACGCCCGCGCCGCCGCCGCTGGAGCCGATGACCAAGCCGTCGCCGAGGCCGCGTTGGCCCTGGTGAAGGAAGCGCTGGTCAAGCAATATGCCACCGCCGCCGACAGCAACCGCCAGGTGACGGAAGGCCGCGCGAGATGGCGGACCCGCGCCGGCCTGGCCACCCTTGCCTCGGTCCTCGTCATGCTGGCGCTCGTAACCCTGGTCGTGCTATCCAACATGCATGCCTATGGATAACGCGACACGCATCCCGCAGGACCACGCCGCCCCCGCCTTCGATCAGCACGTGTTCGATCAGCGGATACTGCACCGCACGCCGCCGCCGCCGATGCTGGTGATCCGCCGCGGCTGGTGGCGCACCACCGTCACCGAGCGCCAGGCCGACGACCTGCTGCGCGAGGACCAAGCCCGGCGCGCGCTCGAACGCAGCCCAGGCTGACGCGTCGGGACTGACGCCGGGACCGATCGAGCCCTCAGTTCAGCCGTTCGATATCTGCCCCGCAGGCCGCCAGCTTGCGCTCCACCGCCTCGTAGCCCCGATCCAGGTGATACACGCGGTTGACGATGGTCTCCCCCTTCGCCGCCAGCCCGGCCAGCACCAGCGACACCGACGCCCGCAGGTCGGTCGCCATCACCGGGGCACCGGACAGGCCCGACACGCCGCGCACGATGGCGCTGGTGCCGTGCACGTTGATGCGGGCGCCCATCCGCGTCAGTTCCGGCACGTGCATGAAGCGGTTCTCAAAGATCGTCTCGGTCAGCATGGACGCACCCTCGGCCAGCGCCATCAGCGCCATGAACTGCGCCTGCATGTCGGTCGGGAAGCCGGGATAGGGTTCAGTCATCGCATCGGTGCCGTGCAGCCCGTTCAGCCGCCGCACCGTCAGGCCGCCGTCCTGCTCGGTCATCTCCACCCCGGCCTCGCGCAGCGAGTGCGCCACCGCCCCCAGATGGTCCATCCGGCCGCCGCGCAGGTGCACCTCCCCGCTGGTGATGGCGGCCGCACAGGCGTAGGTGCCGGTCTCGATGCGGTCGGCGATGATGGCGTGGGTGGCGCCGTGCAGCGACGACTTCCCCTGGATGGTCAGCCGGTCGCTGCCGATGCCCCCGATGTCCGCGCCCATCGCCAGCAGGCACTCCGTCAGGTCGATGATCTCGGGTTCGCGCGCGGCGTTGGCGATGACGGTCTCGCCCGCGGCCAGGGTGGCGGCCATCAGCAGGCTTTCGGTGGCGCCGACGCTGGGGAAGGGCAGCACGACCGTGGCGCCGTGCAGGCCCCGGGGCGCGCTGGCGTTCACGTAGCCGCCTTCCAGCAGGATGGTGGCGCCCATCTGCTCCAGCCCCTTCAGGTGCAGGTCGACCGGACGCGTGCCGATGGCGCAGCCGCCCGGCAGCGACACCCGCGCCTGGCCCATGCGCGCCACCAGCGGGCCGAGCACCAGGATCGAGGCGCGCATCTTGCGCACGATGTCGTACGGCGCCTCGGTGTTGGTGATGGCGCCGCCGATCGACAGGACGCGGCCATCGTTACCCAGCGCATCCACCGCCACGCCGTGCTGCGCCAGCAACGCCGCCATGGTGCGGATGTCGTCCAATTGCGGCACGTTGGTCAGCACCAGCCGGTCGTCCGTCAGCAGCCCTGCCACCATCAGCGGCAGGCTGGCGTTCTTGGCGCCGCTGATGACGATCTCGCCGGAGAGCGGCCGGCCGCCGCGAATGCGAATCTTGTCCATGCGTTACGATACCCGATCTTAGCCGAGCCGTGGAAGGGCCACGCCCCTTTGACCCATGTATTTTCCGGATTTATCGGCATAGCTGGTTTCGCACGGCTGCTCGCCCTGCAGGAACAGGAACTGGCAGATGCCCTCGAAGGCGTAGATCCTGGCTGGCAGCGGCGTGGTGTTACTGATCTCGATGGTCACCTGGCCCTCCCATTCCGGCTCCAGCGGCGTCACGTTGACGATGATGCCGCAGCGCGCGTAGGTGGACTTGCCCAGGCAGATCACCAGGATGTCGCGCGGGATGCGGAAATACTCGATGGTGTGGGCCAGCACGAAGCTGTTCGGCGGAATGACGCAGACCGGGACGCGGCGGTCGACGAAGCTGGTCGGGCTGAACGCCTTGGGGTCGACGATGGCCGAATCGACGTTGGTGAACACCTTGAACTCGTCTGACACCCGCGCGTCGTAGCCGTAGCTGGACAGGCCGTAGCTGATGACGCCCTCGCGCTTCTGGGTTTCCACGAAGGGATCGATCATGCGTCGCTCGGTCGCC
>JAABUT010002379.1_pt1 | contig 18367 bp, 24 predicted proteins | sample 5559281 | NCBI WGS metagenome assembly JAABUT01 (sample SAMN10711880, study PRJNA513359) | rock metagenome | isolation source: Antarctica rocks | place: Antarctica: Victoria Land, Ricker Hills nord | collected 2016-01-04 | reverse complement strand
AACAAGCTCAAGAACTGGCGCGGCCTGGCCACCCGCTATGACAAGCACGCCCTGATCTACCGCGGCGGCATGGTCCTGGCCTCGATCGTCCTATGGCTCAACGCATGAGTTCAGAAACACGCCCTAGTACTAGGCCGATTGGCCCTCCGTCAGACGAGGACGGCGGCGCGAGCCACCGCGGCTTCGTCCCGAGCCATCTGCGCGAGCACCTCGGCCGGCAGGGTCTCGTCGAGGTCGAGCATCGCGCGGCAAAGCTCGAGCCGGTCCGCCGCGAGCTCGAGCGGCTCGCCGTCCGGCCAGACCGCGTCATAGCGGGCGAACGCTGCCACCAGCCGCTCTTCCGCCGCAAGCCGGACAACCGTCATGTCGGCGGCCTCGCCCGTGGCCCGGCCCTGGTCAATGACTCGAAGTGCCCAGGTTGAGCCGGCGGGGACGGGCCACAGCTGTCCGCCGTCCGAGCAACACCGTGATCTTTTGAGTACGGGATCGCTGCGCAAAACGCCGAGCGTGTCGCGCAGCTAAGCCCGGATCCACCGTCGAATGTCCGGTGATCATGATGGTGTCGTGATCTTGCTGTCGGTGGTGTGACGGCGTGCCGGGGTGGCCGGGCGAGCCGGCTGGTCTCCACGATGTTGTTCCGGTGGGTCCTGGCGGACGGGTGGGTGGGTCAGGTCCTGGCGCGTGGCGGGCTGTTGGCTGCGGTCGCCAATTGTTTCCACGCCTTGTGCCACGGCCATGTTGTCGGCAGGTGCAGGGTGAGCCGTCGGGCCGAGCGGGCGAGCCGGCCCGGGACGGTGATGAGCTGGGCCCGCATCGTGCCGTTGAAGGCCATCGCGGCGTAGACCAGCCAGGCGCCACCGGCGCGCTGAGTCCGTCGCCACGGGGCTGTCAGACACGAACTGGGCTCTTGGACGTGCAGAATCGGCGGGTGGAGCTGCGAGGGGTGGGCGTGCGGTATGGCCGGCGCGCCCCGTGGGTGCTGGAGCAGGTCGCGCTCGTGCTGCCCACCGGCACCCTGGTGGAGGTGACCGGGCGCAACGGCACGGGGAAGTCCTCGTTGCTGCGGGTCTTGGCCGGGGTGCAGCGGCCCGCAGCCGGAACGGTCCTGGGTCGGCCGCCCGTGGTCGGCTGGGCACCCGAACGGTTCCCGTCCGCGCAACCCTGCACGGCCGGGGCGTACCTGCGGGCCCAGGCCCGAATGCGCGGGCTGGACGCTCGTGGGGCCGCGCAGGCTGTGGACCGGGAGGCGCAGCGGCTGCACCTGGGTGCGCTGTTGGCGACGCCGCTGGGCGAGTTGTCGAAGGGCAGCGCGCAGAAGGTCGGGCTGGCGCAGGCGCTGCTGGTCCGCCCGGGCCTGCTCGTCCTGGACGAGCCGTGGGCAGGTCTGGACGGCGATGCCCGAACCGCCGTGCCCGGGATCGTGCGTGAGGTCCTCACCGACGGGGGCCGCGTTGCCGTCACCGACCACCAGCAGCAGGCTGGGACCCTGTCGCCGGACCAGCGGTGGCACGTCGAGGGGGGCGCGGTCATCGAGCGGGCCCCGAAGGCCACGGGCCGGGTCGTCGTCGAGGTCGAGTTGCCGGCTGTGGACGCACCCGGGCTGTTGGCGGCGCTGCAGGACCGCGGGCTCAGTCCCCGTCTGCGATGAGGGACCTCGCGCTCGTCGGCTTCCGGCTGCGGGCCGTGCTCCGAGCCCGCGTGCTGCTGGCTCCGCTCGTCGGCCTCGTCGCGGTGCAGCTGATCGGGCTCGCCGGCCCTGCTGGGCCGGCCGCTATTCAAGTCGTCACAGCGAGCTCGTTCGCCTTGCCGCTGCTTGGGTGGGCGGCACGCCAGGTCCTCGACGACGAGCCCGACGAGCAGGTGCGACTGTCCACACTGGCTGTCGGTGGGCAGGTGCGGGCGGAGGTCGCAGGGCTGCTGACGGCGTACGCGCTGGTGGCGCCGCTCGGGCTGCTGGCCGCCGGGGCGTCGCTGCTGCATGTCGACCAGGCCGGGGTGCCGGCACGCGACGCGGTCGCCGGGCTGGCGTTGGCCATGGCCACCGCCCTGGCCGCCGTCGCGATCGGTGCCTGTGCGGCTCGCGCCGTCGCTGGTACCGGCGGCGCTTCAGTCGTCGTGCTCGTGGCCGCACCGGTACTGGTGGCTGTCGTCGGTCTGTCCTCCAACGGCGCCGTCACCGCACTGGTCCCGCGCCTTGATGAAGCGGTCCGAGCGGCCAACGCCGGACGCTTTGCCCATGCCGCTCCGGCCCTCGAGCTGCAGGTGGTGCTCTGGTCGAGCCTGGTGCTCGCGCTTCGGCACCTGAGCCCCGCACGGCTCGTCCGCCGCCGAACCTGAGCCCTCACGGCGCAACACGACCGCGCTGCCCGGCACCTCAGTGCATGTGAAGAGCACCGTCCATCGGCCGCCAGGCCGTCCCGCGAGCACGGTTGCCAGCCCTGCGCATCAGATGGCACGCGCAATCCGCCTTCTTGACATAAGAGACGCTATCAGCGGCACGGGCACACGCCGGGGGAGGGCGGACCTACTCGGGTAGCGGGTAGGTGGGCTGCCCGCCGGACCACGCAAGGAGGCGGCGCTGGCCTCGGCCGCCGCAGCTCGAAGAGGCGGTGCTAGCGCACCTAGGTGACGAGGTCGTGCCACGCCCCAGTCCTGAACTGGGCGGGTCGTGCGATCCCCTCGCGGTGAACCCGGCCCGTTCGAGCGCCCGCTGCTCGGCGATGTTGTCCAGGTCTGTGCCCGTTCGAGGCGCTCGACCAGCGTGTCACCGGCTGCGACCTGTCCGAGCCATTCCTGTGGTCGCGGACCATCGACTATCACCACGGAGGCCGAGCCCTGTCTGGGGACCTGTAGTTCGCTGATATCCGGGCCTCCGCTAAGCCCAGCTGCAATCAGTCGTCGGCGGTGTCGGGGGCACGCAAGGCTCGGAGGTCGTCGCTGCCTGGGCCTGCGTCGGTGAAGTGGTACCGGGTGTTCCACAAGACGATCGCGCTCCGGGACCCAGCTCGATGGAGGAGGTGGACGTCGCCGCTTGCCCTGGCCGCCAATCGTCGCGGTACCGCGCCGGACGTCTCGTAGTCAAAGGTTCATGAGCCGGCCGGGTGCTGGCCATTGGCGATGGCGAACGCCCGGGTGAAGGCATCCCTGTGTTCCGTCGCGCGCGTCCACGCCTGGACCCAGTCGTCGAATCGCTTCGCTGTCCGGAAATCGTCCAAGGCGTCCAACGCGGCGGCAAGATGCCGGGCGCTCTCGGCATCCGGCGGCGGCGGGCACCCACGGACAGTCGCGGCCGCATGGGCGACGCGCTCGCGGGCGATGTCGACGGAGGGCGCAGCCTCCTCCAGGCTGCCGGTCTCCTTGACCAAGTCGCCAGCGGCGCCGGCTTCCAGCGACATCTGCTCGATCGCCGCGTACAACTCCTCGAACGCTGGCAGATTCTCGAGTGCCCAGTTGCCCATCGGGTTCGTCACGCTTCCAGTATGCGGACGAGCAACGACAGCTCCGGGGCAGCCAACCTTTCCCGCACGGCGTCCCTCGAACAGCACGACCAGCACTGCCGACGCGGTGGACTCCGCCTGATCGCACCAGCGAGAGTCGGCCATCGCGGTCAACGAGCCCTTGCCGGACGCCTGCCCACGCAAGGTAGACGCTGCGCGCACCCCAGTCGACGTTCGTCCCGGACCGGTGACGGGTGCCAGTCACAGGCGACGGGCCAGGGACAACTGCACCGCGGCTTCGACGTCGACCCAGTCAGATGCGTCGCCGTCGATGCGTCGCAGGGCCTCGGCCCGCGCCTCGGCGTTGAGCATGAGGTAGGCCGAGACGATGGCCAGTCGTGCCACGACGCCGGCGGCCGTCGTGGTTGCCACGCGGGCGAGGTCGCGGTACGCGCTGTCGGTGAGACGATTGACGGCAGCCAGCTCCTCGATCGACCACGAGGGGATGACGACCGGGTCGTCGTCCGGAAGCACCTGCTTCTCGATCTCGTGTACGGCGGCGACGAGGACCGGGTCCGCCAGTTCAGCCGGGCTGCCGAACAGCGCGAGCAGACCGCCGGGGACGAGCAGCTCGACGTCGCGGGCCCACCTGCTCGCTGGGTCGGTCCAGTGCCAGGCCGCCGCGGCGTAGACCAGGTCGAAGCGGCGAGTGGTCTCGAACTGCTCGAAGGTCGGCTTTGACGTCTGGCGTGAGCTGGTCGACCTGCCGTACCTATCGGCCGGTTACCGGATCCAATATCCGATCGGCTACTGGAACGGCCGCCCTGGCATGCAGTCGGGGCCCCTCGACCCCGTTCGCAGGCTGAGGCCTCCCTCTACCCCGAAGTGCCACCGCATAGTTGTCGACGGCCTCGTCGCCGTGCAATGCTAAGCGCGCTTACCGTTCCCTCTTCCTAAGGAGTTGCTCCGTGTGGACGACCGAGCACACCGCGACCACCGACCTCGACCCGGCCGCGATCTGGGCCGCGTTGCGGGACCTACACAGCGGCGTTCCGCTGGGCGAGCACAGCGACCGGTTCGAGTTGCACGGTCCCTTCGCGGTCGGCACCGAGGTGTCGGTGACTCCGCAGGGGCAGGACACGATGCGCTCAGTGGTCACCGAGCTTGACGAGGGACGGAGCTACGCGGACAGCACTCAGTTCGGTGACCTGACGTTGCTGTTCCGGCACACCCTCACCGCGTTGCCGGACGGTACGCGCGTCACCCACCAGCTACAGATCCACGGGCCTAAGGCCGACGAGGTCGGCCCGGAGCTAGGCCCTGCCATCAGCAGTGACTTTCCGGTCACCATGGACGAGTTGCTCAAGGCGGCCCGTGCCCGGTCCTCGAGCACCGTCGGGACCTGAGGACACCGGCACCATGAGCAGGGCGCTGCGCAGCGAATTCCACGACGCCGACCACAGCCCCGGCCTGCTCCTGTGGCAGGTCACCAACGCCTGGCAGGCCGCCCAACGCGCCGCGCTACGCCCCTTCGACCTCACACATGTGCAGTTCGTCCTGCTCGCCACGCTCGCCTGGCACCAGGACGACCAGCCGCTCACCCAGCGGCATCTTGCCGAGAACGCCCGGGCCGACCCGATGATGACCTCCCAGGTGCTGCGGAGCCTCGAAGCCAAGGGGCTCGTCGAACGCCAACCACATCCCACTGACGCCCGAGCTCGGGCTCTGACCGCGACCCCGGCAGGCCTGAACCTGGCCAACGCCGGCAACCAGGCCGTCGAAGGCGTGGACCGGGACCACTTCGCCGCACTCGGAAAGGACCTTCCCGCCTTCGCCGACATGCTCGCGCGGCTCGCACAGAGCCGAACGTGAAGCGCGGTGTCTCGGGGCTCCACGCACCCCGTCACCTGGTCACACGTCCGATAGCTGATCGTGATTCGAGACGGTCGCTCAACGTCCGCTCTCGTCACGGGCAGAGGCCAGGGCCGAAGCTCGCGGTCACGAACATGTTCGTAACGAACATGTTCGCTGTAGGGTGCGGTCATGAGTGAGACACGCATCAGCCGCCGGCAGCTGCCAGCCAAGGCCGCGCTGAGCCGTGCGGCCATCGCGGAGGCGGCGGTGACCCTTCTGGGCACTGAGGGCCTGGAACGGCTGACGATGCGCCGGTTGGCGGCCGTTCTTGACACCGGCCCAGCCTCGCTCTACGTCTACTTCCACAACACCGAGGCACTCCACGCGGCCGTGCTCGATCAGCTGCTCGGCGACGTGGACCTGCAGGGTTCGGGTGCTTGGCGGGACCGGCTGCATGCGATCCTGCGCTCCTACACCTCGGTTCTGTTCGCCTACCCGAGCGTCGCGCGGATGTCGGTGTTCACCCGTCCGTCCGGCCCGCATTACCTGAGGCTGCTGGAGACGCTGCTGGGCCTGCTGGCCGAGGGCGGGCTGGGGCCGCAGGAGCGAAAGTGGGGTCTGGACCTCTTGCTGCTGCACGCCGCGTCGATCGCTGCCGAGCACGGCACCCGCCGCGAGCGGCCCGGCGTCTCAGCTGAGGACTCTGACCTCGTCACCGCGTTGTCGGCCGCGCTCGCGGACACCCACCCGCACCTGCACCGTGCGGTGCACGGCGAGGATGGCGCGCTCTCTGGTCCCGAGCGGTTCGACTGGGCCATTGACGTGATGCTCGACGGACTGCTCGTCGCGGGTGCGCGGACATGACGTTGTCGGTCGCGATCGTCGGGGCAGGGCTTGGTGGGCTGACCCTGGCCCGGGTGCTGCACGTGCACGGCATCCGGGTGACGGTCCACGAGCGTGAGGTCTCCCGCGGTTCTCGCGGGCAGGGCGGCACGCTGGACCTGCATTCGGCCGGCGGGCAGCGGGCGCTGCGTGCGGGCGGCCTGTACGACGCCTGGCGAGAGCTGGCCAGGCCCGAGGGCGAGGACCTGCGCATCCTTGACCAGTACGGCCGTGTCCATTACGAGGAGATCGGCCAGGGCGGTGGGCGGCCGGAGATCGACCGGGGTGTGCTGCGCGATCTGCTGCTCGACGCGCTGCCCGCCGGGACGGTCCGGTGGGGTCATCCGGTCATCGCCGTAGGGCCCGGCCCTGTGATCACGTTCGCCGACGACACGGTCGCCCGGCCTGATGTCGTGGTCGGAGCTGACGGGGCGTGGTCGCGGGTCCGGCAGCTGCTGTCTGCGGCGGTCCCGGTGTACTCGGGCATCACGTTCGTCGAGCTGCGACTAGCCGATGTCGAAAGGGGACATCCGGCAGAGTCAGAACTCGTGGGGCGAGGCAGCATGAGCGCGGTCGCCGGCGGCACCAGGATCGCGGCGCAGCGCAATGGTGACGGCTCAGTGCGGGTCTACGTGTGCCTGCACGTGCCGGAGGACCGGGCGTTCTCCGGCGTGATCGACCCCGCCGACCCGACCGGGGCCCGCGCCTGGCTCCTCCAGCAGCTCACGGGTTGGAGCCCCGCACTGATCGCGTTGATTCAGAACGCCGGTGACGAGATCGTCGCCCGCCCGATCCATGCCCTGCCGATCGGCCACAGGTGGCCACGGGTGCCGGGTGTCACGTTGCTCGGCGATGCGGCGCACCTCATGTCACCGGCCGCGGGCGAGGGCGCCAACCTAGCCATGCTCGACGCGACCGAGCTGGCGCTAGCGCTCCTCGCGCAGCCTGACGACGTCGACGCCGCGCTCGACGCCTACGAGGCCAACATGTTCCCCCGCAGCACGGCGTCGGCCAAGATGTCGGCCGCCAACCTCGAGTCCTTCTCCCAGCCCGACGCACTGGAACGCATGGTCGCGATCTTCAGAGGCCTCAGTATCCGCAGCTCGTGACCGGCGCCAGACCGTGAAGAGACCTGCCGGAGGGCGCAGGCCCGTCGGGTTGGACCCTTAGACGATCGTCACGTGGGACGCCGTGCACGGCTCGGTGGCGGCCGCGCGAGGTGCCCCGGCTGACGTTCGGCTTCCGGGCGCTGTCAGCCTGCTGAGAGAGCGCCCGGTGAAATTAGATCGTTACGACGTGGACGAGCTCGGCAGTCCCAAGACGTCATCACCGTTGCGCGAGTAGAGGTCGAGGCAGTTGGCTTGGCACTGTAGCGGCGATCAACAGATCCGGGTACCGGCGTGACGCCGCCGGAACGGGTGCGGGAGACTGCCTCGATGGCTGCTGAGTACGCCCAGAGTGACCAGTTCCGTGGTGCCCGCATCCACCTGTGCGACCTTGCTGGCCTCGAGATCCGCGATTGCGAGGTCAGCGGTCTGAAGATCGTCGACTGCTACGGCAGTGACGTCTACCTCGGTGGCGACTTCGAGCGTCTCGTCGTCAACGACGTCGACGTGACCGCCTACGTCGAGGCCGAGCTCGACCGGCAGCATCCCACGCGGGTGCTGGCGCGTGACGCCGCGTCCCCCGACGACTACCGGGCAGCGTGGGATGCCATCGAGACGCTATGGGAGGCGACGCTGGACCGCGCCAGGCTGTTACCCCAGGCCAAGCTGCACGAGCAGGTCAACGGCGAGTGGTCGCTGGTCGAGACTCAACGGCACCTGCTGTTCGCTGGCGATGCTTGGCTCGGCAATGCCGTGCTGGAGGAGGAAGCGCCGTACCACCCGTTGGGCTTCCCTTACGGCGGCATGCCGCCCGACGCGACGGCGAAGCTTGGGCTCACCCTCGAAGCCACTCCCACGCTCGATGAGGTGCTCGCAACGCGGCTCGCCCGCATGGCCACGATGCGGCGCGTCATCGACGGGCTCACCGAGGCCGAGCTCGATCGGGGGTGCGGTCGAAAGCCGGCGGACCCGTATCCCGACCAGGAGTACGTCGTGCGCCGCTGCCTCACGGTGGTGCTGAAGGAAGAGGCCGAGCATCACCGTTATGCGGTTCGCGACCTCGCCGCGCTCGAGGCCGGTGCCTGAACCGGGTGAGGGAGCGCCTCGGCCCCGCCGACGCGCTCGAGCGTCACCCGGCCGCTCCCGCTTGGCGGCACCGCGCGGGCTCGTGAATGTCGGTGGACACACCTGCTTGATCGTGGACTTTGCAACCCGGCGGCTTCGGGTGGTCGATTCTTCGCCTCGCCGGACGGGCGACCAGGATGATGCTCGCCGTAAGAGGGTCGGCGAACGGCACAGGCCTCACTGCATCTGGCCAACCGGAGAGGCCAGGGGCAGAGTGCACCTCGACGCCAAGGGGCAGTGCCTAGCGAGCCGGCGGCCGACATGGCGCTCCCAGAACCGCCAACTACCGCTGCAAGTCACACAGCCACGTGATCGACAGGCTATGCCGGGTTCATTCGTTGGCGAGGTCCTGGCTGACGACCCACAAGTGGCCGAACGGGTCCCGCACACGACCTTCCCGTTTTCCGTAGGGGCGGTCCTCGATGGGATGATCACCGTTCCGCCATCGGCCACCATGGCGGCGCCTACTGCCGACGAGTCCTCGACGGTGACGGTGAGCAGCAGTGGGGACCCGCCGAGTTTCTCGGGCGCGTGGAGACTCCACTCGTCCCGTGACTGAGTGAGAGAGATGCTGCTGTCTCCGATGCGGATCTCCGCGTGGACGACATGTCCAGAGTCCTCGGCGTATCGGGGTCCGCGCTCGGCCCCAAGGCACTTCTCGTAGTAGGTGACAGCGTTGTCAACGTTGGTGACGACCAAGCGGGGGCGAATGGTGGCGTTCATGGGCAGGATTGTGCGCAGCCATCCTGCGGGGACGCTTGAACGTTTGGGCAAGATCGGTCAGTTGGCACGTCTGTGTGACCCTGCAGTGCGCGGCTGTTCGGCGCGCAGCCAGGCCGCGGGCGGGCATCCGGCAAGCGTGGTCCACTCTCGGGTGAGATGAGCCTGGTCGGCGTAGCCCGACGCCGCGGCGACAGCCGCCAGTCCCTGTCGTGTCGGCGTTGTCAGCCTTCGTCGCGACGCTTCGAACCTGGCGATGCGCTGGTACACCTTCGGCGTGACTCCGAGCTCGGTGCCGAAGGCGGTGCTGAGGTGGCGCCGGCTCCAGCCCACGTGGTTCGCCACGCCTTCCACCGTGGCCGTTCCGGTGAGCTCAGGGATGGCTTCGGTCACTTCTCGTCGGACCGTGCCGCCGAGGTTGCGGTCGAGCGCTGCCAGGAGAACGCGCTCGACGAGCCCTAGCCGGTCCGGCCAGCACCTGGCTTCCGCTAGGCGCTCCGGTAGCTCGCCGAGATGCGGCGCGACGGCGGGCAGGTCGAGGATCTGGTCCGCCAACGCCGCGGCCGGTACTCCGAGCAACGCCCATGAGCCCGCAGGCGTCAGGGCAAGCCAGATTCCGCGCTGAGGTTGCGATCCGCCGACGGCAGCCGGGCGAGTGTGCAGCCCCGAGGCGACCGCAAAGTACGACGACGAGGCGCCGCGTGCATCCCACCAGTCGACCTCGAGTGGCTTCTGCAGCGCCAACACGACGACCACCGCTGTCGAGGGAAGCCCTCGGTGGACCTCGACCCTGGCCGGCTGGTCATAGCCGGCGAGCGAAGCCACGTACGGCGCCAGGGCTGCTGGGATCCGCACCGGAGGCGGACGGAGCGGGGGCATGCCGGTGGAGCTCCCGGCCCGCCTTCCCGAACCACCGCTCATCTCACGGCCGACCGTCGCCGCCAGGACGTGCTCCCTTCCTCCCGCTCCCATCCTCCACGGTCGTCCGTTGGGGCAACGGGTGGCCCGGCTTCTATCGCAGCCGCTGAGTACGCCCACCACTGCGAGCAAAGATCACCCGAGTGTGCCGGTAGCGGATCGTCTACCGGGCGGCCCGAGGCTGAGTTGGTCAGCGTCGGTGTCCCTGTCGGGGTGCGGAGTTGGATCTTCGTAGTGCAGGTCACGCGTGGGTGGTCGGTAGTGGGCGGTCGTTGACGATGTGCTTCATCACCAGGGTGGAGTTGAGGCGCTGCACGCCGGGGAGCGCGGCGAGGGTTTCGTCTTCGAGCTGGGCGTAGGCGGCCAGGTCGGCAGTGACGATGCGCAGGAGGTAGTCGGGGTCACCGAACAACCGCTGCGCCTGCAGAACTTGGGGTATGAGGGCTACTGCCTGCTCGAACCCGAGCAGGGTGTCGCGGTCCTCTTGGCGCATGGTCACGAAGACCAGGGCCTGGAACGTCAGGCCGATGGCGCCGGCGTCCACGATCGCCCGGTAGCCGGTGATGACGCCGCTGCGTTCCAGTTCGCGCAGTCGTCGGTGGCAGGGCGAGACGCTGAGCCCGATCTTCGCGGCCAGATCGGTGATAGTCAGACGGCCGTCGTGCTGCAGCTCGGCAAGGATCTTCTGGTCGATGGCATCCACAGCCAATACAGTTCCACACAGGTGTCTCTGTGCCGGAATACTTGGAACCACCTTCGCCGCGATCGCCGATAGCTTTGCTTGACACGCCGTGATCGAAGGGAGTCCTTCCCGTGCCCGTCAGTGCCGTTCTCGCCTTCTGGGTGGTCGCGCTGCTGCTCATCGTCGTGCCGGGCGCGGACTGGGCGTTCACGATCGGCACCGGCCTGCGTGGCCGCTCCGTGGTCCCAGCGGTCGGCGGGCTGGTCCTGGGCTACGCGGCCGTCACGCTCGTCGTCGCGGCCGGGGTAGGCGCGGTCGTCGCTGGGTCACCCACGATCCTGACGGGGCTGACGATCGTTGGTGGCGTCTACCTGATGTGGAACGGCGCTATGACCCTCCTGCACCCGGCCACCCCCAGCACCGACACCGAAGCCGGTTCCAGTTCATCGTGGAACACCCTTTGGACGGGCGTCGGCGTCAGCGGCCTGAACCCCAAGGGCTTGCTGATCTTCCTCGCCCTGCTCCCGCAGTTCGCCAACCCGCACGCGAGCTGGCCCTTCGCCCTCCAGATCGGCGTCCTCGGGCTCACCTTCACGCTAACCTGCGCCGTCTTCTACGCCTGCCTCGGCCTGTTCGCACGCACCATCCTGCACGCCCGCCCGACGACCGCCCGCGCCGTCAGCCGATTCTCCGGTGCCGCCATGGTGGTCATCGGCGCCCTGCTCATGGCTGAGCGGTTGGCGAGTTGACGTCGCGCCAGCTGCGACCAACGGTCCGACGACCTTGTACCGCAGAAGGATCGCGTTGTGGGACAGCGTCAGGGGATCAGCTTGACGGGTAGGCCGACGTCGGCCGCGTTGAGGGCGTGCGGGCCATCGAGGGTCCATACGGCTGTGCCGAGCTGTTGCGCGAGGCGAATGTAGGTCGAGTCGGTGGCGTGGCGACGCCGCAGCTGCTTGGTGATCGCCGCGACGGCGGAGCCGTCTCGGGTGAGGTCGAACGGGTGGAGCACCAGGTCGAGGGCGGCCAGGTCGGACCACGTCTCAGCGATACCGTCGCCCGGCAGATCGCCGTCGAAGACCAGCCGTGCGAGAACGTTGGCTACCTCGTACGGCAACACTGCCGGCGCGTGCAGATCCTCGCCCGACTCCACCCAGGCTTGCAGATGAGCCTGCGCCGCGGCCTGGCGTTCGTCGGCGACTACCAGCGCCACGATCAGGCTGGCATCGACAACAACACTCACCCGTATGGACCGAGAGCGGTACGTGCATCATTGACCAGCGTGACTGCGTCGGCCGACGGTCGCTGCTGAGAGCGCTGTACCAGTCGGGCGATGGCCGACCGGGCGTCCCGCCGCGCGAGGACGTCCTCGCTGAGGCCAGCGTGGACAAGCATGCGCGCCAGCGTGCCCGCGGAGACCCGTAGCTGGTCGGCTTGGCGAGCCAACGCCGCATGATCGGCCTCGTCGAGGCGCACTGTGATGGCCTTGGTCATGCCTGCACACTATCGGACCTGATGCGAAACGATGCGGTACGCAAGCACTACATCCCACTGGACGATCGGCTACCGGACGGTGCGCACGGTGAGTCGCAAGAGCCAGGGACAGCGAGAGGGCATTCCTCGGAGACTTCGCCCGCACCCCCTGCTCTGTCCTGGCCCGTCACGTTGGCCCGGCCACGAGTGGCTGCTCGTGGCGTGGCGAGGGTTCGACGGTCAGGCGGATGCGGACACGAAGGGAGTTCCCTCAAGTCGCTCGTGTGGCTTGGGCTTCCAGGTCAAGGAGCGTCTGCTTGGCGCTGGGTCCGCCGGCGTAGCCGCCGGGGCTGCCGTCGCTGCGGGTGACGCGGTGGCAGGGCAGCACGATGCACACCGGGTTGGTTCCCAGCGCGTTTCCGACGGCTCGCGCGGCGCGTGGCGCGCCCGCCCGGGCGGCGAGGTCGCGGTAGGAGGTGGTGGTCCCGTAGGCGACGTCGGGCAGGCTCAGCAGCACGTGGCTGGTGAAGGTGCTGGCCAGTGCCAGGTTGACGGCCAGGTCGATGCTGCGCCGTTGTCCGGCCAGGTACTCATCCAGCTGGCGGCGGAGGGGATCGAGGCGGTGGCTCTGGCGCAGCACCCGGGGGGAGACGGCGCGGGCGAGGTGTTCGGTCACCTGCTGCTCGTCGTCGTAGGAGCAGGAGAGCACCGCCCCGTCGCTGTCGACGGCGAGCACGAGCGGGCCGACGGGCGTGAGGTGGACGGTGTAGGCCACGTCGGCGTCGGGCAGCCGCGGAGGTCGCAGCGGTGTGGGGCCGCGGCGCAGCCGCTGTTCCAGCGTCGTCATGAGCAGGGCTCTTCCTGGTCGAGGCCGTCATGGTTGCCGAGGCGGGAGCGCAGTGTGCGCAGCCCGTCGCTGACCAGGCGGCGCGAGGCGGCGGCGGTGGTGCCCATCTGTTCGCCGACCTGCGCGTGCGGCAGGTCTAGGACGTAGTGCAGGGCGATGGCGGTGCGCTGACGCTCGGGCAGCTGGCGAACCTGCTGCCAAAGGTCGTCGTGCGCAGGCGTCTCGGCGCCGGCGGCCTCGGGAAGCTCGTCGCGCGGGACGGGGCGTCGGGTGCGGGCGCGGTGGGAGTCCATGGCCGCGCGGGCGGTGATGGTGAGCAGCCAGCCGCGCAGGTTGCGCGCGTCGGACAGCCGCGGGTACGCGGCCAGAGCCTGCGCCCAGGCCTGCTGCGCCACGTCGTCCCCGTCGTGCGCTCCGGCCAGCGCACCGGACAGCCGGGCCACGTCCTGCCAGTGCGCGTCGACCAGCTGCTGGAAGGGAGGCAGCGTCACGACCCTTCAACGCCCCAGCCCCTCAAGGCGTGAGGCCCACCCTCACATCTTGAGCCTGCCGCGCGTTCCATGACCATGACCATCCAAGAGCAGACCACGACCACGACGCTGCGCTTTGACGCCCTGCCCGGCGCCGAGCTCGATCGCATCCGCGCCGCCGGCATGGACGGCTTCGGCAACCCGGTGAGGACCTTCGTGAACGCCGACGAAGGCGGCGCCGCGCTGCGCTGCTGCCTCAGCGAGGCCGCCGTCGGGGAGGGGGTGGCGCTGCTGGCCTGGCGGCCCGCCCCACCGACCAGCGCCTACGCCGAGGTCGGCCCGGTCTTCGTCCACGCCGATCAATGCCCGGGCTACACCGAGACCGACGCCTACCCCGAGAAGTTCCGCCACCGCCGGCAACTGCTTCGCGCCTACGACCAGCGCGGGACGGCGATCAGCAACCAGGTGGCCGAGGGCGCCCACGTCGAGGACGTCTTGCACGAGCTGTTTGCCCGGCCGGAGGTGGACTACGTCCACAGCCGCAACCCCCTGGCGGGCTGCTACATGTTCCACATCACGCGAGCAGCCCAGCCGACCATCCAGTAAGTGCCAGGTACACCCGCGAAATGACCGACCCGCCCATTGCCCATCGCGGGCTGACTCTAAGGGAACAGTCTCTGCAGACCACAACGCTCGTGCGACTGGCCTCCCGGCGAACCTTGGACGCCATCCCAATAGGCGAACCTCCTAGGGGACGACGGCGTCGGCTTCGATCTCCACGAGCAGCGCAGGGTCGATCAGCTTTTTGCCTCGACCATGGACGGTGGCCGGACGGATGTCCGCGAAGACCTCGCCGTGCGCGCGCCCGACCTCCTTCCATCGGCCGATGTCGGTCACGATCATGCGGGTTCGCGCGACGTCCTCCAGCCGCGCGCCCGCCTGCTCAAGCGCGAGCTGGATGCGGCCCAGCGCCTGGCGCGCCTGCTCCCCGATGTCGTCGCCCCCGACCGCGCCGCCGCCCTCCGCTGCTGCTGTCGTGCCGGCGACCGACACCCACTGGCCGACGCGCACCGCCCGTGAGTAGCCGACCAGCGACTCCCAGCGCGCTCCCGAGGACACCGTCTGCCGCTTCGCCAAAGCTCCAGCATGGTGGTCGAAACCGGAACTGTCTCGACTACGCCGGAGCCGACCCGTCCCGCAGCCGGATCGGCTTGCGGTACAAGGCGACGCCGCGTTCACCGGAAGGCTGGAGCTAAGGGCAGGGGACGGGTTCCCCACTCCCTGATGCTGGCCGTCAGGGTCTGGTCGGCGAGTTCGCGCAACTCGGGCAGCAGGGCGGTCTCCTGCTGGGCGGCCAGGCGCAGACGGTGCTGCAGCAGCGCGCGCCGGGTGGGGATCATGTGTCGGCGGGAGGGATCAGACGGCGGAGGATCACCGTCCAGCGCGGCGGCCAGCAACCAGCCGGCCGAGATGAAGACCCACCCGAGCGTGGCGCGTACGAGGTCGTCTTGGAACGGCGGCGTCCGCACTACAGGGAACGCCGGCGCGACCGCCTGCTGCCACCTGGTCAGCGCGCGAGCCACGAGCGACTCGGGCAGCCGCCAGCTGCACCAGCAGGAGGGCCAGGGCACGGTGAGGTAAGCGGCCTCCCACGCCAGGTGGCGGTACTCGGCTCCCTCGAAGTCGAGCAGCACGATGCCGTCATCGCTGTCGACGGCATTGCTGGGGCAGGTGTCGCCAGGCACCAGGGCCCCCGGTGCACCCGGTGCGGTGACGTCGAGCGACACGGCCAGCTCCCGCAGCTCCTCGAGCGCGGCTGCGGGCACCCGAACCCCCAGACGAGGGAGGTCGCGGGCCAGTACCGCGCCAGCCTCGGCAGCAGCCTCGCGCGAGGTGTCGACCGGAGGGGCTCCCAGCGGGGACAACGCACCCAGGCGGGACGCGAACTCCTCCTGCATCCCTGTCGTGGCTGCTTGCAGGCCCGCGAGCCCGGCCACCCACTTCATGACCGCGCTCTCGGCCGCCACGGGATCGTCGGCGAGGAGCCGGTCGGCCAGTGTCGGGCCGTCGCCGATGTCAGCGAGAACCAGCAGCGCCGGGTCTGTGGAGGTGGCCAGCAGCCGTACCACGCCCGGCACCTGAACGGCGTCCACGAGGCCCAGGGCGGCTTCCTCCCGCACGCCACCCAGACCGCTGCCGATCAGGGCCTTGAGGACAACGCGATGGCTTCGCCCCGCCTCGTCTGTCGCAACGGCCCGGAGCACCACTGCCCGGTCGCCGCTCGGCAACCGCTCACCCGGCACCACCACGACCGGGCCGAGAACAGGTGCCAGAGCTGCAGCACCCGCGACTGCCCAAGCAGCAGAAGGATCCTCCACCAACCCAGTGTCGCAAATGGGCCGTAGTCATCCATCCACTGAACCGGCAGACGATTGGCTACCGGACGCCCCCGGCTCGCCCACGTGAGTGCTGACTGCGGGTGACGCCGCCCCATGCGAGACGCTTCACCACGAGGACCCGTCAATGACCTCCTCTCCCTCGTCGTGTGGCTCTTCGAAGCCGGCTAAGTAAGGAGGCGAGGAGCTCGTCGGTGATGGGGAAGGCGGCGTTGGCGTCGAAGCGGCGGCTCCGGTCCTGAAGGCGCAGGCGCAGCAGGACCAGGTCGGCCTTGAGGTAGATCAAGCGCCAACTTCCCCCGGCGTCCTCGATGAGCCGCTTGTAGCGGTCCCGGGCGGCACGCTGCCAGAAGCTGAAGTCGACCACGACGTCGCGACCCTGCTCAACGAGCGCGACGAGCCGTCCACGCAGCGCCTCCTCTGCGATCGCAGAGAGCTCGGCATACCGGGCGGGCTCGTAGTCGATACCGAATCGGCCAAACCGGCCCCAGACCTCCTCGTCGATCGACAGGCGGATGTGACCGACCGCCTCCAGGCCCTGGGCGTAGGTCGTCTTGCCCGAACCCGCCAGTCCGCACAGGAGCACCACCCGTGCGCTGTCGCGCTCCTTGCCACCCGCAGTCACGACAGCATGCTGCCCCGTCCTTCGGCCCTGCCGCGAACGTCCGGTAACCTCCAACGGGACGCCGCCTTCCCCACCCGACGTCCCTTGTGACGCGAGACCAGCTCGCCGCCTACTGAATGAGAGCTAGGCACACCTGCCGTCGACCCTGCGGTGACACATGCCCCTTCTCGCGCCGGCTGACTACGTCGAGACGGCGACCCGGGGCATCGGCGGGCGCTGGGTGGGACTGGCGACGCGTTGCGGCAGGATAGGTGGCATGGCGGAACTGAATGATGGTGAGGGCGCGTTCGCCTATGGTGACTCGATCCCATCGGTGAGCGGGTTCGTTTGCGTGGCCTGCGGGATGACGACTTGCCGAGACTGGCCAGATGGGAGATGGATCCCGGTCGGATGGCGACGTTGTCGAACTGGGTGGTCCCGCCGTCTGAGGCGGCGGCGAAGGAGCGCATCGCGAAGTGGTGCGCGAACGACAAGGACGATCTCGGCTTCGCTATCGAGACTGTCGATGACCCGCCGATCCTTGTCGGCAACATCGGGCTGTTCGGAGCCCGCCCCAAGGACAGGTCCGCCACGATTGGCATCGCGCTCGGCCGCGAGCACATCGGCCGCGGCTACGGCACAGACGCGATGCGCGTCATCGTCGACTACGCCTTCCGGGAGATGGGCCTGCACCGGATCCAGCTCGTCGTGGCGCCGTTCAACCCAGCAGGAATCCGCGCCTACCAGAAGGCCGGGTTCGTCGAGGAGGGCCGCCACCGCGACGCGGTCTGGCACGACGGCAGATGGTACGACGAGGTGATGATGTCGGTCCTCGATCACGAGTGGGCGGCACACCGCTCCCCAAGCTGACCCGGCTCGATCTCCCTGACCCACCAACGCAACGAGGGAGCGCCCATGACCAGACGGCACCCAAGGCGCACCGCAAGCGGAACGTCCTATGGCACGCGACTCACGCCCGAAGCCCGATCTCTATCAGACAGCTTCCTGAGCGACGACGTTGTGGGGCCGGAGGACGACGCCACGACCTTGCTGATCATTAGGGCGAGCCATGGGTTAGGAAGAAGTGGACGCGGACGCTGAGGACAACTGACTATCAGCAGATGGACTCCTCTTCTGCGACCGTTCTCCCCGACCCGCTGGCTGTGCTGCGCACGACGCGACTCCCCTACGACCTCGTTCGCGACCTTACGGGGCTGCGCGACACCGGCGGTCCCCTCCGCCTGGATGCGCTCGAAGCGCTGCTGGCGCACGAGCGAGGCGCCGACGCACTGGCGGGTCTGTTCCTCGTTGGGGCGCGTTCTCTGCTCCAGGAACTGGCCACCGCCAACCGTGAGCCGCTGATCGACGGCACGACCGCGCTCCAGCGAGCAGTCCTGCGGCTGGCCGAAGCAAGCCGCAGCGGCAGACGTCTGGACGAGACCGCTGTGATGCACAGTCTGCTCTTCGACCGCTGACGCTGCGGACTCCGGGGCGCAGCGCGCCCTGTTGTCCAGCCCGGTGGCCGAACCTTCTGCCGGGGGTCCTGACGTGCTTTGCGCAACCGCCGTGCGACGGAGGCACTCCGCGACATCGGTTGGCGAGGCGAGCGGCGCCAAGTACTCGGACCGAGCCGCCTCGGCGCGTGCTTGAGCCCCTCGGGCTGGGGAGCTGAATGACATGCAGACTCCGCATGCGTTGTTGCACAGGCGCGATTTGTCGGACCTCGCTGGCAGGATGAGGTTGACCCCTTGGAGGCCAAGTGCCGAAGCCGGACGACCGTCCTGACCACCCGAGCCACCCCGACCACCCGGTGAAGCCACCGAAGCCACCGAATCCCGGGCCGGACGCACCGC
>JAABUT010002378.1_pt1 | contig 18370 bp, 19 predicted proteins | sample 5559281 | NCBI WGS metagenome assembly JAABUT01 (sample SAMN10711880, study PRJNA513359) | rock metagenome | isolation source: Antarctica rocks | place: Antarctica: Victoria Land, Ricker Hills nord | collected 2016-01-04 | reverse complement strand
GCTTGGGCTATCTGCCACCGATTGAGTTCGAGGCGGCGCAGGCGCGAAACGCGGAGAAGTTGACTTTCGCGGCTGTCCGGTTCTAAGGGTGCAGTCCAACGAAAGACGCATGCGGCTTACCGCGCGATGATCCGCTCGCGGACGAGGTGCTTCTGGACTTTGCCGAGGGCGTTGCGGGGCAGGGTGTCCACAAAGTGGACGGTGCGCGGCTTCTTGTAGGAGGCGAGTTGATCGCGGCAGAAGGCGATCAGTGTGTCCGCTGTCAGCGCGGGATCGTCGCGGACGACGACCGCCGCCACTTGCTCGCCGAACTCCGCGTCCGGTAACCCGATGACGGCGACCTCCGCGACGCCGTGGCACTGCGCCAGCACCTCCTCGACCTCGCGCGGGTAGATGTTGTAGCCGCCGCTGATGATCAGTTCCTTCGCGCGCCCGCTGATCGTGTAGTAGCCGTCCGCGCTGCGGTGGCCGAGGTCGCCCGTCGCGAACCAGCCATCCGCGTCGATGGCCTCGGCGGTCGCGTCCGGACGCTGCCAGTAGCCCGCGAAGACGTGCGGCCCGCGCACCTCGATCTCGCCCGTCTCGCCGTCCGGCAGCGGCTCCCGCGTGCGGACAGCGACGACGCGCGCCTCCTGCCGGGGGAAGGGCAGCCCGACGGTGCCCGGTCGTCGCTCGCCATCGTACGGGTTAGTCGTGTTCATGATCGTCTCGGTCATGCCGTACCGTTCGAGGATCACCTGGCTGGTCAGTTGCTCCCACTCCGCGAAGGTCTGGGGCGCGAGGGGCCCGCTGCCGGAGACGAAGAGGCGCAGCGGGCGCGGGCGTTCGGTATGCGTCGCCGCCTCCGCGAGCAGCCGAATGTACATCGTCGGCACGCCGAAGAACATCGTCACCGGCTCAGTGCAGAGCGCGCGGTAGATCGCGGGAGCCGCGAAGTGGCGGTGCAGCGTCATCGTGCCGCCCGCCGTTAGCGTGCCGTGCGCCCCGACCATCAGGCCGTGCGCGTGGAAGAGCGGCAGCGCGAGCAGGAGATGATCGTCCGCCGTCCACCGCCACGCCTCCCGCAATGCGGTGATGTTCGCGATCATGTTGCGGTGGAGGAGCATCGCGCCCTTACTCTGGCCGGTCGTGCCGGATGTGTACGCGATCACCGCAAGATCGTCGCGCAGCGGCAGATTCGGCGAATAATCCCAGCCGCTCGCCAGAAAGACATCGAGTTTTGCATCGACATCGATGACCGATTCCAAGCTGGGCAGATCGGCGCGCACGCGGTCGAGTTCGGGCAACCGCTCGCGGTCCGTGACGCAGAGACGCACGCCCGCGTCGCTCAGGATGTGGCGCAGTTCGACCTGCCGGTACTGCGTGTTGACGAGCACGACCACGCCGCCCGCGAGCTGGACACCGAGGTACGCGGCGAGGAAATCGGGCCGGTTCTCCAGGAAGAGCGCGACCCGCTCACCTCGCTGGATACCCCACGCCATCAACGCCGTCGCGAACGCCTCCGCGCGCGTCCGCAGCCATGCGTAGGTGTACGTCCTGCCCTCGAACGCGATGCAGGTCTTCCCCGGCGTCCGCGCGGCATTCCGCAGAAACGCCTCAACAATCGAAGCAGGGGCGGTGGGCATTGCGTCACCCTTCATTCACGGTTCGACACGTCGGAGGCCCGGCACACGGTCAAATTCCCGGTCGAAGGTCACGATCTCCACGATACCTTCGTCTTCCATGACGACGGCATGATAGGCGTCTGCGAAGGAGATATTCAAGTCAACGTAGTAATCGAAAACGCGCCGAAAGCGCTCTTTACGCGGGAGCACGATACCGGGCAACGTGAGCAATGGCAGCACATTGGCGCGGATCGCGGACTTCGGATGCTTATACGTGCGCTCCAGTAGAAAGACCGTCTCGAAGACTACCGTGTCCGCGACGCGGACGCGCTGATTTCCCGATGCGATCTCTCGGAGAAACGCGCTCGCTTTCGGTGAATGCCGCGCGTTGTCCTGCGTGAAATGCCGAATGAGGATGTTCGTATCGAGGAACGAGAGCGCCATCTATTCGCCCATCCGTCGCAGCACATCCTCCGCAATGGCCTCCTCCGCCATCCGCCGCATCTCCTCGGCAGTTTCGGGCACGGTGACGCCGGGGGGAGGCTTGAGCGCACCCGCTGTGCGTTCCACGATACTCAGACTCCGCGAGATGCGAATTCCGTCGTCTTCCAACGAGAAGATCACCTGTTCACCAGGGACGATGCCGAGCCGGTCGCGCAAGTGCTTCGGAATCGTCACTTGCCCTTTGCTCGTTACCGTTGAGAACAAATCATCCATCGAGGTCTCCCTGAGTACCATATGTATTACCAACGTATATCGTTCTTACCACTGTCGATACGAGATGTCGAGGTTCTTTCGTCATTCCACAGCGGCACACCGCCAGATTTGTTACGATCATCGCAAAGCGTGTTCGGCATCATATGCCGAATGTGCTCCGAAGAGGCTCTGATGAAAGGGAATCGCCCGATGAAAATCTTGTTCGTCGTCCTCGATACGCTGCGGCGCGATTATCTGGAGCCATACGGGACGGACTGGGTGCAGACGCCGAACATCGCGCGGCTGGCGGAGCGGTCCATCGTCTGCGACAACCACTGGGTCGGTTCGCTGCCGTGCATGCCCGCGCGGCGGGAGTTCATGACGGGCCGACACAACTTCCTCGAACGGGGCTGGGGGCCGCTGGAGCCGTTCGACGATGTGCTGCCCGCGCAACTGCGGCGGGCAACGCCGAAGATTTTCTCGCACCTCATCACGGACCATTACCACTACTTCTACCTCGGCGGCGAGGGGCATAACAGCAGTTTCGACACCTGGCAGTTCGAGCGCGGGCAGGAGGACGATTTCTGGATCAGCCGCGTCGATGCGCCCGCACTCCCACCCGCGATGGGCTTCAACGCGAAGCGGCCGCAGAACGCCCTCAACCGCCTCGCGCAGCGCGAGGAGCATGAGTTCTCCGGCCCGCGCTGCGTCGAGCACGCGGTGCGCTGGCTCGACGACAACCGGGGGAGCGACAACTGGTTCCTCCAACTCGAACTCTTCGACCCGCACGAGCCGTTCTACGTCGTCCAGAAATACCTTGACCGCTACGGCGACACGTGGGGCGGCCCGCTCTACGACTGGCCCGAGTACGGCGATGTCAGAGACGATCCTGAGGCAATCGCGCACATCCGCAAATGCTACGCCGCCCTGCTGACGATGACCGATCACTGGCTCGGCAAACTCTGGGACACCCTCGACGCGCAGGATGCGTGGAAGGAGACAATGGTCGTGCTGACGACCGATCACGGCTCGATGCTCGGCGAGCACGACTACTGGATGAAGAACGCGATGCCGGTCTACAACGAGATCGCGCACATTCCCCTCATCGTCCACCTGACCGGCGACCGGCGGGCCGGGACGTACGTCTCCGCCCTAACGCAGACGACGGACATCATGCCGACCTTCCTCGATTACTGCGGCGCGCCCCTGCCGCCGCACCTGCACGGCACGTCGCTCCGGCCCGCGCTCGAAGCGAACGCGGCGGTGCACGAGTCGATCATCTACGGCTACTTCGGCATGGCGGTCAACGTCACCGATGGCCGCACGACGTACTTCCGCAACCCGGTGCAGCCGGAGACGACCGTCTATGCGTACACGGCGATGCCGACCCAGTTCCACGGTTTCCTGCCGCGCGAGCAACTGGCGCAGGCGGAAATGGGGCGCTTCCTCGGCCACACGTACAACATCCCCGTCTATAAAATCCCGCAGACCGGCAGGCCACCCCTGCCGCACGGCGAGGGCGCGTACACGCCGCGCCACGAATTGTTCGACATCGCTAGCGACCCCGCGCAGGAGCATCCACTTGACGACCCGGCGCGCGAGCGGGCGATGTGCGACCTAATCCGCGCGCATCTTGACCGCGCCCAAGCGCCGGAAGGGCACCGCGAGCGTTTGGGGTTGTAGGAAAGCGAGAGAAGTAGTGGACACCACTGACCAGACACGCCGCGTCACACCGCGTGACCTGTACACGCTCCAGTTCGTCGGCGATCCGCAGCCGTCGCCCGATGGCGCGCAGGTCGCCTTCGTCGTCACGACGGTGGACGAGGAAGCGAACGACTACCGCTCCCGCGTCTGGTGCGTCGCCACGGACGGCGCGAGCGCGCCGCGCCCGCTGACGGCGGGGACGAAGAAGGACAGCAGCCCGCGCTGGTCGCCGGACGGCACGCGGCTCGTCTTCGTCTCGAACCGCGCGGAGGATGACACGACGCACCTCTGGCTGCTCGATCTGCGCGGCGGCGAGGCACGGCAACTGACGCACGGCAAGGACCCGGCGAGCGACCCGATCTGGTCGCCGGACGGCGCGCGCGTCGCGTACGTCGCGCACATCGGCGGCGAGCACCCACCGGAGAAGGACGCGGACGAGAAGACAAAGCGCGCGTGGGAGAACCGCGTTCGCACGATCACGCGCCGCAAGTACAAGCACGACGGCAGCGGCTTCTGGGACGGCGGGTATGACCACCTCTTCGTCATCCCGGCGGACGGCGGCGAGCGGACGCAGTTGACCGACGGCGAATGGGACGATGGCGACCCCGCATGGTCGCCGGACGGATCGTGGATCGCCTTCACGTCGTATCGCGAGGCGAACCGCGACACGGTCTCACGCTCCGATCTCTGGACGGTCCCGGCGACGGGCGGCGAGCCGCGCAAACTGACTGCAAGCAACGGCGAGGTGGGCGCGCCCGCCTTCTCACCCGATGGGCGCACCATCGCCTTCTTCGGGCACGACGAGGGTGAGACGTGGGCGGCGACGACGCGCCTCTGGGTCGTCCCCGCCGATGGGAACGCACCGCCGCGCTGCCTCACCGCCGACCTCGACCGCCAAGCGACAGTTGGCACGATCCACGATCAGACGCCGCCCGTCACCCCGAACACGCCGCAGTGGTCGCCGGATGGAAGCGCGATCCGGTTCATCGTCGCGGACGGCGGGAGCGATCACGTCTACGCCGTTCCCGCGTCGGGCGGCGTCCCAGAAGTAGTCATCGGCGGCGAACGGGTGATCCTCGGCGCGCGGTGGCTCAGGGATGGCCGGATGGTCCTCCTCGCGACGAGCGCGACAGCCCCCGCCGAAATCTTCGTCGCGGACGGCGCGGCGGAGCGGCAACTGACCCACTGCAATGCCGCGTGGCTCGCCGCGAAGGATGTCCGACTACCGGAGCGATTCCGCGTGCGGGGCGACGACGAGCACGCGATCGACTGCTGGCTGCTGACGCCGCCTGGCTTCACTGAGAGCGAGCGCTGCCCGCTCGTGCTGGAAATCCACGGCGGCCCGCAGGCGCAGTACGGCAATGCCTTCTTTCACGAGATGCAGGTCTGGGCATCGGCGGGCTACCTCGTCCTTCTGACGAACCCGCACGGCAGCGTCGGCTACGGCGTGGCGTTCACGGATGAACTGCGGCGGCACTACGGCGAGAAGGACATGCCGGATGTGATGGCCGCGCTCGATGCAGTCGTTGCACGCGGCATCGTGGACGAGCGGCGCATCGGCATGACGGGCGGCTCGTACGGCGGCTTCATGGTCAACTGGCTCGCGGGGCACACGGATCGCTTCGCGGCGGGCATCACGCAGCGCTGTGTGAGCAACTGGACGAGCGACTTCGGCACGAGCGACCTCAGCGTGCTCAGTTGCATCGAGGAGTTCGGCGGCCCGCCATGGCAGCAGCCGGAAATCTACGCGCGCCTCTCACCGCTCACCTACGCGGGCAACATCACGACGCCGCTCATGATCGAGCATCAGGAGCACGACTATCGCTGTTCGGTGGAGCAGGCGGAGCAGATGTACATGGCGCTTCACGCGCGCGGCGTGCCCGTCGAATTTGTCCGCTACCCGAACGAGAGCCACGGCATGTCCCGCGACGGCCAGCCGCACCATCGCCTCGACCGCCTCGACCGCCACCTCGCCTGGTTCGCGCGGCACCTGGGGTAGGCCACAGAGGCACAGAGGGCACAGAGAAAAGAGAAGAACAAAGAGGATTCCCTTCTTCCTTTTGTTTTCCTCTGTGTCCTCTGTGCCTCTGTGGTTCAACGTCCCGATTACTTCGCGCCACCGGGGAGTGGGTCGGGGTGTTCGGGACGGGTGACGCGGATCAGTTCGGCGTGGAACGCGCCTGCGCTGTCCCGATGGCCGAGCACCGTCACGTTGTCATCCGGCATGATATCGGCGATTTTTACATCCTTGCCGCGCAGACGAATCATCGTTTGCGGGTCGATCGAGACGACCGCGATTTTCTTCGACCGGGTGTAGATCACCAGCCGATCCGCACGGACGCGGGTAATGGTGCCATTAATGCCGCTTTGCGCCGACGATGCGGGCAAGGGCGGGCCATAGAGCGGCCGGGGGCCAATGAACGGGACATCACCGGGAAGGGGGCGCTGGGGCGTCCGACCCGGCGCGGGGGTGCCACTGAGCGCACCGGGCGCGATCACGATGGGGCCAGTGGGCGGTGATCGGCGCGCGAGCGCCACGCCTGCCGGCACGCCGAGCAGGAGCAGGAGCGCCGGGGCGGCGATGAAGAGAATCCGCAGCCAGCGCCTCACCGGACCGCCCCCTGCGCGGTGTGCGGCATGAAGCCGGACGGCGGCTGCGGCGCGGCGCGATGGCGCAGGAGCGCAATCGTCGTCACTAACCAGACCGCGAGCGCGCCAACGAGCGGCAGGAGGTTCCACCACGGCATGTGCTCCACGACCGCGCTTCCGAAGAGGCCGGGGGACTGCCGCGCGAGGTCGAAGTCCTGCAACGCGAAGGAGAGGTAATCGAGTGTCCCGGAGGCTTGGAGCGCCTGCCCCAGCATGACCGCGAGCAGCAGCACGAGCGAGAGCGAGACGCCGTACGCCACCCAGAGCGCGACCCGACCGCGCCGCCGCGCCGCGATGGCGGCGGGCGCGGTCTCCACCGTCCGCGCGAGGATGCGCGCAGTCAGGTTCGCGGGGGCAATCGGCGACGCGAGCCGCGCGAAGAGGCGGTCGAGATCATCGGGCGGCGTGCCGTCGGTGTGGTCGGTTGTGGAGTGTTCGTCTGCCATCGGATTCTCTGTCCTTCTTGCCACTATTCCTACACCGTACACGCGGCGAAGTGTCAGAAAGTTTCACATTCCTCTTACACTTCTTCATATCTCCCCCTCGTCGCGCACCCACGCGCGCAGCGAGAGCCGCAGCATCGTTTTCGCGCGCTGGAAGAGCGTCTTCGCGCTGTTCTCCGGGATGCCGAGCGCCTCCGCGATCTCGCCGAAGGTCAGGTCGCCCACGTAGCGCAGCACGACGACCTCACGATACTTCGGCGGCAGCGCGGCGATGGCATCCGCGAGCAACCGCTGGAGATCGCGCCGTTCCGCGAGTGATTCGAGCGACGGGCCGGTGTCCGCGATCGTGGCAAGCGCGTCCAACTCCTCCTCGTCCTGGCGCGGGCGGTCGATGGGGAGCGTCTTGCGCTGACGCAGGAGATCGAGGCAGCGGTTGCGGGCGACGCGGTAGAGCCACGGCCGGAGGGCGGTGTCGGACCGGAGGCGCGGGAGTGTGTTGTAGCACTGGACAAAGGTGTGCTGCGCGACATCCGCCGCGTCGTCCGCGCTGCCGAGGATGCGCGTGGCGAAGGCGTAGAGCGGCTGCGTGTACCGCCGCACGAGCGTCTCGAAGGCATCCGCGTCCCCGCCCTGCGCCAAAACAAGCAACGTTTCATCGGTGGCCGTCGCGAGGCTCTGGCCGACATCGCCCCGTCGCCGTCGCCACCCGTCCAGCACCCGCTTCCGCTCCTCACTTCGCGCCGATCAGCCGCACTTCCCCTCTACGATACACGAGTGGGGCAAGCGGCGCGGTTCATTCCGCCCGCGCGATGACCAGCGCATGCACCGTCACCGCGCCCGCCGCCTGGAGCGCAACGGTGCATGCATCGAGGGTCGCGCCCGTCGTCAGCACGTCATCGACGAGCAGGACGCGCCGCCCGCGCACCGCTGCCGCGTCCGGACACGCGAACGCCCCCGCGACGTTCGCGCACCGCTGGTCGCGGTCGCTGCCCACCTGGGACGGCGTGTCGCGCGTGCGGGCGAGCCAGTGCGCCATCACGGGCAGTGTGTCACTCGCGAGGTGCCGCGCGATCAGTTCCGACTGATTGAACCCGCGCGCCCGCTGCCGCGCCCGGAACAACGGCACGGGGATGAGCGCATCCGCCGGTGGCAGCGTCGCGAGGGCGGGGCGCGCCATCGCCGCGAGCAGCGATGCGTACCGCCGTTGCCCCTCGTACTTCAGCGCGTGGATGCAGGCGCGTGTCGGCCCCCCAAATCGGACCGCCGCCGCCACTCCATCGAGCGCGGGCGGGTAGGCGCGGCAACGCGGGCAGATACCGGGTTGCCCAACAAGCCGACCGCACGTTGGGCACAGCGGCGGTGCGAGATAGTCGATTGCGGCAGCGCACTGCGGGCACAGCGGCGTGCCGCGCCCCTCACACCCGGCGCACCGTGGCGGAAAGACGAGATCGAGCGCCCACTCCCAGAGATCACCCATCGGCCCGGCATCCACCGGTGCTGACCCATTCATTCGGCGGTTGTGGCTCGTGCATCATCGGATCATTCCTTCTCGATGCGCTCGGCGGCATGGCGCGGGGCTGAACACGTGCATTGTGCGGGGAAAGAGCGGGCGCGGCAACGGGTTCACAGGGCTAAGACAAAGTCACCTCTGCTACAATGCGCCACTGCCCGGTATGGTTCGCGGGTGGATGGAGGACGAGAGGACGCATGACGGTCACGGACATACGGCGCGACGCGACACGGCGCAAGAGCCTGACGGGGTACGAGCGGACGCCGCGCGCGCTCGTCGAACGGTTCCGGGAGGAGGGGCTCTGGCGGCGCCCGCGCTATGCGTGGCACCGGCTCTGGGGCGACCTCAACCCGTTCCCGCGCTCGATGCGGCAGGTCTGGGATTTCGCCGCCGGGGACGAGGCGTACGCCGCGCACATGGTCAATGGCTCTCCCGATGAGGCGACCCTCCGGCGCACTGGCGCGAAGATGGCGGAGCGGCTGACGACCGCCCTCGCCATCGAGCCGTCCCACATGGTGCTCGATCTTGGCCCCGGCGTCGCGCGGGTCGGGCGCGAACTCGCACCCCGCGTCCGCCGCTGGGTCGGCGCGGACGTCTCTCGCAAGATGCTCGACCGCGCCGCCGAGCGGATGCGCCACCTCGACAACGCGGCGTTCGCGCTCATCCCCGGTGACGGCGCGCTTCCCTTCCCCGATGCCTTGTTCGACCGCGCCTACGCCCACCTCGTCTACTTCCACATCGACAAGCAGGAGGTCTGGGAGTCGATCCGCGAGGTCGCGCGCGTGCTCAAACCGGGTGGCGTCATGTACGCCGACACGTGGAACCTCCAGAATGAGGATGGCTGGCAGCGCTGGCTCGCGGAAGTGGAGCACTACCGTGGGCGGCGGCGGCCCGTGCATCACAACCGTTGGAGCACGGAGGCCGAGATGCGCACCTTCGCCGAGCGCGCGGGGCTGGCGCCGCTCGCCTGCCTCCACGACTCATGCTGGCTGCAACTGATCGCCGCGCGCCCCTTCACCGATGGCACGCTCCCGACGCTCGGCGACCTTTCCACCCTCCCGCCCCCGGCGGGTGCGTGGTATTACAACGACTGATGGAGAGACAAACGGCCCTGCGGCGGGGCGCGCTCATTGTCGGCGGGATCGGCGCGGGACTGATCGCCTACGCTGGCAGCATCGAGCGGCGCTGGCTCGACGTGACCGCGCACCGCGTCGTGATGCGCGACCTGCCGCCCGAGTGGGACGGCGTGCGCCTCGTGCAACTGACGGACCTGCACCTCGGCATCGCGGGCGCGCCGTACGCCATGCTGCACGACGCGGTCGCGCGGACGGTCGCCCGGAGGCCGGACTTGATCGTGCTCACGGGCGACTACTCGCACGACGGGCGACCATACCCGCTTGATTTCCTTGCGCCCCTCGCGCAAACTGCCCCGACTATCGCGATCCTCGGCAACCACGACTATCTCCAGCGGAAGATCGGCGCGGACTTGATCGTCAAGGAGCTGGCGCGGCAAGGGATCACCGTGCTCCGCAACGACCTGACCGCGTTCGTCCACGACGGCGTCGCGGGGGTCGTCGTCGGTTTCGATGACGACGTGCGCGGGCCGGGAGCGGATGTGGACGGCATTGTGGCGCGGATGCGGGGCAAGGGGCCGAGCATCGCGCTCGTCCACGAGCCGGACGTGATCGACCGCTTCCCGGACAACTGGGCGGGGTTGACGCTCGCGGGGCACACACACGGCGCGCAGGTCCGCCTCTCACCCGTGCGGACGTGGGACTGGGTCGAGTGGCCGATCACGGAGATGCAGTCCGACTACCCGCGCGGCTGGTTCCGCGTGCGCGGCAACCGGCTCTATGTAAGCCGCGGCCTCGGCGTCTCCCGCTGGCCGATTCGCTTCGCCGCCCGCCCCGAACTCGCCTGCTTAACGCTCACGCGGATCGCGCCGGGATGCGCATCGCATCCGTAGGGAGGCTTGAATCCCCTCGCCTCCTTCCCTAACGAGGGAAGGAGGAACCGGGTGCAGCGATTGCCGCGCGCATCCTTCCCATGCGAGAATATCCCCACCAGCAGACGCACGACGCTATGCTTGCCACGAAGAGGAGGCCCGCGATGACCCTGACGCGCCGTACCGGGACGACGAACGAGACACTCAATGGGTTGAAGGATCGTGTAACAGCGGCTATCCAGGCAAACCGCGACGCGATCTACGCCATCGGCGACGCAATTTACACGGACCCGGAACTCGGCTTCAAGGAATTCCACACCGCCGAGCGCGTCGCGGCGTACTTCGACCGGCTCGGCCTCTCGTACCGCACCGAACTCGGCATCACCGGCGTCAAAGCGGTGCTGGACACCGGGCGCCCCGGCCCTTCCGTCTGCATCATCGGTGAACTGGACAGCATCCGTGTCTCCGATCACCCGGACGCGAACCCGGAGACTGGCGCGGCGCACTGCTGCGGCCACAACTGCCAGATCGCGGGGATGCTCGCCGCCGCGACCGGCATCGTCGAGAGCGGCGCGGTGGAGCATCTCTCCGGCAAGATTGTCTTCCTCGCCGTCCCTGCCGAAGAGTACGTCGAGATCGACTACCGTTCCCGCCTGAAGCAGCAGGGGAAACTCGAATTCCTCGGCGGTAAGAGCGAACTCGTCGCGCTTGGTGAGTTCGACGATGTGGACATCTCGATCATGATGCACAGTGGCTCGCAGGAACGTTCCCCTGCGAAGTTCACCATCGCGGGCACGAGCAACGGCTTCGTCGGCAAACTGATCCGCTATACTGGCCACCCCGCCCACGCGGGCGCATCCCCCGACAAGGGCGTCAATGCCCTCAACGCGGCGATGGTTGGCCTCATGTCGATCCACGCGAACCGCGAGACCTTCTCGGACGACGACAGCGTGCGTGTCCACCCGATCATCACGCGCGGCGGCGATCTCGTGAACGTTGTGCCGTCCGACGTGCGGATGGAGACGTACGTGCGCGGTCGCTCGATGGAGTCGGTGCTGCGGGCGGCGAAGAAGGTGGACCGGGCGCTCAAGGCAGGCGCGATAGCGGTCGGCGCGCAGGTGGAGATCACCACCATCCCCGGCTACCTGCCACAGATCAACGACCCCGCGCTCAACGCACTCTTTAAGGCGAACGTCCTGCGCCACTTCTCCGAGCACGACGTGAACGAGGAGACGCACATGGCGGGCAGCACCGACCTCGGCGACCTCGCCCACATCATGCCCGTCATCCAACCAAGCATGAACGGCAGCAGCGGCACCTTCCACGGCAACGACTACGCCATCGCGGACAAGGAACTCTCCTACCTCTGGAACGGTGTGATGATGGCCGAAACCGCGCTCGATCTCCTCTGGGGCGACGGCAAGACCGGCACCGAGGTTGTCAAGAACTACGAGCCGCCGATGACGCGGGCCGACTACCTCGCCTTCATGCGCGGCATCTCTAACTCCGAGGTCTTCGGCGACGTAGAGGCACTTTAGGGAACCTCACCTCTGGCCCTCTTTATTACTGGGCAGCAATGGGAAGGGGGAAGCAAACGCGATATGCACAAGGTAGTACACCCCAATTGTACATACCGCCCTCGCCGTGTCCGACGTTTCCGATCGACAGGCGTCCACCGACTCGGCATACGCGGCTATTTCTTGTCTGGCCGGTAGACAAGCGCGAGAGACCCGAAATCGAGCATCGTGCTCTCGGCGAGTCGCAGCTTCGCCTCGGGCGTCCCGTCCGGGAAAAACCGCCTTCCCCTTCCCATGATGAAGGGCTGGACTAAGAACCGATACTCATCGATCAGATCCGTTCCCATCAGCGATTGGACCAGGCTCGCACTACCATCGATAATAATGTCTTTGCCCGGCTGCTGTTTCAGTTTGGTGATTTCTTCCACCACATTTCCTGAGATGATGGTGGATTCCTTCCAGGGAGCTGTCCTGAGCGTGGTCGAGACCACGTATTTGTGCATCCGGTTGAGGATCGGCCCAGGACCATCGCCGCTCGTCTGTGTGGACCAGCCCGGCCAAAGCATTTCATAGGTGACCCGTCCCAGGAGGTACGCATCGCCTTTCGAGTACTCCTCCGTAATGTAGCGCATCCTCTCGGGGCTATTTGTGTTCTGCCACCAGTGATCCATCGTATCTGCGTCGAAGACACCATCCAGGGTGATCCACGCCTTCACCCAGAGCTTCCTCATCGGTGTTCTCCCCCTCCTGGCTGACGCCGCCGCTGCGTGCGCACTTCGGATCGACCACCCGAGCTTGCGCATCGCTTCGGTGGATGGTACCAAATCAATTCCCGATCGCGCCTCCGCTCGGGCGTGTCAGAACTCGGAGATACAGGCAAGGCTCGGGATGATGGTAAAGAGACGAGTAATGGCACCGGAGGGCCTTTCCTACCTCATAGATCGCCCTCCCACAGATGGGCGAGCACCCGTTTGGGGGAACGGATCAGGTCCGGGCGACCCGCGTGATGCGCGGCGAGCGCAACCACAAGGGTCGCAGCGTAGGTGAGTGCCACTCGCTTGCACGACTGCCGTCCAGCCACAAACGGGCGGGCGTTGAAGGCGGAAGAAGCAGAAGACGCGCCCGAAGAAGCGTTCGATGCCACCGCGCTTGCCTCACTCATCCGTCGTCCACGTTGGCGGCAGACAAGTGCGGTTCTTCTGTCGCTTCGGATTCCACGGGATCACCGCGACGGCACCGAGGGTGGTATGGATCCAATGGATCAGCCGCAGCCCCCAGTAGGCGGCATCCAGCCGGATCACTTGGGGACGCAGACCATAGAGCCGCACCGCCCAGGCGAGCAGCGGCCGGGCGAAGGGGGCGTCATGGGCATTGGCCGGTGCGACGATGAAGAAGAGCGGCAAGCCAGCTCCCCGACAGAGCAAGGTATGAACTCGAAAGCCGCGCATGCTGCCCAGAGGGCGCCCGGCGGTCGGATGGTGGGCGGGGGCATGACGGCTGGCGGCATCGGGGTCGGTGCGCCGCCAGGCAAGGATCGGCGCGCTGTCGATGATCAGATCGCGCCCGCGACTGAGGCCACACGACAGCGCCATGCGCACCGTGAGGATGAAGAGCAGTTCGCATGGTGGCGCGCCCGCTGCTTTGAGCCGCTTGCACTGCTGACTGGGACTGGGGACGCGATACTGACCGTCGGAGCCGCCGGGCAAGCCGCACGCGCACGCGAGGGCAGGCCAGGCAGCGAGCCAGTCGTGGATGTCCTGATAGGAGAGACGCCAGAGGGTGCGCAGCAGGGCGATCACGAGCAAGGACTCCTCAGTGTAGGTCCGCGGCGCGCCACCGGGGCCTGTGGGCAAGGGAGGCGGGCAACGGTGATGGGCGCACCGCACGGCGAGACGGCAGAGGTCAAGCAGATGCAGCGTGGTGACGAGGGTGAGGGCGGTACAGTGCAGCGCGCGCGATTGTTTCTCGATCTGCCGCTGGTATGATGGGGGCGGAACCGCTTCCGTGTGCAGACACGGGACAGGGACCATGGGCTGACCTCCTTCGCGCGGGGACGAGCCGCAACAAGGAGGCAGCCTACCCCATCCTCATGGGTTAGGAAATGCCCTCGGCACCGGCGAGGCCGATGAGAACACCTATGCTGAACACCGTTCGGGGAAGTAGCGAAATCGTTCGATTTCGTGCTTAGAACACTATGAAACAAGCGATTTCGATTGGCGGGGTGGGCTTAGCGTACAATATTTCCCCTTTCGCCAATCGACCCCCTCCTTGCCGAACGAGCGAATGCCCTGATACCAGGATTATAGCTGTGAAGGGGGAGAACATGCCGGGGTGCCGTGGCGATTTTCAACACCCTCGTTCGTTTTCGAGATACCGTGAACCAATTCGTCCGGCTGATTCATCGATGCTACACATCGCAGGTACCGCACCCGGACCGGCGCCCACGCCCCCTGCTGAGCGGTCCGGAAGTGGCGGGGATCTCCTTCTCAGCGTCGCCGCTGGATGCGGGCCTCCCAGCGTGCTTCGCTTGGCGACCCGGTTTACTCGCCCGTCGATTGGTGGTTACATACCGAGGAGTGGATCCTCATACGGCAGAGGAGGCGGACCATGGCCGGTGCGACGTTCGACGAGCTGAAACTGGCGGTCGTGACGAAGGCAGAAGAGAGCGGCGCGCTGCCTTCGACCACCCTGGTCAGGGGGATGCAGTACACGCTCCAAGTACCGGCGGAAACGAAGGTCCGCCTGATGCAGGTGGTGAGGAACCCCGTGCGACTGGAGGAGGCGCTCGATACCGTGACGTTCGTCGGCACGGACGGCGCGACAGTGCATGCCTGAGCGCCGTCCCCGCCCGCGCGGTAGCGCGGTGAGCATCGGACATTCCCCAGCGAAAGGAGCACCGCGATGTCGTCGATCTTCGCCGTCAACAACCGCCGTTTCGATCCCTTGGGCGACCGCCCGGTGGCGGGTGGCCCTGATCGGCCCGCCTACAGCCACGAGTCGCAGGGGGTGACCTACACCCTCGACCCGTCCGCATCGGGGCGCTACCTGATGACGAGCACGGCGGACGACGCGGCGGTGGAGGTGATCGACGTGGACCACGCGGCCCGGCTGATCGACGAGATCGAGGATGCACGGCCCGCCGCGAATCATGACGCCCGCCGGGCGGGAGATGATGTGGCGCGCGGGGGAAACGAGCGGCACAGTCCTCCCGAGCAGCATCTCAACGTCGCCAAGGACACGACGCCCGCTGAAAGAGCGGCGGCACCCACTCGCCCGTTGCACCCGGCGACGGAGGAGCGGCTGGACACCGAGGCGGCGGAGGGACACGCCATGGCGCACCGCGCCGGGGACGCGGAGCCAGGACAACAGGACTGGCTGGCCGCGGACGAAGTGGCGATGCTGCACGTCCCCGGGCAAGCGACGCCGACGCCGCGGGAGGTGCACGAACACGCCGTGCGCCATCCGGACGCCGCAGGCGAGGAGGAGCACGGGCGCCGGGCAGCGGGGGGTGTCGGGCGGTGGGCGATGCTCGCGGTGGCGGCGACGGCGGTGGGGGTCGCCGCCATCCTAGCGTACAAACGGCGGGGACGCGCGGCGGCGCGGCCTTGATCGTCGGCCCGGATAGCGTTGGCCATCTATCCCTGCCGCCCGCCCCCGCTGCGCAACGGGAGTAATCGAGCAGGCCGCTCTTTGCAAAAATCTATGAACAGGGAAATCGTCTCATAAACGTTCGTTTGCCGGGATTAGAACAGCGTGGCGCTAACGACATCATACGATCAATGGTAACGCCGCAAACTGGGAGTTTTATGACACCCATCATGTCTCATTCCCGTAACATGCGACTTGGTCCAATCTACCCATCTCAACATTATCCGCAATGTCGCGTCGGATGATACTGTTTCCTCTGCGGCCAGAGCCGTCGATAGCGATAGCGTCGGTGCACGAGGACGCGCGTCGCCATCGCGTATCCGTCGTCGATGATTCGCACGACATCCCAGAGACCGCTATGAGTGGTGCCGAGGACGGTATGGTTCTGGGTGTATTGTGGCCAGAGTGTCCAAGGATCGTCAGGTAGCCATGCGGCGCTATTCGGCGATCCGAGGAGCTGACCGTTCGCCTCGTGCCAGCGCACATCGAGATTCCAGAACGGGATGCGACGGTGGAAGCTGACCTGACGGAGGTCGTCGATGCGTGCGTAGCCCTCATTCTGGATATTGCCTTTATCGACCGTCTGTTCGACATAGCATGCGAAGGGTTCTATCTGCGGATGTTTCTTCGCATAGTCCTTCAAGCGACTGACCGAGAACCCGAGTGCGCGCCCATCCTTCTCCGCCACGTCGTCCAGCGCGGTCGCGATCTCGAAGGTGAAGGATTCCAAGGCGCCGCGCATCTCGTTGAGCGCGAAGCGGAACGCGCGTCCGAATCGTAAAATCTCGCGCTGTGCCCGGGTTGGGTTCTTCCAGCCGATTTCCCGTTCTTCTGAGTTCGGGATGATTTTCACATACCGAATGCTTGATATGATCTTTTCCCGCGCCGCATGACGTCGATTGCCTCCTGCGCGGCGGCAATATGCTCATCCACGCTGTCGCGGTAGATGCGGAGCGCATAGCGACGATCGGCAGACGGGACGGCTTGGCGCGCGGCGAGAAAGCGATCCAGGTACCAGTAGTACAGTTTCGTCCCGGGTATGTAGGTTTGTCCCTCTTTCATCGACGCAACCCCGCGTTCGAGGTGGAAACGGCTTCCTTCAATGGGCTAATGGTGTGTAGAGATCGGATTTGATCGGCCGCACCATTAAACCGTATTGCTTCGCCGTTGCACGTACGCTCTTGACGAACACTGGCGTCGCGTCGGGATCGATGTAGATGTCCCGAACCAGCGCGGTTATGTCGCAGCGCAGTGCCATGCCCCTGATCGTCGGGCCGCTCTTCGAGGCGTCGAGCGTGATGAGGCGCACTTCTTGCTCCTGCGAGAAGCTATCCCGCTTCGTGCAACAGAGCAGGGGATGGTTCAGTTCTCCGCTCTTGTCGAGGATCGATCCGACGCGATAATCCATATACTCGACGTGCGCAATGTCGATCGGGCGTGGTTCGTCGGCCACGCTGGCGATGAGCCGGTCCAGCGTCGTCGTGACGGCGACGCCTTCCCCCTGCTTTCCGTAGCGATCCCACATCCCCGCGTCCTCATGGCTGTTCGCGTGCCAGCAGTTCACGAACGTGGATCGGCGCAAGAGTTGCGCGACACCGGCTGCGGTCCGCATCAGTTCCCCGATCTCCCGCGCGGTGAAAGGACCGGGATTCCCGCGATAATCGGCCAGGCGCACTTCCGCGATCTCCGCGTTCGGGTCGAGCAGAATCTTGCGCTGAAGCAGCTTACGATCGTTGCGGGGCAGCTCGCTCTCATAGGGATCGCGGAAGTGATCGACGCGAGTGAACCAGAGCGATTGCGTCTCTAGCATGGCCGCAAATCGCTCGAACGGCATGTAGCGCCAGAGCAAGGCGTCGGATGCGGGCGGGATACGCAGGGTGCTGTCGGATCGGCGATACAGACGGTCGGTCTCCATCGCACCGAGGCACAACAAATAGAACATCCGATCAAGTATCGCACCGGACATGTACGTACGCAAGGTGCCCGAGATCCGAGCAACGAAGGAGAGAGGCTATGTCCCCCGCCCGCAGTGATTCCTGCCGGCGTCTATCCGTATAAGCAGTGCTTCCTCATACTCATCCAGCGCATCGTTGTACCGGCCATTGCGATAACTGTCGCGCCCATAGCGCGACTCCGGCCCGTATTCGGTGGGGAGCTTCGCGGGCTTCACTTACCGGACGATTTGGCGGAACAGCACGCGGTGCTCCTCGTCCATCTCCGGCCCGTGCCCGCGCGCCTCGCGGATGTCTTTGAGGAACCGTTCCACGTCGAGGCCCTTCAAGGTGCCAGCTACTGGCGTGGATCGCTTCCCGCACCCTTAGTGTCGCACGCAAGGCTCGGTAGAAAAATCGTTGATGCGTCGGTGCGGTAGGATAATTCCACTTGGCGGCGAAATGGCGGGGGTTGACCGGATGGATGAGCGACAATCACTCCTTGGGGATCTACAGCTCTGCCCCTTGACAAAGATAGTCCTACTTCGCTACAATAGTCCTACCTACGAATGGAAGTACTACGTATCATGAGGTGAACATGATGACTGGACATCTCGGCATCGTGGACTGCACCCTTAGAACCGGACAGCGAGCAAAGTGAACTTCTCCCTCTGGCGGTAAACTGATCGCCATGAGAAGGAGAAGGAGATGCACGGACGCAGT
>JAABUT010002376.1_pt1 | contig 18386 bp, 18 predicted proteins | sample 5559281 | NCBI WGS metagenome assembly JAABUT01 (sample SAMN10711880, study PRJNA513359) | rock metagenome | isolation source: Antarctica rocks | place: Antarctica: Victoria Land, Ricker Hills nord | collected 2016-01-04 | reverse complement strand
GACGAGCTCGCCGACCTGTTCCCGGGCTCGGGCGCGGTCACGCACGCGTGGGGTCTCTACACGTCCGGTGACGATCGCGTCAGAGCGGCCGGCGCCGACGTCGGCGAGCTCGCGCCCACGGAGGCCGTGGTGGCAGCGGCCAGGGAGAGAGGAACCGTGTGATGCCGTCTCGTGAGGTCGCGCGGCTCGACGAGGCTCCTCCTGTGGTGGCCGGGGAGACGTCGGTGGTCGCGTCGACGGCGGTCGCTGGCGAGTTGGTGTCGCGGCTGGAGCCGCTGGCGGCGGCGTTCCTGGCTTCGTTGGCGGCGGTGCCGCAGACGCAGCGGACCTACGGGCAGGCATGCGCGCGCTTCTTGGCGTGGCTGGGCCCGGACGCGGGCCTCGAGGCGCTGACGGTGCACACGATGGCCGCCTACCAGGTCGACCTGGCGGCACCGGACGCGCGCGGGCGCCGGCGCGCGTCGAGCACGGTGCGTAAGCATCGCGCGGCGCTGAACTCGTGGCTGGGGTGGGCGGCCGAGCACGGCGACCTGGAGCGTCGGCAGGCCGAGCTCGCCCGCAGCGTCCGCCTGCCGCGCGCCGGCACGGAAGCACGGGAGGCGCCGAGCGCACTGTCTGACCGCGAGTACGCGCGCCTGGTCGCGGTGGTGACGGCGGAGATGGCGCGCGACCGGCTGCTCGGCGCGCGGGATCTGGCGATCGTGCGCACGCTCGGCGACGCCGGGTTGCGCTGCGGCGAGCTCGCGGGCCTGGAGCGCCGGGACTTCCTTGCTGCCCGCCAGGGCGCCGACGGGCGGGTGCTGCATGTGCGCCTCGGGAAGGGCGATCGGCAGCGCAAGGTCAAGTTGACGCCGACCGCGGCGGCGGCGATCGTCGCCTGGGAGCGCGAGCGCGCACTGACCCTCGGCGCCGGGGCGGCGCACGCCCCGCTGTTCATCACGCTCGGGCGGCGCCGGCGCGACGGGTCCTACACCCGCCCGGGCGCCCGGGTGGGAGAGCCGGTGCTCGCCGATCTCATCAAGCGCTACGGCCGCCGCGCGGGGATCCCCGTCGAGCTTCAGCACCCTCACGTCCTGCGGCACACGATGGCGACGCGGTGGCGCCGCCGCGGCCGCGACCCGGAGACGCTGCGCCGGCAGCTCGGGCACGCGTCGATGAAGACCACCCAGATTTACTTCGGCGGGGATGACGTGCACGAGGACGCCGAGGTCCTCGCGTTCGACCGCAACCCGCTCGTGCTTGAGGCGGACGCCGGCGGGACGTAACGCGCGCGGGCACTTGATCAAACGCGAGTCGGGCCGGGACTTCCGTCCGCGTACTTGGGCAGCCTGCACGGCATGGCGAAGCTGCCCGCAGACGCACCGCTCACCACTCGCTCCGCGGCGGCGTTGGTGGTGGCCCCGATGCTGGCCGCTTTTGGGATCGTGGTCGTAGTCGGCGTCACAGGCGGCGACCTGCTAGCAGCCAGGGATGCGTTGGCCGGTGCGGCAGCAGGCGCCGGCGTAGCCAAGCTCGGCGCCGGTATCACCAAGATCATCGCGCCGGCCGCGACAGATCACGACCCCATCGTTCGCGTGGAGTTCGCACTCGACGCCTTCTTGTGGGCCGCGGTCGGCGGGGCGGTCATTGCCCAGGGCGCCCATACGCGGCCGCTCACCTATGTGGTTGCTGGCGTGGTGTTCGCGCTTGCCGCGGTTGTTCTTGTCCGGCTGGGTCGGCGTGCGCACGACGCGGCGGAGGCCGCGAAGCGTTCCCGGCGATAGTTAGCTGGGTTCGGACGCGACGTCGGTCGTGATGGTGCTGCTGTGGGGTCCGGCGTTGCGGGTGTGGTCGGCGCGGGCGATGCGCAGCTCGTGGAGGGGGACGCCGAGGCCTCGGGCGAGGCGGTCCTCGCCGGCAGGGGCGGGCCGCTCGAGCACTTCGTCGGGGATCAGCGCGGCCCGAGCGTAGATGCTGGCATCGGCGTCGGTGTAGGGGCCGGGCAGTTCGCCGGTGAGCACGTCGCGCGCGCAGAAGGCCATGTAGATGACCCAGGTGAGTTCGGGGTCGCCGCGCGGGCGGTCCTCGAGTTCGTCGCCGAGGAACACGCGCTCGGGGGTGGCGGCGGCCAGGGTGCGGCCGCGGTAGGTGATGGGCTGGAGCGAGGTCATATCCCGGCCTAGCGTTCGCGGGCGGGTGGTTCGCCCCCCCGCTGCTGCGCGAGGCGGGCGAGCTTGGCGCGGGCTTCGTTGATCCGTCGGTTGACCGCGGTGTAGGTCGAGTGGGTCTCGGCGGCGATTTCGCGGTAGCTGAGGCCGGCGGCGAAGAGCGCGAGGTCGCGCTGCTCGCGGGGCTTGAGCTGGGCGAGGTCGGCCGCGCGTGCGTCGTGTTCGCTGCGCTGGACGGCGAGGTCGGCAGGGTCGCTGACCGCGGGGTCGATGGGCTCGGGCATGGTGCCGAACAGGACGCCGTCGCCGGGGCCGAATCCGCCGGAGGGTGTTTCGCGGTCGGCGGCGGCCAGTCGCCACGCCTCACGGGTCGCGACGGTCACCAGCCAGCCCCAGACGGGCGACGAGGGCCTATCGGACGTTCCCGGGCGAGCCGGGAGAGAGAGTTCGACGTTGTCGTGGCGTACTAGCTGCTCCCACGCGAAGGAGCAGGCGTCCTCGATGACGTCAGCGGAGGTGGTGACGCGTCCGCTGACCGCGCTGAGGAGGCGATCGGCTTCGCGCGCGTAGAGCTCGGCGATTTGCTGGCCGCGCGGGCGGCTGGTCATGGTGGGCTCCTGGGGGTCGAGCATGGGGGCCGTCACCCTCCAGGTGGCCCCCACGCGCAGTGCCTCCAGGCGCGCCATCACGTGGTTCCGGCCGCCGTTGGCCTGCCTGTCGCATCACCACTTGCCGCCCCGAGTCAGCGTGCGCGTCGCGCTGCGAGAGCGTCCGGGCGGTTAGCGCACGTCACGCGGGCCCCGCTAATGGCCGGGAGGACGCTCAGGCGCCGTCGACGACGTGGTCCAGGGCGCGATCGTCCACGGTGACGCGCGCGGTCGCGCTGCGGGCGGCTACGGCGTCCTGGAGCGCGGCGAGTGATCGAGCAGGCAGCGCCGGCGACCGGCCTGCACGGGCAGTTCGTGGCCGGGCGCTTCGCGTCCCCATAGCTGGAGTGCAGCTCGACGCCGAGAGCGGCCAAGGCGATCGCGCCCGCCCGCGTCGCCGGGACCCCGAGCTCGCAGCGGTCGTGGGCGAACTTCGTCGCCGACTTGGAGCGCAAGGGGTATAAGGAGTGACGTGGAGCTACGGATCTACGTCACAATTCCGGGCCTGCCGCGGCCCGAGGACGGGCTGCCCGACGACGAGGCGTGGGAGCCATTGATCGGCTGGTTGGAGAGGCACGCCGGCAGCTTGGGCCCGGTGCTCGCGTGGAACGCGCAGGGCGGCGAGGTCGTGGTGTCCGGCGACTACCCGGATCGGGCGGCGGCGGCGCGTGCCGCGCTTGACGTCGTGGCCGACGGGCTGCGCGCCACGGGATGCGGCGATCTCTTTCCGAATGGTGTTGAGATTGTGCCCGTGCCGGCCGCCGAGCTCGAGCCGGCGTGACGCACATCGAGAACCATGCCGAGAGCCCGCCGGAGCGGGCCCTCAACGCGCTGCGGCGGTGTTCAGCGGCCGGTGGCGAGGTAGCGCTCGAGCCGCGCGAAGCGCCGGGCCGCGGCCGCCTCCGGCGTCCAGTCGTCGGGTAGGTGCGGTGGTCGCGCTCGAGCGGGGCGGCGAGGACCTCGGGCGCGGGGAGCTCGATACGCTGCACGGCGCGCGACGCCCGGCGCGAGCGGCTAACCGGGCCAGCACCCACGACGAGGCTGCGGGAGAGGTGGATTACCGCTCGCGGTGGCGCGGCGAGCGTCTCGGCGGCCCGCCGTAGAACGCCTCACGATCGGTGAGGCTCACGAGAAGCATCGCCACCACACCGAAGACGAGCGTCACCCAATGCCCGGCGTCAAGGGCGCTAGCGACCAGGCCGGTGAGCGAGCCGGCGACGAGCAGAGCCGCAAGGGTCAGTGGGGTGCGCCGCGTTCGCAGCGACGGAGTGAAGTGCGCCCCAATGCTGATGACGGCGATGAGGACGAGGAGCGCCCAGCCCACCGCCGCGGGGCCGCCGGTGAGCATGTAGATGGCGGCGCCGGCGAGCGCCGCGCCAAATGCCACGAGCGTGATCTTCAGGTCGCGGCGCACGTTCAGGGACCCTACTTCTGAACACCGGACACGACGACGGTCCCCGGGGGAGGTCCACCGGACTACTGCTGAGGATCGGACTGAGCGGGGAGCTGCGCGGGGTTGTCGGCCTGGTGGAGGGCGCGGCGCTCGGCGTCGTGGCGGGCGGCTTGCAGGACGGTGGGCCATGGGTTGTGGCTGTAGTAGGGGGTGGCCTGGACTTGCCACCACTTCACGCCGCGCAGCATGAGGAAGTAGCCGTCGGGGGTGTTGGCGATCTGCCCGGGCTCGAGGATCCGGGTGCGCTGGATGGAGTGGCTGCGGTTGCTGCTGGTGCCCGGGAACTGGCCGGGCTGGTAGTTGGTGCTGGTGCCTTGTGTTTCGAGGACGCGGTCGTACTCCCCGATGGCCACCGACAGCGATTCCAGGGTGCGGGTGTCGCCGATGCCGGGCAGGATGACCTTGGTCTGAAAGAGCGACAGGAAGCCGTCGGCGACGTCGGCGCCCCACCGGCCGCGGACTTGGCTGAGGTCTTGAAAGCACGCCATGATGTGGGCGCCCTGGCCGCCGCCCTCGCTGATCATCGCCGGCAGGTCGTGAATCGGTGCGATGTTCGCCGCTTCGTCGAGCGCGAAGAGGACGGGATATCCGCGTAGCGCGTGTCCGGCGGCGATCGCCGCGGCGCGTTCGTAGGTCGCGTGGCGGATCTCCTCGAGCAGCCCGACGACGAGAGGCGCGGTGAGCCGCTGCTTGTGGGCGGGCGCGACGATGTAGATGGTGTGGGCGCCGCGCACGAACTCGGCCGCGTCGAAGTTCGGATCGGCGGCCACGCGGCGTGGCCCCTCGGCGTTGTAGGCCGCGAGCACGCCGGCGGCGGTCGAGAAGATCCCCGAGCGTTCCTTGTCGGCGGTCTGCGCGATCCCGACCAGGACGTCGTTGGCGATCGTCGCCAGGTGCTCTTCGAGCAGCAGGCCACAGGCGTTGAGGTCTTGGCGCAGCACCCAGCGGTGGACGTCGGCGATCCCCAGGCCGCCGAGCGCGGCGGCGTGCAGCAGGGGGGCCAGCAGGGTTCCGGCACGCTCGATCCAGTGCGAGTCGCCGTTGCCGTTGCCGCGGGCCTGGGGTGCGGCGGTCGCCATCGCGGTGGCCATCAGCAGCGCGCCGTCCCACGTGGCGGCCGCGGTCACCGGCGACCAGGACAGCGACCGGCAGCCTGCAGGCGCCGGGGTATCCCCGGACGGATCAAACCACCACAGGTCCCCCTCACCGCCGCGGGCGTCGCGGGTGGCCTGGAAGACGTCGCCCTTGGTCGACGTCGAGATCGCCGGCCCGGGGTGAGCGACGATCGCGGGAATGATGACTCCGCTCGTCTTGCCCGACCGCGGCGGCCCGAGCACGAGTACCGCGTGCTCAGGGTCGGCGCCCACCCAGTCACAGCTCTGCGGGCTGTTGCTCCAAAAGCCCAGGTAGGCCCCGCCACCACAGCGGCGGGCCTGCTCGCGCACAGCGTGAAGCGGGTCCTCAGCCCGCGCGAGCTGCTGGGGCAGCAGCTTGGGATCACCGAGGATCCCGTCGTCTCCAACCGCGACGTGCCGGCCGCGGCCGGCAAGCCGCCCATGCACCCATCGCACCAGGCGGTAGGCGCCGTAGACGCCGTAGACGATCAGCGAAAGCACGAAAACGTCGGCGAGGGTCTGATGGCCGGTGTTCTCGAAGGCGCCGATGAGCAGCAGCACGGCGATGATGCGAGCCACGCGGGCGATGCGTCCTCCTCTTGGACTGAAACGGCCCAGGTTGAGCCCGCGGCGCAGCGGCGGAGGGTTCGGCGCTGGCCCCCACTGGTTGCTCATCGCTCGTGTTCCTGCTCGCGTTCCTGCTCGCGGCGTTCTCGCATGATCTGCGCCGCGCGGCTCTCGGGCTCAGGCTCGGGCTCTTTCCCGGCCGGCTCGTCGTTTACGAGCTCGCCGCGCTCTGCTCTCACGTCCGGCGCCTGCTCTTCAGTGTCGCGTTCTTTGGCCATCGACTGATCCAGTGTGACCGACGGCGAAGACCGATCCTGCTGCATCGCCTGCGCGGCTCTGCTGAGTCGCGGCTGTGACGCGTCGTCAACGCTGCGGCCCTGCTCGCGGCGGTCGGCTAGGTCGCTGTCGGGGTGCTCCCAGCGCGCAGGTGTCTCGTCGCGCTCAGGCCCGCGGGTGCGCTCGTCAGCGGCGCTGCGCCCTGACTCCAAGCGCTCGCGGGAGGGCTCGAGCTGGGGCTCGTGGTGCTGCTCACGCGCGACCTCAGCCTCGGCGGGGCGCGCGACGTCCTCTTGGTGCTCGTCGACGCGCTCAGGCTCCACGCGCTCGTGGTCGTGCTCGGCCTCGGCGTGGCGGTCGACGAGGCCGGGCTCTTGTTGCGCCTGGTCCCCGCCGTCGTGCCCAGGCTCTGCGCGACGCTCGGGCGCCTCCCTGCGCTCGCGGTCCTGCTCAGCCTCGGCGTGGCGGTCGAGGCCGGGCTCTTGCTGCGCCTGGTCCCCGCCGTCGTGCCCAGGCTCTGCGCGACGCTCGGACGCGTCGACGCGCTCGTGGGAGGGCTCGGCCGCGAGCTGGGGCTCGTGGTCCTGCTCGGCGTCGGCGTGGCGGTCGAGCCCGGGCTCTTCGTGCGCCTGGCCCGGGCGGTCGCGCTCAGGTTCTGCGGGACGCTCGGACGCGTCGACGCGCTCGTGGGAGGGCTCGGCGGGCGCCTCGTGCTGCTCACGCGCGACCTCAGCCTCGGCCTGGGGTGCGACGTGCACCTGGTGCTCGTCGACGCGCTCAGGCTCCACGCGCTCGCGGTCCTGGTCAGCTTCGGCGTGGCGGTCGAGCCCGGGCTCTTGCTGCGCCTGGCCCGCACGGTCGCGCTCAGGCTCTGCGGGACGCTTGGCCGCTTCGGCGTGCTCGCCGTTGTGTTCGGTGTCCTGGCGCTCCTGCTTAGGCTCAGAGCTCTCGCGGGCGGGCTCGGCGTGCTGTTGGTGCTGATGCGCGAGCGGGGTCGCGATCGACGGGACCTGCTGCTCGCTGCGTCCCAGTGTCTCGGCGAGACGGGCGGTTTGCTGCTCGCGATCGCCGTCGCGGTCGAGTTCCACGTCGTCGAGGCGCTCGGTGCTCGCGTAGATGTGGGTGCTCTCGCGGGCGCGGGTGAGCGCGACGTAGGAGCCGTTGGCGTCGGCGTGCTCGGCGGCGATCATGTGCCCGCGGTCGACGGTCACGCCCTGTGCCGGCCAGGAATGCGCGACGTATCCGAGCCGTACGGACGCGGCGTCGAGCTGCTCGCGTTGCCACGTCGCCTCGCGGCCGTCGGCTAGGCGCAGGGTCGCGCTGTGGCCCGCGGCGACGTCGAGCACCTCGCCGCGAGTGCCGTTGCGCACCGTCCCGAGCTCGGGATGAGTGCTCGCCGCGCGCAACACGACGTGGTCGCCGGCGCGCAACGCATACGGCCGATCGCGGAGTGCCACGTCGTCGCGGCCAAGCTCACCGTCCTGGATGCGCAGCGCCTGCGCTCGCGCGTTGAGCGCGTCGAGCTGATCGTTGGTTGTCTGAACCACGACGAGCGAGGCCTTGCCCGCCTGGCGGTCGGCGTGCGCGGCCTCCAGCGCGCGGTCCTCGGCGCGCTGCTGGCGGTCCTCGACGACGACGCGGCCGCGCTGCGCGTAACCGCTGAGCGCCCGCTCGTGCGCGCCGGCGCGCCACAGCCGCTGGTCGCGGCGGTCCGCGGGGTCACGGGCCCGCACGATGCGCTCCAGCTCGACGTGGGCGCCGTGCTCACGCGCGGTCTGCTCGATCGCGGGCCACAGCCCGGCGGCGCCGACCGCCTGAGACTGGCGCGGGTCGCCGACCGCGATCACCCGCGCCCCGCCGTCCACCGCGGCGCCCAGCAGCCACCGTTGCTCGCGCGTGGACGCCAGCGCGGCCTCGTCGTGAATGATCGTCGTCTCAGGAGAGAGCACCACGGCGCCGCGCGCCACGGCCGCCTGAAGCGCCGCGGTCGAGTAACCGTCAGCGCTGACGCCGCGCTCGCCGAGCTCGCCGGCGAGCCGCTCGGCGGCCTGCGCGCCCGTAGAAGTGACCACGATGTCGCGTCCGGCAGCCTGGTGGGCGCGGGCGACGCCGGTCAGCGCGGTGCTCTTCCCCGTCCCGGCCTGCCCGACGACAACGACAAGCCGGGCGTCTGAGCACGCGGCGCGTACCGCCTGCTCCTGCTCGTCGGCGAGCGTCGCGCCCTGCGCCGCGAGCTCGCGCCCGAGCCGCTCGACCTCGCCGTCGACGAGCTCGCCGCCGAGCGCGGCGCCCCTGGCGGCGGCGAGCTGCCCCGCCGCGGCCTCCGCGCGGCGCTCCAGCGCGCGATGAGTGCGCGTCGTCTGGCGACCATCGGCCAAATCGAGGACCTCGCGCAGCTCGCCGAGGCGCTCGAGCGCAGTGAGCGCGCGCTCGGGACTATCGCCGGCGGCGACCTCCAGCGCCACGGCCCGCGCCTCGCGCGGCGCGAACGTCGCGTCAAACTCGGTCAGCCGCGCGGCGATCCGCGCCCCGAGCTGACGCTCAGGCGGCTCGGCGCGGCCACGCTCGCGCAGCGCCTCCACCGACCGCGCGTCAAAGCCATGCTCGCGTGCCGCCTCCCACCACGCACGATCCAAATCGCCCGCCGTCGCGAGCTCGTCCTTCGGCGAGCGCGTGGCGATCGCGATCGCACGCTGCTCGGCCGGCATCAGCTGCCCGGAGCGCTCAAGCGCCTCAAGCCGCGCCGCCGCCGGCGCCGCACCCGGCCCGCCACGCTGCACCTCCGCGCGCAGCTCGCCCAGCCGCTCGCCCAGCCGGCCGTCGATCTGCTCGCGGACCTGCCGGTGACGAGCCGACCACTCATCGGTCAGAGCGGCCGGGACGCCGCGCAGCTCGAAGTAACGCCCGCCGCGGCCAGTCTCGCGCTCGATCCCAAAGCCCAGGCCGCGCAGCTCGCGCGCAAGCTCGCCCCGGTACGCCGCGCCGAGCTCACGCTGATGGACCAGCCACGCGCGCGACTCGATCGCCACCACCTTCCCGTCCTCACGCACCGCCCCGTGCAACACGACATGCGAGTGCAACTGCGGGTCCGGCGGACGGCCCCCAACCGCCCGCGCCGTCGTATGCCGCCAACTCGACGCCAGCAACTCCGCCGGGCGCTCGCGCAACACCGTGTCCTTGTCCACGCGCCGGCGGACCATCGGCACCCGGGCGACCGCGTGCGCCAGCGCACCATCCACCGCGCGCTCCTGCGCCGCCTCGATCTGCGCGCGCAACTCCGGCGAGCTCAGCGCCCACACCGCACTGACCGACTTCGGCGCGCTGAACGTCGCGTCGATCGCCGCGACCGCCTCCCCGTTCGCACCCACCCTGCGCAGCGGCTCCCCGCTCCGCGGATGACGCACCGCCATCACCGCCCGAAAGTCCTCCCGGTCGACCGCCGCCGAAGCGTCCACGCCGAGCGCCGCGGCGCCCCGCTCACCCAACGCCCAACGCCCCGGCGCCTCCACCCGCTCCCCATCGCGGAGGTAGTAGTCACCGGCCTCCGGCGCCTGCGTCCTGGCATCCAGGTAGCCGGCATAACCGCCCGCCCGGCTCGCCGTCACCTTCGCGACCGTCAGCACAACGCCCCGCTCACACCGCGCTCGAGGGACCCCCCGAAGGGCGGCCCGGGACAGGCGCAGAGGGCCGCGGACGGCCGCTCAGAAGGGACGGGGCAGGGGTCCTCTAGCACCTAGTGCGTAAAGTGTAACTTGCTGCTGCTGTGGCCGCGCGGCTCGACGATGCCGGCGCGCGGCTCGAAGCCGGACGCGGCCTGCGGCTCATGGAGGGACGTGGGGGGACTGTCGCAGTCCTCTCGCCGCCACGAGCCAGGGCGACGCGTACGGCCTGTCGAACTACCCCGGCGGCTCGCAGTCCTCTCGGCGCCACGAGCCTGTTGCGGCGACGAGGCGTTGGCGGGAGTGTCGCTTGCCGTTGATCTCGCAGTCCTCTCGGCGCCACGAGCCTGTTGCGGCGACCCCAACGCCCCCGCGGTCGCGAAACGCATCCTCTCGCAGTCCTCTCGGCGCCACGAGCCTGTTGCGGCTACCTGCCTAATCAGCGGGTGCTCGCCGTCGATTTCTCGCAGTCCTCTCGGCGCCACGAGCCTGTTGCGGCCCGAAGAGGACCGCATGAAAGCCAGTGGGCTCGTCCTCGCAGTCCTCTCGGCGCCACGAGCCTGTTGCGGCCGCCTTTCCCGGCTCGCCTCGCGCGGACCATGCCCCTCGCAGTCCTCTCGGCGCCACGAGCCTGTTGCGGCGACCGCCTGCCGGCCGCGCTCGGCATGCGCTACTCGCTCGCAGTCCTCTCGGCGCCACGAGCCTGTTGCGGCGGCTGGGTGAATCGGGGCGGCTGGCGCGGCGGTTTTGTCGCGCGTTGCGAGCGGTCCCTGCCGGTTTGGTCTTGGCGCTTTGGGTTGCGGTTCAGCGGGCCGCCCTGTTGGGCTTGGTGTGGCCCTCCACGCGTGGCTCCTGCGTGAGCCGATCATCAGTGTGCCCGGGGGTTCGGACGGAAACGGCGTCTACGGCGTCCCGGCGGGAGGGCGCGAGCGCTCCCGAGGGTTTCGCTGACCGCTGGAGCGTTCGCGGGTGAGGCCGCGCATGCGGATCACGCGGGCGGCGTTGACGTCGGCGTCGTCGGCGTGCCCGCAGGCCAGGCATGTGAAGGATTCGCCGTGCCGGTTGTCCTTCTCGCAGTGCCCGCACTCGGCGCACGTCCGCGACGTGTCGCGCGGGGGGATCGCGATGAGCTCGATGCCGTAGACCTTGGCGCGGTCGGCGAGCATGCGGTGCAGGGGACCCCAGCCGGAGTTGAGGATCGCCCGGTTCAGCGCCGCCTTGGCGCGAACGTTGCGGCCGGGGTCGGTGAGGGTGCCGCGAGCGGTGCGGGTCATGTTCTTGATGTTGAGGTCCTCGATGACGATCACGTCGGCGGTGGCGGCCAGGTCGTTGGCGATCCGGTGGAGATGCTGGTCGCGCAGGCGCGCGATGCGGTCGTCGAGCACGGCGAGTTTGCGGCGGGTGATCTCCCAGCGGTGCGAGCGCACCGCGGTGCGGCCGGGCAGCAGCCGGTTGTCGGCGGCGACCCGGCCGGTGTTGTTGGTGCGCCACTGGCGGGCCATGGTGCGTTGCAGCGCCACGTGCTGGGCGAGCAGCGGGGCCAGCTCGGCAGGTGGGTACCAGCGGCGCCCGTCGCTGGCGGCGGCGAGCTTGCGCACCCCGCGGTCGATGCCCACCACCCGCAGCCCTTGCTGGGTGGCGGGTTCGCGTGGGCCGCGGTTGCCGTAGGGGTCCTCGAGGCGGATCGTCAGCGAGCACCACCAGCGCCCCGCCCGGTCGCGGTAGACGGTGCCCGCACCGAGCAGGCGATCGGCGCCCAGGTCGGCGAGCGGCAAGTCGGAGCGCCCCTTAACCCAGCCGAGCCGCTCGATGCGGATCCAGCAGGTGCGCTGCCCGTCGGGATGGGCGACCTCGTGGGTCTGGTCGATCGACGGCAGCGCGATCGACGGTCGACGGCGCACGGCGCTGTGAAACTGCGGGAAGCCGGCGTCCTCGCCGGCTTTCAGGCGACGGTAGGCGTGGTCGTAGGCCTGGTCGAGCTGGACGAGCACCTGGTTGCGGATCTTCGCCGGCAGCGCCGGCACCGCTTCGGGGGTGTTGAGCAGCCCGGCGGCGGCAGCGTCCTGGAGCTGGCGGGTCTGGTTGACCAGCAGGCGCTCGTCCCGCGCCGAGACGGGGCCGGCGAAGCTGACGGGCTCGCCCGTGCGCCACCCGGTCGGGCGGACCCCCGGTTGCTGGGCGGCGCTCCGGGCGGTGATGTTCAGCGCGTGGCCGCTAGCAGCGAGCCGTGGCCGGCCCGACTTGGTGCGTGGGCCGTGCGGGCGTGGCGGATGTCGCGCCTGGCGGCGGATCGTCCATGCCCTGTCGTGCTCGTCGCCGGCGGGGACCGCCTCCCAGCCGCGGTACAGCGTCTGGCGCTGCTCGAGCGCCGCGTTCCACACGCCGACCAGCAGCCGGTGCCATACCTCCAGCGCCTCGACCTGCCGAGCCGTCGGATAGAGCGGAAGGCGATGGCGACGCATGAGTACCGGCAATGCCTCTTGGCGCTTCCGGCGGGCACGATGGGCCTGCTGTGACCCTCCACGCACCGCTTCTTGCCGGTGAACTCATCACTATGCACCGCAGCGCGGATGGAACCACGGCGAGCGATTCCCGCGTCCTCCCGGGCCTACCGGCGCCAGGCGCGCCCCAGCGACAACTCTGACTAAGCCCGCGCGGCGTTCTCTGGTGCTGGCGCCACCGCGCGTCCGCACGCCGGGGCGAGGGCAGGGAGCACAAAGGTGTCCACGTTTGTTGACAGCGGGCCGAAACGGTGTCAACATCTGTTGTCATGGCGAGTGAGCGGGCCACGCGGGCGCTACAGCGCGCCGAGCACACCGATCAGGGACGCGCCGAGGACTGGTTGCGCGGCTGGCTGCCGGTCGTGGGCACGCGACCCGACGCGGCGCTCGCCGCGCTCGTGGGCGCCGCCGACGCCAACGCCCTGGCCGCCGCCGCCGACGCGCTGACCGCCGGCTACGTCGCCGCGGCCCGCGAGCACGGCGCGAGCTGGGCCGAAGTCGGCCACGTGCTCGGACTCACCCGGCAAGGCGCACAACGCCGCTACGGCCACGACACCAACCGGACGGCCTGAGCCCGACGCCGCCGAGCGCTCCACAGACCGCTATCTCAAGGACGAGCCGCGCCCCCGCCCGGGGATCACCGCGAGCCCCCGTGGCCTATCTCGCTGCCCTTCCGGTGAGCCGCCGTAGGGCGGCGGAGCTTGTCTCTCGCACTACGCCTAGAACTGAGCACCAGGAGGCCACGGTGGGAGCTGGGCCTGAACGCGAGTTATCCACAGCGCCTCGCGCACGCGCACACGAGCGGACGTTTTCGTTCTTTGGACGTTCTAGAGCTGTAGACGTTAACTGTGCGACGCATTCCACCCCGTCGCCATGGGCTGGCTACGACGCATTCCACCCCGTCGGACCGCGACTCATTCCACCCCGTCGCCTAGGGTGCCCTAGGCCAAAGCGCGACCATTTCCACCCCGTTCCCGGATACCGCTATGAGCGCTCTAAAAGCCTGCTCCGCCCGCCCACCTTCCAGCCGTCCGGACCGACTGTCAGGGTGCGGGACGTGGGAGCCTCTATCGCCCAGCGTCTCGCCGCCGGCAGCGTGGAAACGAACACGCTCCGCGCTCCGCTCTGGGACACGGCGGGCGGCTCACCAGCGCAGGACTCGGGCCAGCAAGTGATGGCGGACCGAGCGCCCGTCGTCGCGCGGTCGCTGCTCGGCAGCGACCGGACCGTCACCATGTCGCACCGCCTCTCGCTGCGCGACCTTGCGGTCCTCGCGCACCTCACCGCGTGCCTGCACGACGCTGGCGTGGAAGCCCACACATCGCTGCACGCCATCGGCCAGGCCATCTACGGCCGCTGGCCGTCGGGCCAGGACCGACGGGATATCCGCCAGTCGCTGCGGCGCCTCTACGACGTGTCCATCACCATGCCCGGCTACGACGCCATTCGGGGCCGCATCATCGGCAAGATGGGCGGGACTGAAGCGCGGCTCGTGCAGGCCATCGTCATGGAGCACGAGGCACTAGAGCTAGTCGAGCCGTCCGACCTCGGCAAGCTCCGCGGTCAACAGCAGGTCAGCATCCAGCTCGCCACCTGGTACTGCGAGCAAGTCCGCGCCGGTCACGTCACGCTGCTCGACCTGAGCCTCTTTCGCGGCCTCGGGAGTGGGCTGGCAGCCAGGCTGTGGAGCTACCTAGAAGCGGAGAGCTACGAGCCGCAGACGCCGGAGCTCGAAAAGACCGTGGTCGGGCTCGGTCCGCCCGTTGTGGCCACCCTCGACCTTGGTGGCTATGCGCAAGCGCGGGACGCCCGCGCCAAGCTGCGCGCCGCCTCCCGACGCATCCTCGGTGAGCAGGGCGACCCGCGGTATGAGCGCATTACACTCCGCCGCGGTCCTCGTGGATACGAGCTGCTCGTGGTCCGCCTCCGTGGCGGTCAGCAGCTCGCCAGGCTGCGTGACCGTGCCGCCCAGGACCGCGAGCGTCGACGCGCAGACGCGCATCGGGCTCGCTCCGCCGCGTGGGCGCAACGGCAGCGCGATAAGGCAGAGCGTCCGGCTGCCCAGGCGGCCATCGCAGGCGCACCGTTCATGGCGTCCGCGAAGCGCGACGACGACCTCACGGCCGTCTAGACGGCACTCGCGCAATCCGGGCGACCGATTGGTCCGGGGCCTCTTTCACAGGGGCTCAGAACGGCTGAAATCGCGTCGGCGCCGGGCTCGTGGCGGTCGTGAGCGCCGTTCGGGCGTGGGTTCAGGGTCCTGGCGACGCGCGCCCGGGCTCGGCTGGCGCCGGCCCTGCGCTCACCGGCAGGGCAGAGAAGACGCCGAGAGAGCTAGCGGGGTCCCGGAGGGGGTCTGCGCTACGGCTCCTGGTGGGGTGCCTGACGGGGTGCAGGATGAGGTAGCTGTCTGTGGATCAGGCTCGGCAGTGGTGTTCCTAAGCGTCGTCGGTGAGCACGGCGGCCCGGGCGGCGCGGGAAGCGGCGCGCATCTCCTCGGGGTCGGTGATACCGGCCGCGGCGAGCCTCACGACGGCGGCGGGGCCGGCCAGGTCGGCGCGTTCCTGCACGGTGGCGTCCTCACGCCGGGCGGCCACGTCCATCGCGGCCGCCGCGGCGCGAAGCTGGGCGACGCTGCTCACGCCGCCTGCTCGGAGTCGTCCTTGGCCGCGGGGCGGCGGAGGAAGTCCACCTGGTGGGCGGCGACCTCGTGGCGGCTGCGCTTCTCGCCGCTGTCGGTCTCCCACTGGCGGTAGTCCAGGCGGCCGGTCACGCCGACCTCGCTGCCCTTGGCGAGGTGTTCGACGCACGTCCGGGCGAGCTGCTCCCACACGGTCACGTCCACGTAGACGGGCTCGCTGTCCCGGGCCTGGCGGTCGATGGCGAGCCGCAGCGTCGCCACGGTCTTGTCGCCCGCGCGTCTCGGGCCTCGGGGTCCCTGGTCAGGCGTGCGATGAGGGTGATGCTGTTCACGCTGGTCCTCCTGTTGTGGGTGGTGGCTGGGTCCTCTCGCCCAGAGTGGAGGAGCCCAAGACAGCCACCCTCGGAGGGGCCTACGTGGTCAGTCGGCTGCTCGGCGAAGCTGACGGCGGAGCCTGAGCGCCCGTATCGGGCCTGCCTGGGCGAGCTGGTCGACCTGCGCCTGGAGCTCGTCACGGGCCGCGGCCGCGGCCTGGCGCTCAGCGTCGACCTCCTCGACGTGCCGGCGCTCGGCCTCCACCGCGGCGGGCAGGGCTCGGAGGGCGGCGAGCTCGCGTTCCTGGGCGACAATTGTGGCGGTGAGCTGCGCGACGACCTCGGCGATATCGGCCGCGGGCCCGACGCGAAGACCGGCGCGCTCAAGCTCGCTTCTGGGGACGCGGCGCTTGCCGTCCTGCTGAACGGTGCGGAGGGTGCCGCGGTCCGCGCGACGGCGCAGGGCCTGGAGGCTGGTCCCGGTGAGCTGCGCGGCCTCTGAGAGCGTGTAGGTGTCCATGACTCCCGGTTCGCCCCGCCGCGGTGGGCTCCTGCCACGCTGGGAGCCGTCAGAGCCGATTGCACCTCGTGGCCACGGCCGTGGTCGAGGGAGTCGCTGGCCCGAAGCTGTTCAGTTGGCTGAACACGTTGGGGCGACTTCGGCCGCCGCGGGCGGCTCCTGCCACGCTGGGAGCCGGGAGGAGCGATTGCACCTGGCCGCCACGGCCGTGGCTGTCAGGGCGTCGCGCGGAAGCGCAGATCCGCGGCCAGGTCGAGCGTCGCCGGAGGGTCAAGGCTGGCGACGTATCGGCACCCGTCAGGCGTCCACATCGTGACGGTCGCCAAGACCGGGGAGCTCGATGCACTGCACGGCGCGACGCTACCGGCGCGAGCGGCTAACCGGGCCGGCGCGTGTCGCGCGCCGGCCAGCCCTTCATCCGCTCACGCGCGCGGGCGAGGTCCTCGACGTCGACGGGCGGGGGGGGCAGTAGCTCGACGGTGGTGCGCCACCAGTAGCCGTGCTCGTCGAGGTCCCCGTGGTAGCGGATGAGGTGCGCGGCGTGCAGCCAGTCCAGCCAGCGCTGCAGCGACGCGGGGTTGTTGATGGTTGCGGCGGCGCTGGATGGGTTCAGCGGTCCGTTTGTGGTCGAGAGGGCGCTCAGGCGGCGCGCATGCGCGACGGCGCGCTCGGTAGGGGTCTGTTCTGTGGGCACCGCCGGCCCGGTCGCCGGCGGTGGCTAGTCGGCCATCGCGTGGAGGATGGTGTCGTAGTCGGTGTCGCTGAGTAGGCCCTCGCGGAGGGCGCGTCCCACCGTCGGGCCGAAGGCACCCGGGGGGCTGATGCCGAGGTCGTCCCAGTAGTGCTTCGGTACGAAGTCCTGCTCGTAGGGCCAGGCGCCCAGGACGGCGATCGTCTCGTCGCGCGGGATGTGTCCGAGCGCGTAGCGCTGCGCGATCTCGTAGGGATCGGCGCCGAGACTCCCGGCGGGGTGCCGCTCGGCCTGTTGGCGGCCACGCGCGGCCCAGCGCGAGACGTTGGCCTGCGACGTGTGCAGTGCCACGGCGATCTCGGTCTGTGACACCGTTTCGCTCGTCGCGGCGACCGTGGTCAGGAAGTCGATCTCAGCGAGAGTCCTACGCGCGGCCGCTTTGGCCAGGGTGGCCTTCCAGGCCTTGTGGTCGGGCGGCGCCTGTGTCGTCGTGGAGGTCATGAGCGATAGATCCTGTCGGTGCATAGGGGGCTATACAAGAGCGTATAGCACGGGTCGTGGGGTGCGGGCAGGACTGGTGGTCTCGCACGCTCGCGCTCACCGCGCTGCCTCCTCGAGGTCCCGCTCGCTGGGAGGGTTCTGCGTGGAGACGACCCCCACCGAAGTGCCCGCGTGCTGCCCACCGCGCCTTCTTGCATCGTCGGGTCGCTCTAGCAGCGGAGCAGAATTGCGGGGGTTCCGTTACACAGTCGCCCCGCCGGCGCTGGTGGCGTCGCGAAGCGCTCGACGAGACGGCGGGGCTGCCGGTCTACGGCCAGTCGATCTGCTCGGCGAGCTGGGCGGCGCCGAGGTCGATCAGGCGGCTGGGCTCGACGGCCTGGTACTCGCCGTGCTCGGCAAGCGCGAGCCAGTGCACGGCGTGCTGGGCGGGGTCGACGATCAACAGCTCGTCGACGTGGTGGGCGGCGTAGAAGGGCAGCTTGTCCCAGCTCTCGTCGCCGGGGGAGAGGACCTCTACCACAAGCGCCGCGGTCGGCACGTATAACTGATCGGGTCCCGGCTCAAGCAGCGCCGCGTCGGGTATCCGGTAGTCGTCCTCGTCGCCGAGGTTGAACTCGCCGGTCGCCCTGAGCTCACGAGCGCGCGCAGGGCCGTGAAGGATCGCGATCACCTGGGCTTGAAGGTCTGCGTGGCGACGAAGGGCAGCGGGCGCCATGTGCAGGACACCCTCCCACACCTCGTCGCGACGGTCGGCGCCCGATCGGTGCCGCCGCCGCAGCAGCTCCTCGAACTCGGTCGGGGGCGGGTCGGGGACCAGCGTCCGCATGACCCGAAGCGTACGGTCACGTTGGCGCTCAACCCGCCGTTCGGGCCGCCCGTACCCCGGTTTTCGCGCTCACGTTTCCCCCCGGCGGTGGCGGTGCGCCCGGCCGCGACGGGTGATCTTCAGTCGTAGGTGGCGCCGCGGACCGAGTGGTAGGTGGGGGAAAGGCGGTTCCCCGGGGTACGGTCTGTCCGGCGCGGCTGCGACCCTTTCAGCATGTCGGGAAGACCAACGGGGGTGCGCCGCCTGGTCTTGCGCGTGCGGCTTCGCCATGCGCGCCACCACGCGACCGCGAACCTCCGCGCCGATCGAGCCCGGCAGAGCGAGCGCAGCGCGGCGGCGCTGCTCGCCACCACCGAGCCCGAGCGCGCTCACGCCCGCTATGAGCTTGAGGAGCTGCCGGCGACGAGCTCGCCGACCTGTTCCCGGGCTCGGGCGCGGTCACGCACGCGTGGGGTCTCTACACGTCCGGTGACGATCGCGTCAGAGCGGCCGGCGCCGACGTCGGCGAGCTCGCGCCCACGGAGGCCG
>JAABUT010002374.1_pt1 | contig 18390 bp, 19 predicted proteins | sample 5559281 | NCBI WGS metagenome assembly JAABUT01 (sample SAMN10711880, study PRJNA513359) | rock metagenome | isolation source: Antarctica rocks | place: Antarctica: Victoria Land, Ricker Hills nord | collected 2016-01-04 | reverse complement strand
TGCCTCACGGCATACTGCTCGCGGCGTCAGTCCACCCAGGCGAGCGCCCGCGCGACCGACGAGTCGAGCGGCGCCCGGATCGCAGCGTGCAGGATACCGGCGGGTTCCGCGAGCGCTCCGACGTCGATTCCGGTCGACTGCCCCATCGCCTCGAGCATGTGGACCACATCCTCGGTCGCGACGTTGCCCGCGGCCCCGGGCGCGAAGGGACAGCCGCCGATCCCACCGAGCGCCGCGTCGAACCGGGTGATGCCGTGCTCCAGGCCGGTGATGACGCCGGCGAGCCCCATGCCATAGGTGTTGTGCAGATGCAGCCCGAACGTCACCTCCGGGAAGGTTGACAGCATCGTGTCCGTGAGCCGCGCGACGTGGGCGGGGTCAGCCCGACCGATGGTGTCGGCGAGGACGACATCGGTCACACCCGCACTGAGCAGTGCATCGACGATCTCCTCGACTCGCTCGATCGGCGTGACGCCGTCGAAGGGGCACACGAACGCCGTCGCGACGGCCACCGACACGGCGACGCCCCGACCACGCAGGTAGTCGACCACCGCACCGGCAGCGTGGAGCCCGTCAGCGACAGAACGCCGGGTGTTGCTCTGGCTGTGTCCCTCGCTGGCGGAGAGGACCAGACGCACCTGCCTGACCCCGGCGAGGACGGCGCGTTCGGCGCCGCGCAGGTTGGGAACCAGTGCGGCGTAGGTGGTGTCGGGGTGACGGGGCATGACCTCGAAGAGCGCCGCGGTGTCCGCCATCTGCGGCACGGCCCTCAGGCTGACGAAGGAGCCGATCTCGAACGACCGAACGCCGGCGGCTGACAGGCCTTCGAGAACGGCCAGCTTGGTGTCTCGGTTGACAACGACCGGCTGGATCTGCAGACCGTCGCGCAGCGTGACGTCGGTGATGCTCACGCTGTTCTCAGCAGCGGTCACGTCACGACTCCCTCGTGCCGAAGAGAGGAGATGGCGGTGCCTGCAGCCCGAGGATCCCGAACAGCACCTCGTGCGTGTGCTCCCCAAGACCAGGACCGAGCCAGTCGACCCGGCCTGGGTGCTCCCTCAGGCGGGGCACCACCCCAGGGAACGCGGCGGATCGCTGCGCAGAGCCGAGGTCCACCGGGTGCCGCTCGAGCATGCCGCAGGCCCGGTAGTGCGGATCCTCGGCGATGTCCGAGGCACGGTAGATGGGCCCGATCGGCACCGCCGCCTGCTCCATGACAGAGAGCACCTCTTCAAGGGGCCGCTTGGCGACCCAGTCGGCGATCGCCTCCTCGATCTCCACCTCGCGAGCGACGCGCCCGGTGTTACTGGCCAGCGACGGATCCGTCGCGAGGTCGCCGCGCCCGACCGTGTCCATCAGTCCAGGAAAGATGCGGTCCCCGTTGCCTCCGATGACGACCCAGGCGTCGTCCGAGGTCGCATAGGTGCCCGACGGGACCACGCCAGGCATCGAGACACCGGTACGCCTCGGTTCGATGCCGTAGGCGTCGTAGTCGGGCAGCAGGGACTCCATGACGTTGAAGACCGACTCGTAGAGCGCCATGTCCACCAGCTCTCCGTCGCCGTGTCGCTGCCGTCCGACCAGTGCGGCCAGGGCACCGAACGCGGCGTGGAGGCCGGCCAGCGAGTCACCGAGAGAGATGCCCACCCGGGTCGGCGGGCGATCGGGGTAGCCGGTGAGGTGCCGCAGCCCCCCGAATGCCTCGGCGACACCGCCGAACCCCGACCGACCGGCATACGGTCCAGTCTGTCCGTAACCCGAGACCCGGACGAGGATCAAGTCGGGACGACGCTGGCGCATCTGCTCCTCGCCGAGCCCCAGCCGCTCCAGGGTGCCGGGCCGGAAGTTCTCGAGGACGATGTCGCACGCTGCGACGAAATCGAGGACGAGGTCACGTCCCTGGGGAGCGCCGATGTCGATCGGGACCGACTTCTTGTTGCGCGCCAGCGTGCGCCAGAGCAGTGACATGTCGCCCTCATGGAGCCGCCAGCGGCGCAGCTCGTCACCCACCGCTGTGCGCTCGACCTTGATGACCTCGGCACCGAAGTCGGCTAGCAACCGGCACGCGAACGGACCCGAGATGTAGGAGCCCAGCTCGAGGCCGCGGATGCCGGTGAGCGGGGCCGTCGGGGAGGTACTCACTTGCCGAGGAACTCGTTGGTGTAGGTCTTCGAGAGGTCGATGGTCGCGCTGCCGACCTCGGGGATCGACTGCTTCAGCACGCTGAGCACCGCCTTGGCGCCGTCCTCGTGGATCTTGCCGTCAGGCGAGTATGCCTGCTTCGCCGCGTCGATCGACGCGACGTAGACCCCCTTGTCGTCCCCGGCGTACTGCGGGGGCATCTTGGCCGCTATCTCGTCGGCCGAGTGGGCCTGGATCCACCTGAGCGTCTTCTGGATCGCGCCCGCGAGCTTGCGCGCCGTCTCGGGGTTCTTGGTGATCCAGTCACCCGTTGAGTAGAGGACCGCCGCGGGATAGGTGCTGACTCCGAACGCGCTCTGGACCCCCTCTGCAGAGCGGGTGTCGGAAAGGATGACCAGCTTGTCCTTGCCCACCCGCTGCTGCAGCTGCGAGAGCGACGGGTCGATCATCACCGCGGCGTCGACCTTGCCGTTCTCCATGGCTGCCACAGCCGTCGCGTCGCCGCCGATCGCGACGACCGACGCTGCCTCCGGGCTGAGCCCTTCCTTGCGCAGGAGGAACTTGAGGAAGAAGTCCGTGCTGGATCCCGGCGCGGTAACCCCGACGGTCGCGCCCTGCAGGTCCTTGACGCTCTTGATCGGCTTCTTGGCCTTGGGTGACACGGCAAGCACCACTGACGGGTACTGCAGCATATTGACGAAGGCCTTGACCTCCTTGCCCTTCGCCGCCATCTGGATGGTGTGGTCGTAAAAACCGCTCACCACGTCGACGCTGCCGCCCTGCAGCGCCTGCAGCGCCTTGGAACCCCCTTGGAGATCCTCGAGCTGGACATCGACACCCGCCTCCTTGTAGTAGCCGAGCCCCTGGGCGAGGGTAGTGGGCAGGTAGACGAGCAGCGGCTGGCCGCCGACCCCCATCCGCACCGTGCCGCCACCGGCAGCTCCTCCGGCGTCGGTTCCGGCTCCCCCGGCGGTGGCGCCTCCACTGCTCGACCCGGGCTTTTGGGCGCATGCGGCGAGCGAGACGAGCAGGACTGCTGTCGTGAGAAGGCTGAGCAGAGATCGGGCTTTGCTGCCGAGGCGGACGGTCATGTCAGGAACCTTTCAGTGGGAAGGGAAGGGGTTGCCGTGGACGGTGTCAGGCACGCGAGGCCACCTCGGGTTTCCAGCGGAGCAGGTAGCGCTCGAGGACGCCCACGAGCACGTCGATGAGCACCACGACGACGGACAAGACGACCATGCCGGCGAAGACCCCGGTGGTGTCGAACGTGCCCTCGGCCTGCGCGATGACGTAACCGACCCCACTCGATGCGCCGAGGTACTCGCCGACGACCGCGCCCACGATCGAGAAGCCGACACTGACGTGGAGACTGGAGAAGATCCAGGTCAGGGCGCTGGGCAGGAAGACGTGCCGGACGAGCTGCGACTCGGTCGCCCTGAGCATCCGGGCGTTGGAGACCAGCACCGGGTCGACCTCACGGATGCCCTGGTAGGTGTTGAAGAAGACGATGAAGAACACGAGCGTGACGCCGAACGCCACCTTCGACCAGATGCCCAGCCCGAACCACAGGAGGAACAGCGGTGCCAGGACGACGCGTGGTAGGGCGTTCAGCACCTTGATGAACGGATCGAACAGCAGCGCGAGGAAGCGGACCCGGGCCAGGATGAAGCCGACCAGCAGACCGAGGGCCATGCCTATGACGAGGGCGAGAAAAGCCTCGGTGAGGGTCACCTGCAGATGAGGAAAGATGTAACCGGTCCGGATCCACTCGACGACCTGCCGGCCGATGTCGCCAGGTTGGCTGAAGAAGAACGGGTCGATGACGCCGACGCGCCCGAGGATCTCCCACAGGCCGATGATGACGACCACAAGGACCACCTGCAGCAACCGGACCCGGAGGGGCACCCGCCGCCGCCGCCGCCGCGGTACCGTCGGCTCCTGCGAGGTTCGGGTGACGGGGTCCGCGTCGCCGCTGGGTGACCGGGTCGACTCAGTAGTGGAGCTGCGCGCTTCGCTCATGGGTCTTCATCACCTCGTCCCGAAGTGCCGTCCAGATGGTGTTGTAGGTCCAGGTGAAGCGAGGGTCCGCCCGGATGCTCATGAGGTCCCTCGGCCGAGGAAGCTCGACGGGAAAGCGCCCGACGACGCCGCTCGCCGGCCCGGCGGAGAGCAGCACCACCTCGTCCGAGAGAGACACGGCCTCGTCGAGGTCGTGGGTGACGAAGACGACCGAGGTCCCCGAACCGGTCCACAGGTCGAGCAGCTCGTTCTCCATGAGCAGTCGGGTCTGCACGTCGAGCGAGCTGAACGGCTCGTCCATGAGGAGCATGTCGGGGTCCATGATCCAGGTCTGCGCGATGGCGACTCGCTTGCGCATGCCCCCGGAGAGCTGGAAGGGATACCGGTCTTCGAAACCGCTTAGCCCCACCCGTCTCAACCATTCTCGCGCCGTGTCGCGCCGCGACGCCAAGCTGCCCTCCTTGGCGAGCCGCGGCGCAAGCATGACGTTGTCGAGGACGGTCTTCCAGGGCATGAGCGCGTCCTGCTGGAACAGATACCCGGCCCGGCGGTTGATCCCGCGCAGCAGGGAGCCGAAGACCTCGACCTGTCCGGCTGACGGGGCGACCAGACCGGCCATGGCGTTGAGGATCGTGGACTTGCCACATCCGGAGGGGCCGACGATCGAGACGAAGCGCCCGCTCGGCACGCACAGGTCGATGTCCTTCACGGCGGTGTAGATCTCGCCGGTCGGCGTGGGGAAGCGCATCGTGAGACCCGTCAGGCGGAGGGCTGCCGCGTCCACCTCAGCCGTGGTTGACGTCACGGCCATGGTTGTCTCCCCTTCCGGTTCAGAGCCAGCTGCGCGGCATACATTGGCGCGAGGTCCTCACATCGGATCACTGGGCGTCCACTATGTAAACACTCGATCTCAGATGGCGAGATTCCTGAAGAGTCGAGCAGCCGGGTCATCCGGTGCCGCGCAAGGTTGGACTCGGGTCGAGGGCGGTGGATGCAGGGCGCAAGCTGAGCGGCGGCCGGGCCCTCAGCCGGTCAGTGACTGGGGCAGGCGCACGATGCGGTCGTCGCCTGGCCTCGGCGTCCCGCGTGAGGTGTTGTTCGTGACGACCCAGAGGTTGCCGTCGGGGCCGATGAGGCCGTCGCGCAGCCGGCCGTAGTCACCGCGCAGCAGGCGTTTGCGGTTCGCCGGTACTGCCGTCCGCGTTGACCGGCACCTTCCAGAGAGACTTACCCTTGAGGGCCCCTTGGAACACCGAGCCGTCCGGGCCGATGGCGATCCCGGTGGGTGAGGCGTCGTCGGTCCGCCACTGCCGCACGGGGTCGATGAAACCGCTGCGCGCCTCGGCCCCCTCGACCGTCGACCAGCCGTAGTTCGAGCCCGGCGTGATGACGTGAGCTCGTCCCACGTGTCCTGTCCGAACTCGCTCGCCCACATCCGTCCGGCCGCGTCCCAGGCGATCCCCTGCACGTTGCGATGGCCGTAGGACCAGACCGGCGAGCCGGGGAACGGGTTGCGCGGCGTGGGTTTTCCTTGCCGTTGGTGGGGTTGGTGTAGCGCACCGCGGCGTGCCCGCATTCGACCGTGCCCGGGTAGCCCTCGTCCTCCAGCGCGAGCTGGTCGGCGAGGGCCGCGTCGGTGTCGACCCACCGGTAGGCCAGCAGCGGGCTGCTGGACAGGGCCGCGGGCCGCGAGACCGGACGCAGGCCCGATGGCCCCACAGGCGTTGCGAACGGGATCGCCCGTTCGAGGGCGACCAGCTTCCCGACGAGCAGGATCGACGGCACGGCCCATAGCTCTTCTATGGCGAGCACGTCCGGAGTCTTCGCCACGACGCTCCCGTTCATCGCGACAGCGACGATTTCGCTCGGGACGTAGACCCTGACCGGGCCGGAGGGCCACTCGATGACGAACCAGCCGGGGTCATTGCGGACGTGGAAATCGGCCAGCCCAGCCAGCAGGTGTCCGTGCGGTGGTCATCGCTGCCCATGGTCCCGGTGTCCCTTGGTGTTGCCGGTTTCGGTGTTGATGTCGCGATCACCTAGGCCGGTGTGGGCGTGGTTTGGTGGCGAGCCGGTGGAGCAGGCCAGCGGCGTGGCCGTCGTCGACACACCCGGCCGCCCGGTACATGCACGGCATCGCGGTGAGGGGGACCCGGCCTCCGCGGGTGTGTACGTCATCGCGGACCCATTGCTCAATCACACGGATGCCGGCAAGGGGCCGGTCGGCTGCATGACATCGCTCACCATGGGACGATCAAGTCCGTCATGGACGTCACGGACGTCACGGACGTCCAACGATGAGCCGGGCTCCCGGTGAGTGACGCCAATGAGGCGCGACGAGCGCCCTTCCGGTCCTGAGGAGAAACGATGAGCAGCAATCTTCGTGTGGTCCAGGGCCGTGGCGCCGGAGACGGCAAGCTCGTTCTGTGCCTGCCGGGCACGCTCTGCCCGCCATGGATCTTCCCTCTGCACACCGAAGTCATGGGCTTCCGGCTGGTGGGGGTCAACTGGATCGAGTCTCCGGGGCCGTGGGACATCGAGTCGCTGGCCTCACGTGTCGTCGAGCTCGTCGACGAGCTCGGGCAACGGCCCGCGATTATCGCCGGACACTCGACCGGCGGTGCGATTGCCATGCTGGCCGCACTGGAGCAGGCCCGAGCGGTCCGCGGCCTGCTCGTCTCGAACTCCGGGGCCGACGTCCGCGGGCACGGGGATGCAGAAAGCATCCTAGGGTCGTTCAGAGACAACTGGAATCCCGAGTTTCACCGCCGTTTCATGGCGCGGAACTTTCGCACAGCGCTCGACGAAGAGGAGCTGCAGCGATTCGTGTCATGGGCTGGGTCCGTGCCCCAGCAGGCCGCTGCGGACGCCTTGGCCAGCCAGGTCTCCCTCGATTTCAGCGACCGGCTCGGTGATATCTCGGTTCCGGTCGTGTTCGGCCACGGTCGGCACGACCTTGCCCGCTCGGTCGACTCGGTCGAGTCGCTCACACGCCGGGTTTCGAACTCTCAGGTGATGCTCTTGGAGGCAGGGCACTCCCCGATGTACGAGGACGTACCTGGTTGGACACGCGCTCTTGAGGCCCTTGACGTGATGATCGGGCAGCAGGTCTGAGCGCTGGTTCTCAGAGACCGCACCGCTGGCGTGACCTGATAGTCAGCCCGGTGCGTGAGATGGGACGGCGTCCCGCCACGCACCGGGCGTTGACTGGCGGGGTGATGACCGCCCGCGCCGCGGCCGGGGACGCCCCCGAGCCGACGACGGCGCGACGCTGGGCGATGCTCGGGGCCGGCACGTTCGCCCAGGCGGCCAGTGCAGTCACGATCCACGGGCCGCTGTTCCTCATCCCGGTCCTGCACGAGCGCGGCCTCAGCCTCGCCGAGGCGGGCCTCGTCGCCGCGGCGCCGACCGTCGGCGTCATGCTGAGCCTCGTCGCCTGGGGCCTGGTCGTCGACCGGCTCGGCGAGCGCTTCACCCTCGTGGTGGGCCTGCTCGCTGCAACGTGCGCGACGGCGGTCAGCACCCAGCTGTCCGGCCTGGTGCCGCTGGCGATCGCGCTCGGCGTCGCCGGAGCGGCCGCTTCGAGCGCGAGCGCGGCGAGCGGCCGCGTCGTCGTCGGCTGGTTCCCCGCTCACCGCCGTGGCCTGGCGATGGGGATCCGGCAGATGGCGCAGCCGGTCGGTGTCGGAATCGCGGCCGTGACGATCGCCGTCGTCGCCGACACCCACGGCATCGGGGCTGCGTTGTGGATCCCGACCGTCGCCATGGCGCTCGCCGTCCTGGCCGTCGTCGGGGTCGTCATCGACCCGCCGCGGCCGGTCGGCACTGCTGCGGAGACGCCGAATCCCTATCGGGGCAACCGGTTCCTCGCCCGCGTCCACGGCGTCTCGGTGCTGCTCGTCGTGCCGCAGTTCGTCGTGTGGACCTTCGCGCTCGTCTGGCTCGTGCAGGACCGCGGCTGGTCACCCGGCGCGGCGGGTGTGGTCGTGGCGGTCACCCAGCTCGTCGGGGCCTTCGGGCGGATCGCCGTCGGTGCCCTGTCGGACCGGGTCGCGAGCCGGATGCGGCCGCTGCGTTGGGTCGCGCTCGTCGCCGTCGTGACCCTGGCCCTGCTCGGCCTCACCGCGGTCCTGGACTGGGGTGTCTCGGTGCTGCTCATGGCTGTGGCGACCGCGGTCACCGTCGCCGACAATGGCCTCGCCTTCACCGCTGTTGCCGAGCGGGCCGGGCCCTTCTGGTCGGGGCGCGCCCTAGGCATCCAGAACACCGCCCAGTTCCTCGCCGCCTCGGCGGTGCCACCGGTCGTCGGTCTGGCCGTGGCGCAGTTCGGCTATCCGGCGGCCTTTGCGCTGAGCGCCCTGCTCCCCCTCGCTGCGGCGCCCCTGGTGCCCGTGCGCGAGGAGACCGCCCTGCGATAGCCCGCCGAGCGGCATACGGCCGTGTGCCGTGTCCCCGCGCGGGCGACTACGTGACCCGCGTTGCTGGAAGCGCGCGTCGCTCCAGGCCTCGGTGGCGAGGATGTCCTTGAGCGCGGCGACGGCGTCCCACACGTCGGGTGGGTGACGTAGAGGGGGTGAAACCGAAGGGGATCAGGTCGGGGCGCGGAAGTCGCCGATGACGCCGCGCTCGATGAGGGCCGCCATCATGGGCAGGCCGTGCTCGACGCGCAGGGCGACCTGACTCCCGCGGCTGGCGTGGTCGCGGGGCGTGACGACCTCGACGTCCCAGGCCGCGAGCTCGGTGTCGACCAGGCGGATGAACAGGTCGGTGAGCGAGAGGCTCTTGGTTCGCAGCGCGGCCAGGTCGACGTCGTCCCAGATGTCGAGGGCGGCCTCGAGGCCAGCCATCGAGATCAGCTGCGGGGCCCCAGGTACCCCGCCAGGGCCACCCCGAGCTTCCACGACGCACTCGCCGCGCTCCGCAAAGTGCTGTGGTCCCAACGAATTAAAGCCATGTCGAGCTCGACAGCCGAGGACGCGAAAATCACCGAGGCGATACTCGACACGCTCGCCTACGCCGCATAGCACCAGCAAGAACTACGGAAGTCCACTGATCCGTAACGCGTGACAAGACGGGCACCGATGCATTACAGTCTCCACACTGTGAACACCTCATCCATATATTGGAGAACGAGTGACCAGTGTCGGTGTGCTTGACAAGGTGATGGCGATCCTCGACGCCTTCGCGGACGGGTCGACCCGGCTCGAGCCCGGCGCCGTCGCCACCCGCGTCGGCGTCAGCACGCCCACCGCCTATCGCCTGATGAGCGCGATGGCCCAGCACCGCCTGCTCGACGCGGACGGCCGCACCTACGGTCTGGGCAGCAAGCTGCTCGAGCTCGGCTCCCGGACCCACCGCGGGGTCGACGTCCGAGCAGCGGCGCTCCCGCACCTACGCCACCTGTCCACCAAGAGCGCCGAGACCGTCGAACTGCAGATCCGCACCGGGCACCGTCGCGTGCCGATCGAGATGATCGTGGGGAGCCGGACCGTCCGGACCGCGGGCGAGCTCGGCGTCCCGCTGCCCCTGCACGTCGGCGCCAGCAGCCGGGTACTGCTGGCCTGGCTGGACGAGGACCAGGCCATGCGACTAGCCCAGGACAGCGCGGACGAGATGCCCGACCACCCGTGGGACCGGGAGCTGTACCTCGCGCGGCTGCGCTTGGTCCGGGAGCAGGGCTGGGAGTACAGCCAGGGCGAGCGCGACCCGGAGACCTCTGCCGTGTCTGCGCCGGTGCGGGACCGCAACGGCTATGTCGTCGCCGCCGTGGTCGCCTCCTCCACGCTCACCCGACTGGCCGACGACACCCACCGCACCGCGGTCATCGACCTCGTGCGCGCCACCGCGCTCGCCATCTCCACCGACCTGGGACACCACACTGACGAGCCATTGGAGGCCACCCCGTGACCGGACCGCTTGAGGGACTCAAGGTCCTGGACATCGCCACCGTCTTCGCCGGACCCTTCGCGGCCGCACTGTTGGGCGACATGGGCGCCGACGTGCTCAAGGTCGAGATGCCCGGGGTCGGTGACTCGCTGCGGGCGCTGGGCCCGTTCAAGGACGACACCTCCCTGACCTGGGCTGCCTCGGCCCGCAACAAGCGCAGCATGACCCTGGACCTGAAGTCTGCGAAGGGCCAGGAGGTGCTGCTGCGGCTGCTGGCCGAGCATGACGTCGTGATCGAGAACTTTCGGCCCGGTACCCTGGACCGCTGGGGTCTGCCGCTCGAGCGACTCCGGGCGGCCAACCCGGACCTGGTCGTGGTGCGTGTCTCCGGCTACGGCCAGACCGGTCCATACGCGGGCAAAGCCGGCTTCGGCACCCCCGCGACGGCCTACTCCGGCTACGCCCATATCAACGGTTACCCGGACCGCCCACCCGTGCTCCCGTCGGTCTCCCTGGTCGACTATGTCACTGGCATGTATGCCGCGATGGGCGTCCTAGCAGCCATCTATCAACTGCGGATCTCCGGTGGCCCGGCCGAGGAGGTCGACGTCGCCCTCTATGAGTCGATCTTCCGGATGCTGGAGGTCGTGGTGGCCGAGTATGACGTGCTGGGCACCGTCCGGGAGCGCACCGGCAACGAGCTGGCTGCCTCATCCCCCGCCGGGATCTATCAGTCCTCAGACGGTCACTGGATCGTCATCGTCACCAGCACCGAGCGCACCTTCGCCCGGTTGGCCCAGGCGATGGACCGCTCCGACATGCTGACCGACCCCCGCTACTCCACCAACCGCGAGCGGTTGGTCCGGCGCACCGAGGTGAACCAGATCCTCTCCGACTGGGTCGGTGCGCGCACCCGCGCCGAGGTGGGGCAGCGGCTGGACGAGATGGCCGTGCCGCAGTCCCCCGTCTACAGCGCGGCCGACATCTTCCAGGACGAGCACTACGCCGCCCGCGACATGCTCGTGGAGGTCGCCCACCCGACGCTCGGCACGGTCACGCTGCCGGGTGTCGTCCCAAAGTTCAGCACCAACGCCGGCTCGATCCGCAACGCGGGGCCGCTGTTGGGCGAGCACACCACCGAGGTCCTGTCCAGCCTCGGCTACAGCACTGACCAGATCGCCGAGATGCAGGACAAGGGAGTCATCTGATGAGCACTAGCTTCGACCAGGCCAGCGCCTACGCCGCGGGCACTGCGCCGTTGCCGTTCGAGTCCGCCGGCATCGATCCCGAGGCGTTCGAGGAGCTGCGTCGCGAGGGGGTCGTCGGATGACGGTCGCACGAACGTCGAGGGCGACGGCACGTCCATGCTGCGAGGCAGCATGAGCGGGCCGGCTCTCCGTGTCGAGAGCCTCGAAGTCCGGTACTCCGGCACGGTGGCGCTGCAGGACGTCAGCTTCGAGGTCTCTCCCGGAGAGATCTTCGGGATCATCGGGCCCAACGGTGCTGGGAAGAGCACGCTGCTGCGGACGCTCGTTGGGCTGCAGGCGCCCGATCGCGGACGAGTGCTCCTCGGAGGTGTGGACGTCACTGGGCTGACGTTTCGTCGACGGTCGCTCGCCGGCATCAGCCTCACGTTCCAGATTCCCAGGTTCCCGCCGACACTGACGGTCGGAGAGGCACTCCTTGCTCAGAGCCGCGGTTTCCGGCACACCTGGTGGGGGAACCGTGACCCCATAGCTCGCATGTCCGAGGTGCTGGGACAGCTCGAGCTAGACGACTCCCTCGGCTCCAGACTCGACCAGCTGACGCTCGGCGAGGAGCGCCGGTTCGAGCTCGCGCGCGCCCTCATCAACAGGCCCGGGGTCGTGCTGGCCGACGAACCGTCCTCAGGCATGAGCGCCGCGGAGGCGAGAACCCTGATGAACGCCCTGCGAGCGGTCGCCGAGCTCGGGGTCGCGGTGCTGGTCGTGGAGCACAACATCCCACTGATCGCCAACATGACCGAGCGGACCTTCGTCCTCGACGCGGGCCGTCAACTAGTCACCGGGCCGACGAGGGACGTCCTGGCCTCCACCCTTCTGAAGGAGGCCTACCTTGGCATCGCCACTTCTTGAGGCGAAGGGGCTGAGTGCGGGATACGGAGCCGTACAGGTCCTGTTCGACGTCTCCCTTTCTCTGGCCCCCGGAGACCTCATGCTGCTTGCCGGCCCGAACGGTGCCGGCAAGTCAACGCTGATGCGTACCCTCATCGGCCTCCATGCGCCGTCCGCAGGATCTCTCGAGTTCGAGGGCACGAACCTGCTCCGGATGCGGCCGCACGATCGTGCCCGGGCGGGAATAGCGTGGATCCCCGAGGGCAGAGGAGTAATCGGAGAGCTCTCGGTCGAGGACAATCTGGACACCGCACGCTTCAGCGACCGGTGGCGTCTGGCGAACCGCGATCTGAGCTTCGACCGTTTCCCCGTGCTCGCCACCTGCCTGCCGAGACCGGCCAGCACGCTCAGCGGCGGCGAGCAGCAGATGCTCGCCCTGGCCCGGGCGTTGGAAACCGTGCCGTCGTTGCTCCTGGTGGACGAGCCGTCGCTCGGCCTGGCGCCCAAGATCGTGAACAGGGTCATGGACTCGCTCATGGATCTCCAGGCCGAGGGGCAGACGATCCTGCTGGTCGAGCAGCGCGCTGCTCAGGTCCAGCACGTCGCCACGCGCATCGAACTGATGAACCGCGGACGCATGACCCCACTCCACGGCGGCGGAATCGAGTTCACCGAGATGGATATTTCGGAGTTCACCAGCGGTGACCTGCAAGACGGCGAGGCGCAACCATGAACGTGACCCAGTTGCTGCAATCCATCGTCGACGGACTGGCCACGGGCTCGACCTACTCACTCGTCGCGCTCTCCTTCACGCTCGTGTGGGCGACAGTGCGGACGGTGGACCTGGCTCTGCTCCAGATCATTGCCCTGGCTGGCGTCGTTGCCTTCGAGGTGTCGGGGAACGGCCCCGTAGTGGCACTCCTGGCCGGAGTCCTCGCCGCCGTCGTCGTCACGACGTTTTCGCACTACGTTGCGATCCGGCCCACGCTCCACAAGGGACAGATCTATCCGATCGTCGCGTCGATGGGACTGGGACTGTTGGTGGTCGGGCTGACCTCGCTAGCCTTCGGGCTCGACCTGCGAACCATGCCGAATCTCCTCCCGAGCGGAGGTTTCCACCCCGGCTCCCTGTTCGTGTCCTGGACCGCGGCGGTCGTGATCTCTGTGACGGGGGTCCTGCTCGTCGCGGCAGGAGCCACGATGCGCTACACCCGGATCGGCCTGGCGTTCCGCGCCTCGGCTGCCGCGCCCGACCTGGCAGAGGCGTACGGCGTGGGAGTCGGATCGGTGCGCCGAGGGGCCGCTGTGGTCGCGGGCGCCGGCGTCGGGCTGGCAGGCGTCTTCGGTGCGGTGCTGGCGGGTTCCGTGAGTCCATTCTTCGGCGCTGCGATGGGACTGAACGGCATCGTCGCCATGCTGATCGGTGGTGCCGGGAACCTGAGTGGCGCGGTCTTCGGAGGCGTCCTCATCGGCGTGCTCGAGTCTGTGTCCAGTCAGTATATGGACGGGTCATCGGCCCAAATCGTGAGCTACTCCTTGCTGTTCTTCGTCATGGTCTTGCGACCTACTGGCCTGATGAGAGGTAGTACGGCATGAACTCATATTGGATTGACGTCATGCTCGGGGGTGGCATCAACGCGGTCCTGGCCTGGTCGTTGGGAGTCATCGTCAGGTCGGGTCAGCTCTCCGTCGGCCACGCCGCGCTCGCTGGCGTCGGCGGCTATGTCGCGGCCTACCTGTCGCTCCACGGGGCGTCCACGCTGCTCACATTCGTCGCGGCCTTCTTCGCCGCCGGGGCGGTCGGACTGATCCTCAGCACGCTGACGCTTCGGCTCAACCACCTGTTCCTCGCACTGGCCACCTTGATCTTCGGTCAGATCATCGTCATCCTCGTCGGCAACACCGACACGTTCGGTGGAGCTGCCGGCTTGGCGGGCATACCGCTCATCCCGGTCGGTCGCATCACCGTCGGCATCCTGGTCGTCATCGTCCTCGTCGAGCTGTTGATCCTGCGTGGATCGCGGTTCGAGCTGCTCACGCGGGTCTTTGCCCATGACCCTGATCTGGTGGCCATGTCTGGAGTGTCGCCGCGACTGCTCCAGATCGGCTGCTTCACGGTGAGCGCGGCTGCTGCCGGCATCGGGGGAACTCTGACGATGTACCACGCGAGCGTCATCCAACCGGTCGACCTCAGCTTCGACCGTTCGCTCTTCATCTTGGTCTACGTGATGGTGGGTGGTGCCGCGAGCGGCCTGGGGTCACTCGCGGGAGGATTCGTGCTAACCGTGCTGCCGAACGTCTTGGGCCTCGAGGGCGTGAGTGCCTCGTTACTCCTGGGAGTCGTACTTCTCGCCGTAATGCTCCTGCGGTCGGAGGGGTTGATTCCCAGGCTTCCTCTACGCCTCACGACCAAGGACGGTCGAACGTCCGGACGGGGTCCTTTCATCCGTCGCACGTCACATCGGACCTAATCTCCACACGTCACAACGCGCGCTGTTCTCGGTGTCCGGACGCCTCCACTAGACCCCAACATGCAGCCCTATGAAAGGAAGTTCCATGTATGCAATCAAGCGGCAGATCGCTGCCGCCGCCGGCTTGGCGCTCGCCGCCGCCCTCACGGGGTGTGGCGGTGGCAACTCGGACTCGTCTAGCTCCGGCGGCGACATCCCGGTAGGTGTCATGCAGGATCTCAGCGGCCCGCTGGGCGCCTTCGGAAATCTCGAGCTTCAAGGAATCCAGATTGCCGCGGACCAAATCAACGCAGACGGAGGCGTCCTGGGCAAGAAGATCAAGCTCGTGGAGCAGGACCTTGCCAGCAACCAGGCGAATGTGTCGTCCGGTCTGTCGAAGCTCCGCTCGGAGAAGGTGGTGGGAATCCTCGGTCCGACGTCCTCCACGGCTCTGCAGATTGCCAGCCCGCTCGCTCAATCATACGGGATGCCGATGATCGCTCCGACCTCCAACGAGGAGTTCGCCAGCGGAGTGCTCAACAAGTGGGTGCATCGTATCGCGCCTGTCGGGACGAAGATCTTCTCCCCGTCCATGGAGGGAATGTTGAAGGCGGCCGGCAACCCCAAGCGGTTGGCGGTCTTTTCCGACCCGACACAGAACGTCAACCAGCAGCAGCTTTCCCTCGTCAAGGACGGTGCCAAGGATCTGGGGTATGGCATCGTGGCGACCGTCTCCTCGCCGGCCGGGCAGACGGACGTGTCGAGTGCTGTCAGCAAGGTTCTTGCGTCGAACCCCGACGTGATCTACATGAACCACGGGGTGGCGGAGTCGGCGGCGTTTATGAAGATGGTGCGCGAGCGTGGCAGCGAAGTCCCGTTCATCGGTGGAGTCACCTTCTCGTCGCTCAAGACGTTCGAGCTGGCCGGCTCCGCGGGCGACGGCGCGCTGACCTGGGTGCCGTTCCTGCCCAGCTCCGGTGACCCGGTGTCGAAGAAGTTCATCGACGCGTACAGCAAGAAGTTCGGCGAGGCTCCTGACGCCATTGCGGCAGAGGCGCACGACTCCATGCTGGTGCTGACCGCCGCGCTCAAGAAAGCCGGCTCTACCGACGCTGCCAAGATCGTCTCGGCATTCGACGGGTTGAAGGTGGTCGGTGTGCTCGGGCCGATCTCGTACAAAGCGGGAGAGTCCGACAACTCCACGGCGACTGTCCAGGTCGTGAGGATCAAGGACGGCGCCTACGTCAAGGTCGAGTGACTGTGAGCGCTCGATGATCCACCACTGATGGGGTCGCCACGTCGGACCGACCGAAACGTACCACGGCCAGAGCGTCCCCCGACACGGGCGATGGCTGTTCCACCACACCGAGGAAAGAGGTCGTATATGTCCGATCCGGCAGTCAGCAGCACGACGGCGAGGGCCAGGGCCTACGCCAACTCAACCGATCAGCTGCCGTTCCCCGTGCCGTCCAAAGTCCACATCCAGGAGGTGGGCCCCCGCGACGGCTTCCAGCTCGAGTCCCGGGTGATCTCGACGGACGACAAGCTGCAGATCATCGACGCGCTGTCGCACAGTGGGCTGTCGACCGTCCAACTGACCTCGTTCGTGCGCCCTGATGCCGTGCGCCAGCTGTCCGATGCCGCCGAAGTCATGGCGAGGTACACCCGAGTGGACGGCACTCGATACTCCGTGCTGGTGCCCAACCTCAAGGGCGCGCAACGGGCTCTGGCGTTTGACGCCGACATCTGGGAGCTGATGCTCTCGACGACCGACAGCCACAGCATCGCCAACGCCAACAGGCCCACGATGGAGGCCTTCGAGCGGCTGTTGCCGGTGATCGAGATCGGCCTGGCATCGAACGTCGAGCTCGTGGGTGGGATGGGCGTGGCCCTGGGGTGTCCGTTCGAGGGCCGCACGAGCTTCGAGCGGGTCGTTGACGTGGCTCGCCGCTACGTCGACGCCGGCGTCCAGCACGTCACGCTGGCTGACACCGCCGGCCTGGCGGATCCCGCCTCGGTGTACTCGACCTGCTCGAGGCTTCTCGCCGAGGTCCCCGAGCTCACGGTGACCCTCCATCTCCACAACACCCGTGGCCTGGGGATGGCCAATGTCATCGCGGGCCTGGCGGCCGGGGTCACACACTTCGACTCGTCGATCGGTGGACTGGGCGGTTGTCCGTTCTCGTCCGGAGCCACCGGCAACATCGCCACCGAGGAGCTGGTTCACATGCTCGAGCTGCTCGGCGTCCCGACAGGAGTGGATCTGGACGCGCTCGTCGAGATTGCTCGAGGTGCGATATCCCGTGCCGTCGGGCACTCACTCGAATCAGCGTTCGAGAAGGCGGATCCGTCGTGGGTCAGGCATGCGCCGCCGACGCATCAGGTGCTCGAGTCCTGAAGGATCCCGGCGAGTCATCGCGGCAGCCTGGTCAGGCTGGTCAGGCTGGTCAGGCTCGTCAGGTAGATGGAACGTGCCGATTCGATGTGGGTGCGCATCGCTGCCTCTGCCCACAGTGCACCTTCGCCTTCAGGCACGAATCTCCTCGCGCTCCTGCGTGGTGATCCCGTCCTTGTGACCCTGGTCGACTCGTCGCGCCGGCACCAGCCGCGAGCCCGCCGACGAGCAGGTCTTTGGGATCCCTCGTGTCCCCCTCGTGGTATGCGATGCCATCCAGCATGCCGGTTGCCACGGACACCCACCATCTGGACGCCGCGGGCGACCCAATAACCGATCCTCAGCCCCTCCAGTTACGACCAGGCGATCCAGACGCCACCGGAGCGCTCTCCGGGACGTTACTGGGCTCTTCACAGTTGACGGTGTAGTCGGGGTCTGAAGCCGCCGGACTTCGAGCAGGGATCGGGCGATGTAGTTGGTGAGGTTGCGGAACCCGAGGGTGGGGCCGCAGAGGTGTTCGAGTCGGCCGTTGATGGTTATCTGGAGCCGGTGAGCGAAAGTGGTCGGTGTCCTGCGTGTTTGCGTCGGTTACATGTCTCTCACGGAGGCGTCGCGGCTGACGGCCCGGTTCTCGCCGATGCGGTTGGCGAGTTGCAGGCGGAGCGCGTGGTTCTCTGCTCGGAGCGCTTGGACTTCCTCGCGGAGGGTGGTCAGCAGTTCGTCGCGGGAGGCTTGGCTCATGCGCTGGGCGGCGGGTTGTCGGGGGCTGCGGGTTGCGGACGATCGAAGCCGGTTGATCTGATCGCGTAGCTGGGGATCGCGATAGAGCAGGGCGCGAGAGACGCCCGCGGCGTGAGCGACGGAGGCGTAGGTGATGGGGGTGCCGGCGCGGTCGAGGTTCTGAAGCGCGGCGCGGGCCCGTTGAGGATCGATTCGGCTCGACGCCGGCTCGCGGCGGCGAGGGCGGCGGTGTTGTCAGCGCGCATCGCAAGTGTCCTGTTCGTTGAGGGTTTCGAGCGCGGCGATGATTCTCGTCAGGTTGTCGGCGACCTTGCGGTGGTTGTCGCCAGCCGGCCGTTGCCGCGTTGCTCGGCCAGGTCGATCAGCTCGAGGGTGTCGTCATGTTGGCGACGGTGGATCGGCAGGAAGGTCGCGGTGGTCTGGAAGTCCGGGCAGGTCAGGCAGGCGTTCGGGTGCGGGCAGTCGTGCTGGGCTGGTCGTCCGCAGTAGCCGTTGGGCAGGCTGGCCTGAGGTGCCCTATGCACTCCGGACAGTGGGCCCAGGGGGTCGGCAAAGTCGGTTTCACGCGGCGAGGATGAGGTCGATGGGCCTGCTCGGGTCTCGTCCCTGATGTCGTAGGGCGGCGGCGATTCTGTTCCATCCGGCCAGGCGTAAGAGGCTGATG
>JAABUT010002373.1_pt1 | contig 18392 bp, 15 predicted proteins | sample 5559281 | NCBI WGS metagenome assembly JAABUT01 (sample SAMN10711880, study PRJNA513359) | rock metagenome | isolation source: Antarctica rocks | place: Antarctica: Victoria Land, Ricker Hills nord | collected 2016-01-04 | reverse complement strand
CGCCACCTACATCGACGGCTGGAACGAACGCGCCCACCCGTTCACCTGGACCAAGGGCGCCGACGAAATCATCGCCCACGCCAAGCCCTCACCCCGCCGGAATAGGACTTACGACACGCGACACTAGTACGTGGTGCGGTCTGTCAGGCGTACCCGGCGGTTGGGGACCAGCCCCAGGACCGACGCACCCGGCCAGAGGGCCACGGACATGGCCCAGCGCGCCGCGAACCTGGGCACTGGCGGGGCTCGCGACTCAGGGTGAGACGGCCCTTGACGGCCCAATCAACATAATATATAACTTGCGCCTAGCCAGTAATTAACTGCCCGGAGAAGGAGTGCCATGGCTGAGTTTCGCGTTCACGATGTACCAGGTCCCCGTCGCGAACACCTGGGCTACGGACGCCACGTGCCGAAGATCTTCTGGCCCGGCGGCGCCCGCGTCGCGGTGAGCCTCGTCCTGAACTGGGAGGAGGGATCGGAATACTCGGTTGCCTACGGCGACGGTAAGAACGAAGGCCTCGCCGAGATCCAATACAGCATGGACGCAAAGTATCGCGACCTCTGCGCTGAGTCGGTCTACGAGTACGGGAGTCGAGCCGGCGTCTGGCGGCTGCAACGCATGTTCGACGCCGCCGACGTCAAGTGCACCTTTTTCGCATCCGCAGTCGCCCTGCAGCGTGCCCCGGAGGTGTCGGCGTGGCTGCGCGAGGCCGGTCACGAGCCCTGCAGTCACGGCTACCGCTGGGAGGAGGTGTGGCTGCTCGACCGTGAGGAGGAACGCGACCACATCCGCGAGGCGGTCAAGGTCATCGAAAAGGCGACCGGTGAACGCCCCCAGGGTTGGTACTGCCGCTACGGTCCGAGCGTCAACACGCGCGAGCTCCTCGTTGAGGAGGGCGGATTCGTGTACGACTCCGACGCTTACAACGACGACCTGCCGTACTTCACGGAGGTAAAAGGCAAGCAGCACCTCGTCGTTCCGTACTCACTCACGAACAACGACGCATCGCTCATCCTGGGCAACGCCGTCAACGCCAATGACTTCTTCAACACCCTGAAGGCAGCCTTCGACTACCTGTACGAAGAGGGCGCCACCTACCCCCGGATGATGTCAATCGGCGTGCACTCGCGCTGGATCGGTCAGCCGGCCCGGGCTGCGGGGCTGCGCGATTTCATCGACTACGTGCAAAACAAGGGTGACGCCTGGTTCGCTCGTCGCATCGACATCGCCAACCACTGGCTGGAGAACCATGACGAATTCACTCGGTGACGGTGCCGCTGCGTCGAGCGTAACGCAGGACCCAACCGACACCGAGCTGGCATCGCTTCAACTTAAGAAGAAGACCAACCGCTCTTGGGGAGGCTGGCTGAACAAGTATGCGCTTGTTCTGATCTGGGCGGCTCTGGCGATAGCGCTTTCCATCGCGGTCCCGGAGAAGTTCCTGCAACAGATCACCTTCAACACCATCTTTGGCACGCAGTCAGTCCTGCTCCTGCTGACGTTGGCGCTGATGGTGCCGCTCATCGTGGGTGACTTTGACCTCAGTGTGGCCAACACCATGGGCATGTCAGCCACCCTGATGGTCGTCCTTAACGGGGACAAGTACGAACTGCCCCTCTGGGTTGCCTTGGCAATCGTCCTGGTGGCCGGTCTGCTGGTGGGCGTGGTCAACGCATTCTTGGTGGTAAGGATCGGAGTCAACGCGATTGTTGCCACGCTAGGCATGGGCACGCTGTTGCTGGGCCTTGCCAATTGGGTGAGCGGCTCAATCATCCAGACGGGCATCTCGCCTTTCCTCTCGAGAGTTGTCAACGAGCGCTTCATCGGTCTGCCGCTCTCGTTTTGGTATGGCATAGCGGTGGCCGCTCTCATCTGGTACGCGCTGGCGTTCCGACCGCTTGGACGACGCATGATGTTTGTGGGACAGAACGCGGAAATGGCACGTCTGAGCGGGGTCCGGGTCGAACGCGTGCGATTCATGGGGTTCATCGGGGCGGCGCTGCTCTCTACGCTGGCTGGAATCATCCAGGCTGGGCAACTCGGCGCATTCCAGGCTGGCTCGGCCACCAATTACCTACTTCCCACTTTTGCGGCGGCATTCTTGGGCACCACCGTCGTAGTTCCCGGACGTTTCAATCCCTGGGGCTCGGTGATCGCGATCTTCTTCCTGATCACCGGCATTACGGGACTGAACCTGCTCGGGCTTACTGGTTGGGTCCAGGACGCCTTCTACGGGGGTGCTCTGATCATCGCGGTGACGCTGTCGACTGTGGTCCGCAACAGAATGACCGCTGCCTAACCCAATTTGTCACAAGCACCTTTGGCGCCCCCGCCTCGGTGTGTGTTCCAAAACATCAAGGTGCCCGAGGCCCCAGAAGGAGAAATCATGCGAGGCAAACGACTAATCGCTCCGCTTGCAGCAGCGACGGCAATATCGATTCTCATGCTGTCCGGTTGTTCCTCCAGCGTTAAGGACACCGGTTCGAACGGCGGATCCGGGCCGAAGTCAACAGCTGCGGCCGATGTGGACATTGCGGGCGCCCAGGCCCAACTCGACGCTTACACCGGTCCTTTCACCTGGAAAGCCCCGGGTCCGGCGTTTGACGCGTCTCTGGCCAAGGGCAAGAGCGTTGTCTACATCCCAGTGGACAATAAGATCCCGATCTTCGACGTGATCTACGGCAAGCTGAAGACCAGCCTGACCTCGGCTGGCGTAGGAATTTCGCTCTGTGACGGCAAGGGTGCTCCGGACCAGTGGGTTGCCTGCATCGACGACTCGGCTGGGCGCGGAGCCAACGTACTGATCCTGGACTCCTTCCCGACGGCCGCCGTCAAGGAGGCCGTTGACCGCGCGAGGGCCAAGGGCGTGAAGATCATTGACGGAAACAACGGTGACTTGGGCCCCCTGGCTCAGGGGGCTGACGCCAGAGTGACGTTCCAGTATTCGCTGTCCGGCAAGCTGGTCAGTGACTGGATCATCAAGGACTCCGGCGGTGACGCCAACGTGCTCATCATCCGGAGCCCTGAGGTTGGCAACGTGCCCTCTATCGTGGACGGCGGTTACGTCGCCGAGCTCAAGAAGAGGTGCCCCACGACCTGCAAGATCAAGATTGTCGACGTGGCGATCTCTGACTGGGCGACCAAGCTGCAGTCCACGGTCCAGGCCCAGTACGCAGCGGACTCCACGATCAACTACGTGATCCCGATCTACGACGGCATGTCCACGTTCGTAGTTCCCGGGCTGCAGGGTGCTGGCGCTGCGGGCAAGGTCAAGGTCGCTACGTTCAACGCGAACCTGGACCCGATGAAGAAGATGGCCGCTCAACAGTTTGTCTCTGTCGACGTTGGCAGTCACAACGCCTACGAGGGTTGGGCCTACGCGGACCAGTCCCTGCGTCTGCTCGCGGGTGTGGGCCCGGTGGAGAACGAATTCGTCCCCGCCCGGGTGTTCACCGCCGACAACATCGGCAAACTCAACCTCACTCCTGAGGCCGAACGGACCGGTGAATGGTTCGGCAACACGTCGTACCAGGACAACTACAAGGCCCTCTGGGGCATTAGCTGATCTGCCCGTCGCGGTGGCGCGTTAACCTGACGCGCCACCGCGGCGATCCCCGATCCATCCACAACCGGAGATGTCATGAGCGATCATGCAGTTGTTCACCCCACAGTCGACGCGTCAGTCGTTCTGTCCGTGCGCGACGCCACCAAGGACTTCGGTGGCCCCCTCGTCCTCAAGGGTGTCTCCTTCGATGTCATGGCGGGGACCATCGTCGGCTTGCTCGGTCAGAATGGCTGTGGCAAGTCGACCTTGATCAAGATCATCTCTGGCTTTCACGAGCCGAACCCCGGCTCCTCAGTCTCACTCAACGGCGTGCCGCTCGTGCATGGCGAACCACTTCATTCCCGTCCGATCGCTTTCGTGCACCAGAACCTCGGCCTCTTTGACGACGCCACGGTGTTGGACAACCTCATGGTCAACCGCTGGGCCGACGACGGCGGCCACATCAACTGGCGTGCCTTGCGCGCGCAGGCACAGCAACTCCTGCAAGATTTCTCGCTGGACTGTGATCTCTCGCACCTGGTACACACCCTGTCGCAGGGTGACAAGGCAGTACTCGCAATCGCCCGAGCCGTGGGCGAGCTGCAGCATGTGGACCGGGGCCTGCTCGTGCTGGACGAGCCCACGCCCTACCTCGCCCGCGCTGAGGTGACGCGGCTCTTTCGGGCGATGCGATCGGCAGCCGCGCGCGGCATTGGGATCCTCTTCGTGAGTCACCGTCTCGAAGAGGTGCGCGACGTCACGGATCGAGTGGTCGTCCTCCGCGATGGCGTTCTCGTGGGGGATTCGGCCACCGCTGACGTCGACGACGATGAGCTGGTCGAGCTGATCATTGGCCGTCGCATCTCTGAGTTCTACCCTGCTCTGCCGGAGCCATCATCGGAGGCCGTTCTCCGCATTCAGGGAGTAGCCACAAGAGATTCTTCGCCCTTCGATCTGGACGTCCGCCGCTCAGAAATCGTCGGACTCACCGGTCTGCTGGGCAGCGGGTTCGAGGACATCCCGTATCTCCTCGCGGGTGCCATAGAGGGCACCGGAAGCATCCTGATCGACGACCGCGAGGTCGACCTGGCCGGGTGGAACCCGTCCGCCGCCATCGACTTGGGCTTGGCGCTGGTCCCGGCCGACCGGCCACGCCTCGGTGTTGCGGCCGGAATGGGGGTAGGGGAGAACATCAGCCTCCCTTGGCTCTCCCGGCTGGCCGGAAGGTTTCGGATCGACCGAAAGGCCGAGCGGGCGGAGATCGAGTCGCTCATGGACCGATTCGATGTGTTGCCCCGCAACCCTCAGGCTCTGATCGGTTCCCTTTCCGGCGGCAACCAACAGAAGGCAGTGCTGGCCCGATGGATCGCTGGGGGACCGCGAGTGCTGTTGATGCACGAACCCACCCAAGGTGTCGACATCGGTGCGCGGCAGCACATCTTCGCCTCGATTCGTGACGCCGTCGCCGATGGCATGTCCGTCCTCTACGCGTCACTCGAGTACGAGGACCTCGCACACATGTGCGACCGGGTGCTGGTCTTCCGTGACGGGCAGGTCGTTGCTGAGGTACGCGGCGGCGAGCTGTCGGCCGAGCATCTCGCAGACATCAGTTTGCGTTCGGTGGCTGTGTGACGAGGTTGTGCATCACGTGCGGACGTAGGCGCGGGCCCACTCCTACTGGATCGCGACGTCCAAAATTTCCCAAGCGCTCGGCAGGACTGCCGTTGCGCCACAAATGCAGTCTGCGGGAGCCGCCAGCATGATGCGGCCCCGGTGGGTTGAACAGAATCAATGAGGGAGAAAGATGGTGCAACCACTCGAGGGTCTGAAGGTTGTGGACTGCGCGACGCTCTTCGCGGGGCCAGTCGTCGCCACGATCCTGGGCGACTTCGGCGCCGATGTCATCAAGGTGGAGCATCCGCGAGGAGACTCGCTGCGTGGTCTTGGCTGGCAACGTGAGGACGTCTCCTTGTGGTGGACCGTCGTCTCGCGCAACAAGCGCTGTGTCTCGATGGTGCTCTCCAGCGAGGGAGGGGCCGCGCTCTTCAAGCGGTTGGTTGCAGATGCCGATGTGCTGGTGGAGAACTTCCGGCCGGGGACCATGGAGCGATGGGGTCTGGGCCCGGATGTCCTGTTGGAGCTGAACCCCAAGCTGGTCATGGTCCGCACCACAGCTTTCGGGCAGGACGGGCCATACAGCAAACTGCCGGGCTTCGGCACGTTGGCCGAGGCCATGAGCGGATTCGCCCACATCAACGGCTGGCCGGATGGGCCACCCACTCTCCCGCCATTCGCCCTAGGAGACGGTGTTGCGGCACTGACCGGCGCGTACGCGACCATGATGGCGCTGTGGCACCGCGAGCACACGGGTGAGGGTCAGGTGATCGACCTCTCGATCACCGAGCCGCTCTTCTCGCTGCTCGGGCCCCAGGCCACCGTCTACGACCAATTGGGCGTTATCCAGCAGCGCACCGGAAACGCTGCACCGTTCACCGCACCCCGCAACGCCTACCAGGCCAATGACGGACGATGGTTGGCACTGTCCGGGAGCGCACAATCCATCGCCGAGCGTGTGGCTCGCGTGGTGGGACGTGTCGACTGGCTCAAGGAAGACTGGTACCAGTCCCACTCCGGACGGCTCGAACACGTGACGGAGCTGGACGATGTGATCGGCGCCTGGGTAGGCCGCCACACGACCGAGGAGGTGATGGCCGCCTTCGCTGAGCACGATGGAGCGATCGCGCCCATCTATTCGATCAAGGATGTCTTCGAGGATCCACAGTTCGAGGCACGTCATGCGATCGTCCGCGTGGCCCACCCCGAGCTGGGTGACGTGGCGATGGCTAACGTGGTGCCTCGCCTAACCCGGACACCAGGTCAGATCCGCTTCCCCGGACCGAGTGAGATCGGTGCCGACAATGAGGAGATCTACACCGGTCTCGGCCTCACCTCAGAGGAGATCGAGGAACTGCGCCTCGAAGGCTCCATCTGAGCAGTCGATGGCCCGATCGTGCGGACAGAAGGAGCCCCCATTAACAACCACAGTGAAACCAAGTTGCAGGCCGCGCGTGCCGAGCGCAAAGAGGTGTGGGAGGCCTACTCCCAGCGGGGCATCGGCGCTCGGTACGGCTTTGGCAAGAAGACCGCCCTGGTGGTGATCGACATGGCCAATGCGTTCAACGATCCCTCGCATCCGATCGGTGCGGACCAGGACAGCACCGTCGACGCCATTGCTGACCTCCTCGAGGTCGCGCGGTCTGTGTCCTTGCGCCGGTACTTTTTCACCACGGCTTATCACGAAGACCTGCACGACGCAGGAACGTGGGTGCAGAAGGTCCCTGTGGTCGGCACCCTGCGACTCGGTACAACCGAGGTGGAGATCGATCCGCGTCTCGGCATCCGTGACGACGAACCACTCGTGGTCAAGAAGGCATCGTCCTGCTTCTTCGGTACGCCGTTCGACACCTGGCTGAGGTCCGAGGGAGTCGACACTCTGATCGTCACCGGATGCTCCACCTCAGGCTGCGTGCGGGCGACCTGCTTGGACGCTGCCTCCCACGGCCTTCGGGTCATCGTGCCCGAGGAGTGCGTCTCTGACCGACTGGAGGTCGTGCACCGCGCGAACCTGTTCGACATCGACTCGAAGTACGCAGACGTCATGCCGAACGAAGAAGTGCTCGCGATGGTAGCCGGAATGGGCACCCAGTGAACGGGCCCCTGGACTGGCGCACCTTCGTCGATGAGCCAGAACGACGCAACGAGATCAGCGCTGCCGACGCAGCCGAGATGTTTCTTTCCCGGATCAACGACCGGCAGGACCTGCACGCGATCGTCACGGTGACGCCCGAGCGTGCCCACACTGACGCGGAGCGCGCCGATCTGGCCAGGGCGAAGGGCCAGCCCCTGCCTCTCGACGGCATGCCGATCCTGGTCAAGGACAACGTGGATGTGGCCGGCTATCCCTGCAAAGTCGGATCCCCGTTGTTCGCGGGCCGAGTGCCACGTGCAGATGCGGCGGCCATCGAGCGGCTCTCGGCCGCGGGTGCGGTGATCCTGGGTAAGGCGACGCTGCACGAGCTCGTCTACGGCGGCACGACCGACAGCCCGTTCTTCGGCCGTACCAAGAATCCTTGGGACCCCGGGCGAACGGTGGGAGGCTCGTCGGGGGGCTCAGGTGCCGCCGCGGGCGCGGGCCTCTGCGTGGTCGCCATCGGTAGCGATACCGGCGGATCGATTAGATTGCCTGCTCACCTGAACGGGGTGGTGGGCCTCCGGCCCACCTATGGCGCGGTCAGCACGCGGGGGGTTGTCCCCATCGGTCCGGCGATCGACACGGTAGGTCCGCTGGCGCGGTGGGCTGCAGATGCTCTTGCTGTGCATGACGCCATGGTGGGCTTTGACTGGGATGATCCGCATGCCGTCGCAATGCCCTCGTCGGAGCCGCGCTCGATCACTCGGGCGCTGATCCTGGGTGCGCGATCACTGGGCGACCTTGACCCAGCGGTTCGCGTGGAGTTCGACCGGTCGATCGAAGAGCTTCATGAGCTGGGGATTACCACCGAGGTCCGTGAGCTGGATGGCTTCGCCCAAGCCCGCGAGGACGCTCGCACGGTTATTAAGGCCGAGGCGTGGAGCATGTATCGACACGATCTGGAGCGCCAACCCGAGGCCTTCTCCCCGGAGACGGCCGAGAGGCTCCGCTCCGGTGATGCCGTCACCACCACCACGTTGGTCGAGGCGCAGTGGCGCATCCTGCAGTGGCGACAGAGCGTGCGTCGGCTCTTGACCGAGTATGACCTGATCGCGCTCCCGGTCGTTCCCGTTGTCACTCCGGTCGCCCGGAGCGAGGGCATGATTGCCGCGACGGCGCTGATGACGTCCATGACGTTGCCCATCTCGGCCGCCTGGGTCCCGGCGATCTCGGTACCGACCGGGCTCGTCGAGCGCATGCCGGCCGGCCTCCAGCTGGTGGCCGCACCCGATCGAGACCGTGACCTGCTCAGCCTCGCAGCGCGGCTCCAGGAACGCTGTCCCCTGCCCTGGCCGAGTGAGTGAGAAGGCAGATACCCACGTCCGCAGTGCCGCACAGTGATCGCGAAAGAGGTGCAAGATGAAGGCAGTCGTGTTCGAGGAGTTCGGGGACGAATCCGTTCTCCGCGTCAAGAAGCTTGACGACCCCCGCCCCGCACGCGATCAGGTGCTGATCCGGGTCAAGGCCGTGGGTGTCAACCACGTCGACCTCGACATTCGGAGCGGTGCCTCTCGCTTGCCGATCGAGTTCCCGCACATCCTGGGCATCGAGTTTGCCGGCGAGATTGTCGAGCTGGGTGCCGACGTTGAGGGCTGGGCGGTCGGGGACCGAGTCGCCCCGAATTATCAGGTGGCCTGCCGTCACTGCCCTGCCTGCGAGTCAGGGCACCACATGCACTGCAGCCAACTGCGCCTGTTCGGCGTCCAGTTGGCCGGCGGGTACGCCGAGCTTGCGGTCGCGAATGCTCGCGACCTGCTGCGCGTTCCGGAGTCGGTGACGTGGGACCAGGCGGCGGCCATCCAGACGACCTACGGAACTGCGTGGCACTGCTTGGTCACGCGCGCGGCCGTGAAGCCGGGGGAGACGGTGCTGGTCTCCGCTTCCGGTAGCGGAGTCGGCACTGCGGCGGTGCAGATCGCGAAGATGATGGGCGCCACGGTCATCGCCACCGCGGGGTCTGACGCCAAGCTCGAGCGTGCACGACAAGAGGGTGCCGACCTGACCGTGAACTACTCCTCGCAGGACCTGACCGCCACCGTCATGGACCTCACCGACGGGCGGGGCGTGGATGTCGCTTTCGAGCACGTGGGCGGTGAGGTGTTCGGAGCCACCCTCAACTCGGTGGCGACGATGGGGCGGATCACGGTCTGCGGGGGGCACGCCGGCGAGGTCGTCCCGCTCGACCTTATTGCGCTCTTCCGCAGCGAGCGAAGCGTCCTGGGCTGCGCCCGTTCCACCCATCCGGAGACGCGCGCAGTGCTCGACCTGGTCGCGGCTGGGCGGCTGCACCCGGTCGCGGGCCACTCCCTCCCGCTGGCTGAGGCGTCCGAAGGGCACCGGCTGATCAATCAGAGGTCAGTCTTCGGCAAAGTCGTCCTCCGGCCCTGAACAGCCGCGCACCCCGCCGGGACCTGATCTCGGGGACTGCCGCCATCACGATCGGCAGTTCCGGGCTTCTCGGACTGGCGGTTGCTTTGCCCTTCCTTGCCCAGGACTTGGGGGTGAGCCCCTCGCAGGCTGCCCTCCTCCTGCCGGCGTCCTACCTGGGTGGTCTGGGTACCTCGTTCGCCGGGGGCGTGCTCTCGGACAAGCGGGGCGGTCGGTCGGTCGCAGCGCTGGGATTGGGCGTGATCGCCTTGGGTGTCCTGTTGGCGGGCCTCGCCACCAACTTCGGCGTCTTCCTGCTCGGTGCCGTGATCACGGGCAGCGGGTACGCCGTGGTGAACGCGGCGACCAGCGTGCTCGTCAACACGGTGATGCTGAGTGGGCGCGGTCTCCAACTGGGCATCAAGCAAGCCGGTGTCACTGTTGGGGGGCTGGCGGTCGGGATCACGATTCCTGCGGTGCAGTCCTGGACGAGCTGGTCCGTGGCTTTGCTGGGCGTCAGTGCGGCCGTCGCGATTGCCGCCGCGTGGATGGTCCGCGATCACCGGCGGAGCCCGAGCTTCGTCAGGGCCGCGACCGACACCCCGCCCGAGCCTGCTGCGCTGCGCCCCTTTGCGGGGGGGATCTACGGCCTGACCATGTCGGCCGCCCAGGTCTCCGCCTTCGGGCTGCTGGCCGTCTACCTCGTCGACGCCCTGCACGTGTCGCCGACACGGGCGAGTGCCGTGTTCGGCATCGTGCTCGTGGGAGGCGTGGTGTCGCGCGTGGGGTGGGGCCTGGTGTCGGACCGGTCGGCCCGGGGGAGGGTCTTTCCGCTACGGGTGTGCGCCGTGCTCGGCTTCACGGGATTCGTGTTCATGTCGGTGCCTGGTACGCCCTGGGCGATCGCGGCGGCTGTCCTACTCGGCATCGGAACCACCGGCTGGAACGGGGCCTACCTCGCCGCCATCATGCCGGGCGGGTCGGAACGCGGCGGGCGTGACGTGGGACATGCGCAGATGTTCATCATCCTGGGCTGCATAGTGGGGCCGCTGCTGGCCGGGGGAGTGCTCGAGATCTTCGGACGGTGGGACGTGATGTGGGGCCTGCTCGCCGCATCGCAAGTGCTCGCTCTGTGGGTTGCCAAGCCAGCGAAGCAGCCGGCGGGTACTCCCCCCAGCGCGTCGTGACGACCGTCGTGGGCTAGTGGCGAGCTAGGAACTCCTCGATCGGACGCGGCCTCAGCCGGGCTCGATCCCGAACATCTTTGCGCGAGCTAACACGGCCTCAGCGAGCTTCACATGCGCCGCGTCGACCAGCGTGCCGTTCACGCCGACCGCGCCCAGCGCCCGCCGCTCACCGTCGCGGTAGGCCTCGATGTTCCGCTTGGCCAGAGCGATCTCCGCGGCTGTGGGCGCGTACACGCCGTTTGCGATGCTCACCTGACCGGGATGTATCGCCCACTTCCCGGTGTAGCCGAGGAGGGCGGCCCGGTCGGCCTCTCTGCGGTAGCCCGCCATGTCTTGGTAGTCCGGGTACGGGCCGTCGATGGCCTCCAGCCCTGCTGCCCGCGCGGCGACCAGGATCCTGGTCCGTGCGTAGTGCCAGAAATCTCCGGGGTAGTCCCCGATGGGCACCAAATTGGTGTTGACCCGTGCGCCCTGCGACACGGAGAAGTCTCCCGACCCGAAGATGAGCGCATCCAGACGGGGACTCGCAAGCGCGATCTCGTCAACCTCGATGAGCCCGGCGACGTCCTCGATGAGCACTTCCAGCCGGACCGGTCTGGTCAACTTGAGCTTGGCCTCGAGTTGGGTGAGCAGCACGTCGACCCACCAGACGTCCCGGGCCGAAGTGACCTTCGGAACGATGAGGGTGTCGATCGCATCGCGGGCACCGGTGACTAACTCGATGATGTCCTCGTGCGCCCACTGCGTGTCCAGGCCGTTGATGCGCACGGCGCGGACGGTCGTGCCCCAGTCGAGCTGGGTCAGGCCCTCTACCGCCTTCTGGCGCGAGGACTCCTTCTGCGCCGGGGCGACCGCGTCCTCGAGGTCGAGGAACACCAGATCGGCGCCTGAGGCAGCGGCCTTCTGGAACATCCAGTCATTGCTGGCGGGGGTGGCGAGTTCGCAACGTCGTGCGCGGACGGTCATGAGGAGGCGCCTTTCACAGGAGTTCTACAGGATCAGGTCGAGTGCAGATCGCACGATGGAATCGGCGTCAATGCCGTGGTACCGGTAGGTGCTCTCTAGGTCCCCGGACTGCCCGAAGCTCCGGACGCCCAGATGGCGCGCATCGACGCGATTCACCGACGCGAGGAAGCTGAGCGTGTGCGGGTGCCCGTCCAGAACCGTCACCATCGGCCTGGCCTGGTCCGCAGGCAACACGCTGTCGAGGATCCAGGACGGGGCGTCGTCGAGGCCGTGCCTGGCCTGGGTGGCACGAAAGATGAGATCCGGACTCGTGATGCAGATGACGTCCGCTCCCACGTCGTTGCGGGCGAGGCGATCCGCCGCGGCCAACGCTTCGGGGACGAGGGCCCCGACTGCGCAGAGGGTCACCTGCGCCTCGTGCGTCTTGCGCAGGTGGTAGGCGCCGGCCACGACTTGGCGCCGACGCCGCTCCCGTGCGGCGGGGTCCGCCGGGATGGCCGCCAGCGACTGGTCGATGGGGCGGGTGGAGAGCCGGATGTAGGCCGAGGAACCCGACGGCTTCCCGAGGTTCGCCAGTGATGCGAGCAGCGCCCACTCGGTGTCGAGTACGAAGGCCGGTTCGTAGGTCACGCAACCGGGCTGTTCGAGGCCGATCGACGGCGTCTTGATGGACTGGTGCGCCCCGCCCTCGGCGGAGAGGGTCACCCCGGAGGGGGTGCCGACCAGGATCGACTGGCCGCCGGCGTAGATGCCGAAGGACCAAGGCTCCAGGGCGCGCTCCACGAAGGGGTCATAGAGGACCCCGATCGGCAGCAGGGGCTCACCCCAGCGACTCCATGTGGCCCCGAGCTCCCCCATGACGCCCACCAGGTTGACCTCGGCGATGCCCAGCTCGATGTGTCGCCCGGTGGGGCGCTCCCGCCAGTGGAGGATTGTCTGGGCGTCATCGGCAAACCAGTCCTCGCGCTCGCTGCTCGACCAGACGCCGACCTTGTTGACCCAGCCCCCCAAGTTGGTGCTGGAGCTGACGTCCGGGCTGACAGTCACGACGCGGCGCCCGACCTCAGGGGCGTCCCGATTGAGATCGAGCAGGGCGCGGCCCAAAGCCGCCTGGGTAGTGCCCGTGCCCTGCGGGGTCCGACCCAAGTCCGCAGGGACCGGGCAGGCGGGCGCGGCTGGCACCGGGGGCCGTTCGAGTGACTCGGCCCGGTGGGCGCACCACCGTCCGGCTGGCGAGTCCTGGTCGAAACGTTGCCAGGGGCGATCGACATCCGTGCCCATCCGCGCGGCCAGTTCGCTCATCTGCTCGGCGTTGAGCAACGCGGAGTGGTTCTGCGGATGCCCCTGACTGGCGAGGCTGTATCCCTTGATGGTGTACGCGAAGATCACCGTCGGCCGGGTGTCGTCGCTGGCCTCGAATGCGCGGACGAGCGCCGGCAGGTCATGGCCGCCCAGGTTGCGGAATGCCTCGTGGGCTTCGTCCTCCCCGATCGCTTGCACCAATGCGCGAATGGCGTCGGCCCGCGCTCCCTCGCCGGGGAGCCGCATGCACAGCTCTGCGGGGTCGTGCCGCAACAGCCGCTGGTACTCCTCGTTGTCCATGCCATCGATCCGGCTGCGCAGGGCGTCCCCGCCGGGAAGGTCGAACAGGCGCTCGAGGTGCTCGCCGTACTTCACCGTGAGCACCTGCCACCCTGCGGCCTCGAACATGCCGGCCAGACGCCGACCGCCCGTGTGGGGGACCACTCGGTCCAGCGACTGACGGTTTAGGTCGACGATCCACACCACTTCACCCAGTTCGGTGACCATGGGGTCGAGCACGGCCTCCCAGCAGGCCCCCTCGTCCAGTTCGGCGTCTCCGATGAGGGAGTATTGCCGGCCGACTCCCGCCGTCCCGAAATGACCGTCCACGTACCGTCGGGCCAGCGCTCCCCAGATCGGCGCGGCGGCGCCGATGCCCACCGAACCGGTGGAGTAGTCGGGGCGGTCAGCATCCTTGGTACGGCTGGGGTAGCTCTGCAGCCCACCGAAGGCGCGCAGTGTGGTGAGCGCGCTCTCGTCGAGGGTGCCGAGCAGGTAGTTGATCGCGTGGAACACCGGCGATGCGTGGGGCTTCACCGAGACGCGGTCCTCCGGGTTCAGGTGCCTGAACCAGAGTGCGGTCATGATCGACACCATCGAGGTGCTCGATGCCTGGTGGCCGCCCACCTTCATCCCCGAGGCGTTGGGGCGGATCCGATTGGCGTGATCCACGATCGCGGTCGCCAGCCAGAGCACCCGCTTCTCAATCTCTTTCAGGGCAGCGAAGTCGTCACCCTGGAGGTCGGGCGAGGCGGCAGCGGACCCGGTCAGGTCAGCCAGTTCGGTCAGGTCGGTGAGTTCGGTCATGGCGTTCGGTTGCTCCTCGGTGGGTCCTCGGGGGCGGCGGTCGGGATCTCGGATCGGGTGCTGTCGTCGGCCTCGGCCAGGATCGCGTGCGCCTTCTTGACCACGGCCTCGTCGATCAGGGCGTTGTCGAGCCGCAGGGCGCCGCTGCTGTCGGCGCCGCCATCGCCTTCCCACAGCAGCAGCACGCGCTGGGCCCAGTCGACGTCAACGCCGCTCGGGCCCATCGAGCTGGCGACCAGGGGGACCTGGTCGGGATGGATGCAGTACTTGCCGCGGTACCCAGCGCCGCGCGCGAGGAGCGCCTCGCGTCGCAATCCGTCCTGGTCCGCGAGCCAGGGGAATGCCGTGTCGATCGGGCCGGGCAGCGAGTGGGCCGCTGAGGCCCAGGACACCTGGCAGCGGGCCAGGTGGAGCGCAGGGTTGTCCGGCTCCCACACCGCACCGGTGTCGGCAGCAAAGTCTCCGGCGCCAAAGGAGAGCCGCACGACCTGCTGCGGCAACCGACCGATCGACGAGATCCCCAGCAGCCCAGCCCCGGACTCGACGATGCCGATGATGGACTGCGTCATGGACGCGCAGGCCTCGAGGGAAGCCGGGTCGCCGAACTTGGGCACAACCAGGGCGTCGAGGTGCGGGGCCTCTTGCAAGGCGTGCAGGTCATGGGCCAGGTCGGTTGATCGCGCCTCGTTAACCCGGACGGTGATGGTCGGCCGCGTCGGCCCCGCTGGCAGCGAATCGAGCCAGTCCACGATGTGGCGCCGGGCGGCCGCACGGTGCGCGGGTAGGACCGCGTCCTCGAGGTCGATGACGATCGCGTCCGCACCCGACGCGGCTGCCCTGGAGAATCGTCCCGGCTTGTCGCCGGGTACGAACAGGAAGGTCCGGCTGCGGCTCACATCGGGTGGCTCGGTCATCCAGTCCGTCTTCCTGAAGCCGGTGCTGCCGGGCCGCCGGAGGCCCCGCCCACCATGCTGGCGAGCAGGATCCAGCCCTGGTCGCGCCTGTCGTGCCGCGGGGCGACAGCGCGCCCGGGCGCCGTCCACAGCGCTGGCGATCGCGGGCCTTCCCGGCTGGTTTCCCTGTTCACAGGCACACTATATATTGTGTATAGTTCTCGCGTACATCTCGGCCGAGCTGCCATTCCGAGGAGCGCCCATGCATCCCTTCGCCACTGCCGTCGAGCCGAGGATTCGCTGAGATGGAGTATCGCCAGCTGGGACGTTCGGGACTCTTGGTATCCGCCCTAAGCATGGGCACCATGACCTTCGGTGGTGCCGGGAAGTTCGCCCAGGTGGGTTCGGTCCAGGTGGACGAGGCGCGCGAGCAGATCGCCCAGTGCCTCGATGCCGGGGTGAACCTATTGGACACCGCTGACGTCTACTCGACGGGCATCTCCGAGGAGATCGTGGGCGCGGCCATCAAGGGGACGCGCGACCGGCTCCTGATCGGCACCAAGGTGCGCTTCCCAATGGGCGACGGCCCGAACGACAAAGGTTTGTCCAGGCATCACATCATCGAGGCGTGCGATGCCAGCCTGCGTCGCCTGGGCGTGGACCACATCGACCTCTACCAACTTCACCAGTGGGACGGCATCACGCCTCTCGAGGAGACCATGGCTGCGCTGGACAGCCTCGTGACGGCCGGCAAGGTCCGTTACATCGGCGCCTCCAACTTCTCGGCGTGGCACCTGATGAAGTCCCTCGGCATCTCCGACCACCGCGAACTCCCTAGGCTGGTCAGTCAGCAGATCTACTACTCCCTGCAGGCGCGCGAGGCCGAGTACGAACTGGTCCCCACCGCGATCGACCAAGGGCTTGGGATCCTGGTGTGGAGCCCCTTGGCCGGTGGCCTGCTCTCCGGCAAGTACCGCCGTGGCAGCGAAGCCCCCACCGGCTCTCGGGCTCTCACGCAATGGCACGGCCCGCCCGTCCACGATGAGGAGGCGTTGTACTCCGTCGTCGAGGTGCTCCTCGAGATTGCCGCGGCATACGGAGTGACGGCCGCGCAGGTGGCCCTGGCATATCTTTTGCGCAAGCCGGGGGTGACCTCACTGATCGTGGGAGCACGTACCACGGAGCAACTGTCGGGTAGTCTGCACGCCGTCGACCTCGTCTTGGACGACGAGTCCTTCCAGAAGCTGGACACCGTGAGCCGGCCCCGGTTGATCTACCCGTACTGGCACCAGGCGGCCATGGCTAGCGACCGGCTCTCCCCGGCGGACCTGGCGCTGATCGCACCCCACCTCTGACATCGCAGTTATCCAATGCCAACAACGTCTGCCTAATGGCGGCCGGCGTTGGTCAAGGATGAGTGAGCGAGCCAAATTCCAAGGACGTATCTGACCCAGACATCAGCCCACGAAAACGGGTGAACGTCACCTGAAAAGACGGCATCCCCCCGGATATAGTCCGCACGAGTAGAGAGGTCTGCCTATGAGCCCCCGCACCACCAGTCTTGGCCAAACCAAGACGCAGGCTGCCTACTCGGCAATCAGGGCAGACATCGAGGCCGGTGTCTTCGCTCCCGGGATGCGACTGCTCGTCGGGGTGCTCCAAGAGCGACTGGGCGTCAGCCCCACGCCGGTACGCGAGGCCCTTCGCATGCTCCAGGCCGACGGCCTGGTGACCAACCTCCCGCATCAGGGCATGACCGTGACCACGTACGCAGCGAGCGACGTGGAGGAGGTCTACCGGTTGCGTGAGGTGGTCGAACCGATCGCCTCCGAACTGGTCGCCCAGAAGACCGACCCGGAGGTGATTGCCGCATTGCAATCGCTGCATGAGTCCTTCAAACAAGCGGTGAATGAGAACCGGCAAACAGAAGCGAATGACCTGAATGCCCAATGGCACCGGCTTCTCATTGAGTCGTCGGGGTCGCGCCTTGTCGAAGAATTCTGCAACAGGTTGAGCGTGGTGCTGCCCTTGAAGGGCCTATGGCTGAGCTCGCGCGCCCAGGACTCCGTCAACGAGCACCAGAAGGTCCTGGACGCCATCATCGCCGGAGATCCCGAGGCGGCCCGGGACGCCATGCACCAGCACCTGTGCCGCGGCCACCGGCAGACGGCCGACCGCTTCGCCACCGTCGGTCCTCGGCGAGATTCGGTCCAGAGTGCCTCGCGCTGACGAGTTCGGCGCCGTTTCCCAGATGAGGGCGTGGACCTCGTGACCAGCCACGACCCCGCCCACGACCCGACCCGGCTGGGTGGCGTCGGTGAGATCGCCGAGGACGAGGCCACCGGGGTGATCGCCTCGGCGTACGCCCAGGTGCGGGAGTTGCTGGGCGTCCCGTTCGTCCCCACGATCTACCGGATGATCGCGGTGCACGAGGGGGCCTTCGTCGAAGCGCTGGCCCGCCTCGCGCCCGTCCTCGCCGCGCAGAAGGCGGAGGCATTCATCTCCCGGGCCGAAGCCGTGGCTCGGCAGGCACTGGGGAGTACGCCGGAGGACGGCCCGGAGGGAGTGGACCCGCAGACCTCGCTCCTGGTCGAACGGTATTCGACCGCCAATCCGCTGGGCCTGCTGTTCGTGATCGGGCTTCTGGGCACGGACGTCGTCCGGAGGTCGGGCGTGATGGCACCGCCGCTGCCCGCACGCTCCAACGACATCTTCACGGACGTACGCCAGTGCTACGGCGGGGTGATCGTGCCAGGATTCTGGCGCGAGCTGGGCCAGCGACCCGAGGTCTTAGAGCAGGTGTGGTCTGCCACTCGGGCGCACGCCGAGCGGAGCGGGTTCGACGCGGCAAGCCGAGCCGTCTTCGAATACGGAGTGGCCACGATCCGCAGCGCCGGCGTGGGGTCCGTCCTGAGCGACCTGCCGTCGCGGGAGGCTCACCAGATTCGAGAGTTGCTTGGATGGTTCCCCACTGGCATCTCCACCATGATCGCGGTCACCGAGTGGTTCCGGTCCCACGACCAGTCCGCGCCCACGGCGAACGGTGCCACCCGGGGCTAGGACTCTGCTGAACAAGGCCGTTGGTGAGCCGGCAAGGTGGCGGGAGGCGCATGGGGCGGCGCTCTCGGCCTGTGAGCGTGTTTCTCAAAGTGGATCCTGGGACCTCCGCTTGGTGGTGAGCGTCGAACCGAAGTCGGCTGAGGCCCGTTGAGGCCCCTGTGGCTGGTGGGTTTCGCCTCTCCTGACCTCTCAGCCCACCTTCCAGGCTCCGTCGTGTCGGGTCAGGCCGAGGTTG
>JAABUT010002372.1_pt1 | contig 18395 bp, 17 predicted proteins | sample 5559281 | NCBI WGS metagenome assembly JAABUT01 (sample SAMN10711880, study PRJNA513359) | rock metagenome | isolation source: Antarctica rocks | place: Antarctica: Victoria Land, Ricker Hills nord | collected 2016-01-04 | reverse complement strand
GCAGTCAGTCAACTCTCTTCACTTTGAAAGATTCATATCAAAGTCTCAGCTGAGCAGTTTCGACTAGATAACGAATGATTTGTTTGACAGCTAGATCATGATTGAGAATAGAATTCATTGATTCGACGAAGATGTCATTTTTGATGTGAGCATCAAGCTCACTTCTGCAAGCGAGCTCTCATTGTTCTCTATCGAGACTGACTCTAGCTTGATTCACTGTTTGTGAAGTATTCAATTCAATTTGAACTCGATTTGCTCTACTGACAAAGTCTCGATTATGATCTTTGACTCAGAGATCATTCAGTGCTCTGTTTGCTCTACTGACAAAGTCTCGATTATGATCTCTGACTCAGAAGTCGTTTAGTGCTCTGTAATCAACAGATTCGACGATGACTCGTTTGAAATGTTCGCTCGAAGCATCAGAAGCATCAGAAGCATCAGAATCACTTGAGCTATCTGACTCGCTTGATGATGTTCTTGTTTGATGATTGTCGACAATTTTCGCGATCTTCGCATTTTCAGTGATTTTTATCGAGAAAGATGCATCGTCGATTTGATCATCGAAGCTTATTAGTATCAAAAGATCTTCATCATACTCTTCGACTTCAATGACTATCTCGTCTCATTGAACGTGACTAGATATTAGTATCTTCTTCTCGTTTTACAAGCGAAACTGATTGACTTTCTCGTAGCTTAAGAACTGACATTTTAAGCTTTTGTCATCGAGCTTTCGATGAACTCTCTTCACATGATGATAGACTATGCATTCAAATGTATGTAGATAGCTAAGATCAGACTTCTTGTCATGTCAGATCTCATAGAGAGTTATTTTGTTCAACGCAGTGATAGAACTTCTGTTCTTCAGATAGATGACAGTCATTATTGCTTCATCTCATAGTCGTATCGACAATTTGACGCTAGTCAGTATAGCGCGAGTTCGTTCAAAAAGAGTGCAAAAACATCGCTCTGCAACTTCATTTTAACTCAAGTTATATGATGTCATCGACTTTCATTTGATCTCATGCTCTTCAAGCAATTCAATGATTTGATGATCAGCATACTCATCTTCATTATCTGAACGCAGTCGATGAATCGAGATGTTTCGAGTCTTCATCAATTTCAGATATTTTCAAAGTACATCTTTTAGATCGAATTTTCGTTTTAGTAGATAGATGATCGTATATTGACTGTAGTCATCAATCATAGCAGCTACATATCTGAATTCTTCATCGATCTTAGATATCTTATCATCGTTGACGAGATTCATATGTACTAGCTCATCTGCTTTGATGACTCTGATGTGAGATTTTTGACTTGACATTCTATTTTGCTTGTCTATGACACAGATTTCACATATTGATTCTGAGAATTCTTCGTTTTCTAGACTATTAGTCGAATTCACATCAATGTTGATGCTCATGTTGACTAGACGTTTGACGTCTGTCATATTCAGATGAGCTAATCGTTTATGTCATTGACATCATGATGTCTTGACTGATTCATTTGTTCTGCTTGTCAGAATGACTGATCGAAAATTTGAAGAATTGATTGATGTATTCACGAAATATGCTCTTTCTTCATTTCTCAAGTCGATGAGAGCGACGATACTCTTTGAATTCATGAATCGAAATTTGTCGTTCTTTATACTACATGTATATTCTTTGACTTTCATCTGATCGACTGACATCAAATTATAGTGTAGTTCTGAACAGTGATAAACATCGATTAGTCGAATTTTGATTGATTGATTCTTCAGCAAAATATTGATTATAATCAAGTCTTTTTCGACTATGACTACTGCTTCATTATTTGCAGTAACAATACTATTATCGATGATCTTTCGATATGACTGTTTCTTGAACAAGTTCTCGTCGTAACAGACATAATTCTCAGCTTCGATGTTTATTCATCAGACGTTGATACGACTGCCTGCTCAACAGACGAAGAAGATCTTCATTGATCTGACTATTCTGATCTCGAAGCTTTTCTCGAAGTCATGTTCTTCTTTGATCAGATTCTTTCTTTTCTGACTGAACTTTCATTCTTCTGAACGAAGCTTCGAATGTAGAAGTCAGCAATTCTGTTTGCTGTGACTCATTTTCTTGCAGTGAGAACATGATTTATTCAAGCTCTTTCTAAATCTGCTGTTGTTTCTGATCGATTTCCCCAGCTTTCTCGAGATGACTCATCAGAGATCTTTGACTTTCAGATCACTGATTGCATCTACTCTTCATGATTCGTAATTCTCGCTTTTTCTTAGCTTGAGAAATTGATAGAAATTCGAATCTTTCATTGTGATTGAGATATGAAGAAAATGAATATTGAGAAAAATCTTCGTCGATTTTGATGACAGCGAGTTCGATGCTTCTGCTCTTTGTTATTTTTTCGATAGCGAAATAGAGCTAACTCGAGCTCATAATCTATTGATATATGAGAATCAGAGCGAATATGTGCATATATTGACTATCTAGTAGATGAACTATGAAGAAAGAAAGAAGTGAACAAAGAGTAAATACTCATTCACTAGCGTTGAATCAATGCAAAGATTACTAATCACAGAGATAACAGTACTGTTCTCTATTTTCAACACATTCTTCTTGCAACATTGATCAAGTTTCGCGAGCAACTGCTCATTTTGACGATTCAATTGTGCATTGATACATTTGAGTTTGACAGAGCTGAGTTCTTTCATTTCAGAAAGCATCGATCTGATGCTTATGTAATCTGTATTCAGAACTTTGATTAAGTAGTATTGAATTTCACTTTGAGTACGTGCGATTTTGTTAATTCGCTTACTATCTGTTTTCTTGACTTTGACTCGCTCATGAATTTGCATCTGATTGATCTTTGCGTTCTTTGACAAATCTTCGCTTTCATACGTTTCATCTTTCAGTCACTCTTTGACGACTTCTTTTTCAAAGTCGATCTCAGAATGTATCTCAAAATACGAATTCACATCTGTTTCATGATTCACGATGACTCGCGACTCAAACTCAGCTTTTCAAACAATCACGACTTTTTCGAGAGATGTTAAGTCGTCTGATTCATCAAGTATTTCAACGCTGACTTTGATCTTCACATCATCTTTAATGAAAGTCTGATCAGCTTGATCGATGACTTTGAGCTCTGCTGTTTCAAATGACTCTGTCGCTTCAAATGACTCTGTCGCTTTGAATGACTCTGCTGCTTCAAATGACTCTGCTGCTTCGAATGACTCTGCTACTGCGAAGTCTGCTTCATCAGTGTCTGATCGAGATACAAGATGTATAAGTCAGATTCTGAGATACTCATGTCACTCATTCAACTGATTTAAAATGTTGTTGATGTTGTTTATTTTTTCTCTCGCTATATCATCAGCTGAGTTCTTGACTACAGATTCGCGATAATCTTTCGTCAATTCAAAGTTGATGACGAATGTGAGAATCTGAATGAGAAAGTTCTCTAGATCTTTCTTTGAGAGCTTGTCTTTGAAATTCTGCTTCTTTATCTGCTTGTTCAATTTGTTCAATTCTGATGTTGCTTCAGCGTTCTTGAGATTCTTCATGAGCTTTTTCAAATACGATGTGACTTTTTCATATATCTGCTGACAAAGATCATCTGACTTTGAAGCTTCGCTCTGCTCAATTTTCATGCGATCAGATTCGTCATTTTGATCTTCATTTTCGTAAGCGTTCTCGACAAACTCTTCGAGTTTATCAATGAAGATATTGAATGATTCTGAAGAAGCTGTTTTCGAAGACTCTTCTGCTTGACCTTTTTCTTTATTCGCTTTGATATGAGCAGTGTCTTGATTCAATGTCTTCTTCAAGTTTATCTCATCAAAGAATGCTTTTGTTGCTTCTGCCTGTCGACGTGCTTTGTCAGCTTCAAGGCGAGCAGTGTCTGAACTTGACGTGCTCTCTGACGTTGAAAGACTCTGAAACGTCTTTGCTTGCTCTGTCTGTCGACGTGCCTTGTCATCTTCAAGACGAGCAGTGTCTGAGCTCGACGTGCTCTCTGATGTTGAAAGACTGTTGAACGTCTTTGCTTGCTCTGTCTGTTTACGTGCTTCGTCGATTGCAACTCGCTTGAAATTCGAACTCAGTGTCTTTTCTTCGACTTCTACGATCGATGAAATTTTCGGTTCGAAATCGATCATAATTCAATCGAAAGAATTTTCCCTTTTCAAATCAGTTCTTGTATGAAAGAGCAGTATTGCTTGTCTTTTGAGATGATAAAATTGCTCGAGTAGATGTATTCAAGAATCGAATCAATCAATCTGTTTTTGAAAATTTTATTTGTGTAATGTTGTGTTTTTTTGAATCATTGATTTGTGCTCTTTTATAAATCACTGATAAGTCAACTCAGACTTTCATAATCATCAATTCTTGCATCGTTCTGTGAGCTTTTCTGACTGCGAATAGAATCTTGCAAAAGATACACTCTGAACATTCACAAATCAAGATTCTTCGAAATTTCGTTTTTGAGAATTTCTATCTTTTCATTTGACAACAGTCAGAACTCTCTTTCTCAATGTTGTCAACTTTGACAACATCAATATCTTAACTTGCAAAAGAAGGCATGAACGAGCTGAAATCATTGACATTGTTGATCGTGTTGATCGCTGAAATGTAAGTAAATAGCATGCAGATCGAGTCAGCTAATATTCTACTTAGCAGTCATGTCGATAGTGCGTCTGAGATGTTATCGTTTGAGTTGAACGTGAGCTGAAACTCAACAAGTCTCAACGTCAGCATGCAAACAACAACACTAGAATATAGTTCAGAAGCTATGTCTTCGAATTCATTAATTCATCACATTGTCGTTGACATCGATGTGAAGACTGTGTTCACTTCGAATCAATTGAATGCTTTCGTCAACGATATCATCTTGTTCATCTCAGTGAATCTCAGAGATCATATAGCTCAGATCTCTTTAGATCGATCCTGTCAAGCAAATGACTTGTTAAGCGCTGTCAATTTCTTCAGATTGATGATTTCTTACTTGATAACAACGAATAATTCAGCATGATTTTATCGCTCATCATCACAGCAGAACTGTGCGCTTCGTGACAAAGACAGAGAAATCTTCAGCTTAAATTCTTCAAATCGTCACTCAGTCAACAACAGCGTCACAACGAGCGTTGCGCAGACAATTTCTACAAGCGCTTCGCGAACATTCAATCTGTCGTGAACTGAAAATGAATCAATCGCTTCAGTGCTCATCGCGATCTCTTCTTTGAGTATATGATCAACGAACAACAGTATCTGAGCAATCGATGTTTCAAGTTCTGAAATACGATCATCAGAAGCTTCATTTTCTGATCGAGCTGCGATGAAGAAAGTATTTAGAGACATGATCTCTTTGCTTATTATCTACTACTATGTCATAGAAATTTTGTAATATAGATAGATCAAATCGAAGCAGAATAAGCTTCATTAATCTGCGATCGTGATTACTTTATGCATACGATGTGTTCGAACAATCGCGATTCCTCAGTATGCTATGTTATTCACTCTATGTCTATCAATCGTCTATCAAATCACTGAAGCATCAGCAATCTTCATCGCGATTAAGAGATCAAGCTTCAGTGCTTCTGTCTTGAGTCAGATTCTTACGTTCTCATCGAGAACTTGCGAAGCGTGAAGAATATTGATGAATTTGGCAATGACTGTTTGTCTGCTTCATATTGAGTTTTCTTTTTCACCTGCGCATTTCTTTTCATATTGAGAGCTGAATCAATAGAGTTGAATCGTCGAATCTGAGTATTTACGTCTTCTCGAGTCTGATTGTAGACTGCACACAAATGTTGATACTGAGTATAAAGATCTCAAAGTTGCTTTCTCAGACTGTCGATCGCAATATAATATCAGCATCATTCTTGAAGATTCTGTCGCGAAGTCTTCTCATTTCAATCGTTTGAGAAAGCTTGTTTCTGAGCTGCTTCAAACGCACTCGAAGAAAACTAGGCATAGCCTGTTCAGAGAGAATCTGATGACTCGCAGAAAGTTGCAGATGCTTTCTGCAACAATGTCGACGTGATGATCAGAAAACTTCGAAGAAAGATATTGATGACAAAAGAAAGAATTGATCGAGATCAATATATGAAAGAGTTTGATGTCAAGTAGAAGAATGTAATTTGACTTTCATTTATTGAAAGCAAAAATCTCAAAGACAATGAAAGTGAGATTCAGTAAGAAATGAGTAGCGAGCATTCAAAAATGATGTTGTGCTACATTGTTGAGAAGAAGAAAGGCGCAGTCGAAGTCAAAACACGTATTTCAAAACAAGAAGCTCATTTTTGACAGCATCTAGAATATGTGAAGCAGAGCGCATTCTGATGAAAAAGATCGTGCGCGTTTCTATTTAAGACACTGCAAATGCTGACAGTCATTCAATCAGACAGTTCAATCTCAACTTCAAATCTCTGTTGCTGTCAATCATTCTTTCGCAACTAGAATTCTGTTTAAGGCACAGACGCAAGTCAACTAAGCATGTAAATGCACATCATACAAGAATGCGCTAGTGAATACGTAAAAACGACGTTGAAAGATCTGAGATTGCTTTTTGATTGTGAAATCTAATTCAGAATCTCAACTTCAATCACTAATCATGCATTCTGATGATGATTCTTGTTTTTGCTTCTCGTCACTTCATTCAGAATTTTCAGAATGTGATGTCTCTGCTTCAACAACTTCTTGTCAAAGACTTTGCAGAGATCTGATCTCACTTTACGACATTATTCTCTGAAGTGTGATCGAAGAATCTTGAGCATTGTCACACAGTGTGACATCAAATATACGAGTAGCACTAGTCTTGAACAGCAATATGTGTTTCATATGATACGAGGCACGAAGAAGGCAGCTCACATTTTGTTAGTCGAGCATAGGTTGAATTGAATGAGAATTGAGAGAGAGCTATTTCACAGAGAACTTTCAAAATTCAGGTGAGATGATTGCAATTTGAGTCTTTATGACAGATAGATGTTTGATCTGCACATTATCTAAGATAAAAGTCGAGACGAGAAATACATTCATTCAGCTGATGATTTCGACAGAACTGAAGGCTTGAGAACAGAGAAAATGCGTCGCTGATAATTAATGAAATCATCATCATCTTCAAGCTTGAACTTCGTCAGATGTTCATCGTTGATTTCTTCGTCATTCGCAGACTCAAAGTTCGCAAGATCTTTATATCTTGAGATGAGATAATGCTTCTTCTAGAATCATAGAATTAAACAATGCGCAAATCTTTGTGATTGAGCGATTTATCATTTCTTGTTTCGACGACGATCACTTGAATTGATCAGTCGATTTGTAGATTTGATATCTTTTGTTGCAATTCATGACGAAGTAGATCTTTGCGTTCGTTATCTGTGTCAACTCGTTCATCTTTTTGAAGAGACTTTTTGTTCGCTTTCTGACTTTCTCTCGATCAATGTGTCGCTGAGTTCTAACTTTTGTCATGAAGATATAAAGAGATGCTTTGACCGTTCTTTTTTGAAGTCACAATGACAATATATATTCTTGGAAAATAAATCGATTCTCAAAAGCAGTGAATGAATGTTGTCTCTTTTCTGAATGTCTCTAATTGTAGAACAATGTCGCAATTCTTATCGAAAAGCTCAGTCATCAGAATCGCGAAACAAAAATGAATGTCATGCGATTCACTTTCGAATGCTTAAAAGAAGCTGTGTCTGAGAAAGAACTCTTTTATCACGTTTCAGCTAATGTTTCATCTACGAATAGCTATATAGTTCGCTTACTGCTAGACTATGATCAGTTTTGACACTTTAGAATTGAGGTGAGATCTAGATTTAATAGTGAACAATGAAGACTGACTCAATGAAATCACTATGTCTGAACTTAACGCTTCTGATCTACTATGTATCTTGCAACGAAGATCAGATACTTCAGTCAGATCAAGTCTTTCTTCAGCGCTAAACTCGCTCGTTTCTACAAAATGAAATAAAGATGAAAGCTATTAGAAAACGATATTCTCGACATTTTCATTATCAAAATCAATATCTCAATAGCTTAGTAATGTAGACTCTGCGTCTGCTCGCTTTTGAGATCTTTCCTTCAATGCATCGTTCAATTTCACATGCAAATCGATCACTGTCTCATGAAATTTCATATCAGCTGCTTGAGTATCTTTGTGATAAGTCAGCTCTTGCAGTAAATAGTCATTCATTCTTGTAAGTTCTATCACACGCTTTGCTGAAGAAGCAGAGCAATTTTGCTTCGATATCTGAAGTCGATGAGATAGCTGCTCGTAAGTGAATATGATTCTCTCATTTCTTGCGATCTGATCATTCAGAGCAGCAACATCACTCGTCTTGTTGAAAATTGATTGTCGACGAAATGCAGAATGTATTGATGACAGTCGTCACTTTACTCGAGAATCTTGAAAGATGACATGTCGATTGTCTTTGATTGTTCTCGTTTTCAGAAATGTAGTCTTTGACATTGCGATCTTTGAGACTTCGTCGTGAATTACTTCTTGTCGCTGTTCTTCTATCATCGATGACGATCGACTTTGTGCCTCACTTTCGATTCGTGTGTTGCCTGTTGTGACATCATAATCGAATATGTCTGATCTAAATACAATGTCTGACGAGAAATCAGCAGCGAACTGAAAATGATGACTTGAAAGCTCATTCATAGCTGCTTAAAGAAACATCTTTTCGCGAATCTTTCTGAATATAATAATCGAGCATTCTTCTGAACTCTGTAGAAGAGAAGTCTCTTTTTTGATGTTTCACAGAAAGTCTTTTCTGAATGTTCATGAAAATTCTACATAAGCTTCAAAATCGAATACAATAGAAGCGAGAATTGAATGTGATCAAATATTGTCACGATAAAAACTCTTCTTGAGTCAAATTCTTTTAATCTATTGATTTTGCAAAGTGTCATACATTCACATTTCATCTAATAAATCAACATGATATCTATCAGCGTCTTGAAGACTTGTCTCGTCTTTCTATTCTGTTACTATCTAGTTAGTGCACTCGTCGATGCTGTATTGACACTTCAAAGTGCTCGTGAGTCTGCTGCTCTTCAGATGAGAGACAATCAAGCATTTAATGCTGATGTAAGTAAATATGAACTAGCGTTTAAACTCGCTTTTTCTGATCATAATGCAGACAATCAATGAAGACTCTTTGATCTACACTCGTTCAACGCTTATCTTAAATGTTTTCACGAAACTCGACTGCAAAGACAATCAGCTCGATGAAACTCTTCTTTATTCGCAGAATGTGAGGTTCGAAAAAGATAGCAATTGAGACAATGTAGAGAATTTCAAATTCATTCAGATGTCTCGTTCATTAGAGAAACAAGAACAGCTGAATTTGAGTCACTTGAGTCAAGATGATGATCAAACTCAGACTTGAAGCTGCGAAGAATACATGATGAACTATCGAGTGAGAACAGCTGCTGACTGTCATAACAATTCTAACGAAGAAAAAGCTGACTGTATTCGCTTGTGACATTATTAGACGAATGCGAGGTATGAGCAGTAAGTCAGCAGAATACTAGTGTCGAGAAAGCTTCAGCTTTGTTTGTGTCTTGTGCTTCGAGCGAATAGCGCGCCTAGAGTCAAATGTCTCGCTAAAAGACTGTCTTTTTGCAATAATATATGATAGCACGCTGAAATGAACATGCACTGATTCTTGATTTGCATTTTGTTTAGCTAAATAGAATTCTGTTTCTTCAATCACTATCAATCTGATCTAGCTTCTGACAGAGTTCTATGTGAAGAATTCTATGAAAATGTCGAATTGATACTATAAAATTATGCTAAACACACTGCGTTTTCGTAAAGATTGTATATTGTCTTTGTGCAGAGTATATAGTCGTCATTACTTATTATAAGTCTAGAAATGAGAGCAATTTACTCAATAAACTTGAGCTAGTAGACAGCAATATCTATATCTACAAGTAGATGCTAGAGTCAGAAGTGAATGTCAGAGTCAGAAGTGAATGTCAGAGTCAGAAGTGAATGTTGAGCAAGAGCAAGAATGAAAAGTCGAATCATCGATGAAGATAAATAAGAAATGAATTGATTCGAACTGCTGTATTGTCGAGAAGAGACGCAATTAGATTTAAAGCTGCATTGATTTACTTCGCGAGTTGCTTCTTCAAATTCAACATGACGAGATTCATCAGTACGTCGCAATCACATTCATCATACTCAGATCGCTCGTTGCGCTCGAATCTTGAGTTCAACGCAAGTGAAGAATCGAGATTCACGACAGAACATGAAAAGTCGAATCGACCTCGAAGAAAATGACTGATCACTCAAGATGAGAAAATTCAAAAGAGAAAGAAGCTTCGCAGTCAAAGTTGAGCGAAGCGTCGTGAACAACTCAACGAATTATTCGTCTTGAATTCGAAACTCTCGAAAGCACTAGACATGAAAGAATGCATGCTGAAGATGCAGAAAATGATCTTGAAAAAGCTCGCTGTTGAAGAGAATCATCTGAAGAGACTAGAAGAGATCTCAAATCAATCAATCGCAAACTTTGATGATTGAGTTAAAGAGATAGAAGAGATGATACGATCGATGCAGTATTGAGACGTTGATTGAGCTTCGAATTTGCGAATGAATGATGAAAAATGAGAAGACTAGAAGTTTAGCTATGACGATAAACTTCTTGAATGAATAAGTGATTCAAATCTTTGAACAAGACGTTGCAAGAACGTTGAAACTGCGTAGTCTTATCTCAGACGCTTCGTTCAAGTCTGATACTTAAAGCGATGAGTTTGAAGCAGTCGACGAGTTGTGACATTCTAGACAGCAGTCATTTCTTGAATTAATGTTATACTTAAGACATATTTTACTTGATCGCTTGTCGATGCACATACGATTGATGAAACACAGATTATGTTGATAGCAGTAGATTTGTTTAAAACATGAACTATAGCAAAAGATGTTAAGACATGTAAATGAAATATTCGAGATTAATACAATTTTCTTCTTTCGTATGTGATCTTTCTTGACAATGTCATCATTGACAGCTCTTTTTCTCTTGTTACTCTTCAATGATCTGACATTATCGATCTTGATTCTCTCACGTTTCTTTCGTGCTTGATTGCTCTTGAAGTGCGTATCTTTGATCTGTGTGAAATCTATTCTAGCTCTGTATGTCATCAATTCATCAACGACCTTGTGTCTTTCAGAGTGATTTTCTTTCATATGAAGACTCTCTCGTGATGTTTCTTTCGCACGTGATGCAGTTGAGATATATCATTGATGACAACTCTCTTCAGCATATGTTGTTGATGAGATAAAACATCAATGTGAACGTTCATTGCAGAAATCTGTAGCTCGTCGTCGATGTAGATTTCTGACTCTCGAATTAAGAGTACAGTGTAAGTTTCGTCGATCATCACGACTTGATAACACTTCTGTGAAGTTAACATGCGCAGCTCGATATCGAAAAGCCTTATCTTTTCTCTTATTTTCTTCTTCGCTACTCTCTCGATCTCGAATGAATCGAATGAATTGATCATAAGAAATGACGCATCTTTTCAGAAGTCTTCTTCACGAAATTTAAAGTTGATGCGAATCTTTGTGTTATCTGATCTCTTCTCAAGTTGAGTCTCAGACTTTCGTGCTTTTTTCGTCGAGGGCAGATTTGCTGAAGTCTCGTCTCGATTTACGTCTTGTTCTGTTTGCTGATTTGTTTTCTCTTGATTAAGTTCTTCTTCCTCGAGTAATTCTTCTTGTTCAAGTCTTTGCTGATTCTGTAGTTTTTGTTGATTCTCTAGACTTTGATACTCTAGTCTTTCTCGCCCCTCTTGCTTCTGTCTTTCTCACTCTTCTTGCTTCTGTCTTTCTCGCCCCTCTTGCTTCTGTCTTTCTCGCTTCTCTTGCTTCTGTCTTTCTCGTTTCTCTTGCTTCTGTCTTTCTCGTTTCTCTTGCTTCTGTCTTTCTCGTTTCTCTTGCTTCTGTCTTTCTCGCTTCTCTTGCTTCTGTCTTTCTCGCTTCTCTTGCTTCTGTCTTTCTCGCTTCTCTTTCTTCTTTCTTTCTTGCTCTTCTTTCTTCAGTCTCTCTTTCTTTAATCTTTTCTGCTCTATCAATTTTTGCTTCTCTCATAGTCTTTCTCGCTCTAACCTCTTCTTATTCAAGCTCTCTTGTTCTTGTCTCTCTTGCTCTTGCCTCTCTTGCTCTAGCCTTTTAAGTATCTTCTGTTTTTGTCTTTTCTGCTTCTGCTTCTGCTTCAGTCTCTTCAGCTTCAGCCTCTTCAGCTTCAATCTCTGCTGCTCTTGCTTCTGTCTCTTCTGCTCTTGCTTCAGTCTCTTCTGCTTCAATCTCTTCAGCTTCAATCTCTGCTGCTTTTGCTTCTGTCTCTTCTGCTCTTACTTCAGTCTCTTCAATCTCTGCTGCTCTTGCTTCTGCCTCTTCTGCTTTTGCTTCAGCCTCTTCTGCTTCAGCCTCTTCTGCTTTAGTCTTTCTTGCTTCAATCTCTCTTGCTTCAGTCTCTCTTGCTTCAGTCTCTCTTGCTTCAATCTCTGCTGCTCTTGCTTCTGCCTCTTCAGCTTCTGTCTCTGCTGCTCTTGCTTCTGCCTCTTTAGCTTCTGTCTCTTCAGCTTCTGTCTTTTCAGCTTCTGTCTCTGCTGCTCTTGCTTCTGCCTCTTCAGCTTCTGTCTCTTCAGCTTCTGTCTCTGCTGCTCTTGCTCTCGTCTTTTCTGCAATATGTGTGCGTCTTGCGATCTGTTCATATTCTCGTCTGTGCGATCAGAAACTCAAGAGATCGAATTCAAGATCAAGAATAACGATTTCTCAAAGAATGCAAAGTAGACGAACTTTCGAACGAAAAAGAATGTAATCTTCTCGCCTTGTTTCTTCTTCTCGTTATGTAGATGATTTACGAACAGAAACTCGTCATTCTCTACATAATTCTCTACGTGTGATAGTTCACATCTTCATTTCTTTATCTTATCGACATCATTTGTGACTAGCAAAGACTTTGATCTTTTGAATCGCGCTCTTGCAATCGTCGACTTTGAACATTGCTTTAAAGCTATAATCTCGAGAAACTCGAAATCTAATCGATCAGTCAGATCAGCAAAATCGCGCAGCATCGTTTCATCTGTGTTGATCATCAGTCTCATCAGAAGCTCTTTCCCTTTGAGCTCTCTAGACATTTGAAGATAGTGACGCATGACATAGACATGCAACTGTCGATAGCTCAGATTCACTTGATTCATCAAGCTTGTCGAGCTAAACGTAAAGCTGAATTTCGTGATCTGAATGACAGTTCGATCTGCTCTTTGATTTGCGTCGCAAAACGTCTTTTTCAGCGCGATGAACACGATGTTTCAAGAAGATAAACTTATCAATCGTTTCACGCAATTGACGCACGCTTTCAGATATTTGACGTTCTTGAAGAAAGTAAACAGAGAAGAAATCAAATCGTTGACGACTTGCAGTCTGCTTCATATTGTCACACGCTCTTGCTCGTTAAAAGCGTCGAATATTTTCCCTTCTAGCACTTGATCTCGCAAAACTTTGACATTCAGCGTCGATAGTCGTGATGCTTTCAGCTTCAGAGCTTTCACTGTGACTTGATTCATCTTGTGCATCGCGTTCTTGTCTTGCTGAAGTAGCGTCTTTCAGATCTTCTTGATATGATTGAGGTAGCGCAGGCTTTTCTATCGAAGAATAAGCAAATCAGAGCACTCGTTGAGCATCTGCTCATCTCGTCACATTTAATGATCATGATTGTGTGTAGTGTGCTATTTCTTCAATTTTCTCAAAGATCAGTGATGTTCAACAGAGCATCGCAAGTCGCGATCAGCTCATCATGTCGAAAAAGCTGCCTCAGACATCTCTTTTCGTGCGCAGTCAGACGATTTCATCATCGTCGTTCGAAGCTAAGATTGCGTTGAAAGTGATACTGACGTATCTTGCGATAAATCTCGTCGTCGACGAGCTTTTCTTCGTTGAAATACTTCTCGATCAGATATGTTTTCAGCTCGCGATCGATGTCTGTAAAAGATAGAGGTCAGAAGCGTTGATTTTGAGAAGAGTTTCATCGTATCTGCGAGGTAAAGATTCACTGTTCATCATTTATTCGCTGAAGAAAGAACTTCTTTTCCTGCCTGAATTCTGTGTCGTCCGTGCAGACATTTCAGCTGATAGTCGATCGAAAAAACTAGCTTCGAATATTCGCTCTTCGATTTAGTCAGCAATGCTTTCGCTAAGATTTCTGAAACCAGTATAGCAGCATCGAGATGTTGCTGATCAACAACAGCACAGATGTGATTATGTATATCAAGTCAACGACATTCTTTTCGAAATATTGATTTCAATCTTTCTACGTTTGTGTCATCGAGCTTCTCTGACTCGTTTCATCGAAAATGCAGTCACTTGAGCCTGACGCAAGTCGTTTCTTTGTACTTAAGCTCTTTTTTCGTCTCGAGTCTTGACTCTTCGTCGTGCGCTTGAGCTCGTCACATTTCAAGAAGATTTACTTGATAAAGAATGAAAAACAGACAGATACATTAAAGTGTCTTGTGATCTGACAATGCTTGTACTTTGTATTGCGCGTCGTTTCTGACAGACTTCAAAAAGTGCTGTCACTCTTCTATTTGAAACTGTTTCTCTTTCTGTGCTTTAAATAATGTTCTGATCATTGTCGATCTACTCATACGTTGCATTGTTTTCAACGTTTCATTCTCTTCTCGACTGTATTTTCTATTCAACAATCACATCAAATCTTCAAACATTTTCTCATTTCTTATGAATACTCAGCATGAGTTCTCAATTCTTCAAGCGCGACACTCTGTTCAACATGAGAAATCTGAGAGAAGTCGAGCAGTTTACTTTGACTACAGAGTTTCGTGACAATGTCACAGAATCGAAACGACATTTTCAGAATCACTCGATCTCTAAAAACAAAGATTCAAAAAGAAAAAGATCTCTTTCTTCGCAGAAAATTGAGATAGATACGAGACTTGAGATTCGCGAATATAAGAAAATGAAAAACGAATCTTCGTGAAAAAGCTACAAGAAGATCTTTCAGCTCAAGCTTGATCGTTTCATTACTGTTGTCGTTCAAAAAGAATCTCTTTGCAAACGTGTCGTCGTGAAAAGTTTTTCAAGGTCAGACTCTCACAAGAAGCTTCACATGTTACATCACATTCAACACGACAACTTCGTTGTCGTTCTAGAATCTTTTAGTTTCAAGAAATTCTTCTATGTCATTCTCGAGCGTATGAACATCTTTCTTGTTCAGATCGTTGCTTCTTTTCTCTATTTCAACGAGCAAGAATTGACAGTCATACTCAAACAGATAGATCTGACAGACGAGATGTCACGAAGAATGTGCTAATTGCAATAGATACTTGAGAATCTTGTCTATCTTATCTTTCAGAGAATGAAGTACGAGTCTCTCAGTTGCTTCAACATTCTTTTAAGCGTCAAAGAAGATGTCAAAATCAGTCGATCTCAATTTCAGTTCACAGAAGACTTCGTTAACATTACATGACAATGAATCAAGAATGCTGTTGTCAGATCACTTCGTCAGATGAAATCAGTATTAGAGATGTAAGAGCACTCAGTAGAATCATGATGAAACTCATGCAGAAATGCATCAAAGATGACAAAGCTATCGATGTCGAGAATTTGAATCGTTGATCTTTCGACTTCAACGTTGTTGAATTTCTGTCGACGATGACGTCTGCTTCTTCGATAAACGAGCTAATGAAGATGAGTTGCAATCTAGTCGCTTCAATCAGAATCTAACATTTTCAGCATCAACTGCTTCAGTGTGATTGACGAAAGAATTGACTTGAGTGAATGATGAACTGAGCTGAAGTCTTCGCGTGAAGACTTCACAAGTCAGTATAGACGATTCTTTTTAGAGATTTGTAAATATCTTGACATGTCAATCTAAAATTATAAAATCTCTGTTTCTGAACTTTTTGCGTCGATTTAGTAAGTTGAAATTCTTTTCGTTTCTCGAAATGAATTCTAAATATAGCGCATCATCGAAAATGGTGACAATTTAGCTCTGCTCTTATGAATCATCATTTTCTGCTTCTTTCCTAATATTCTTGATGTTCTCTCTTCTCAACTTTTTTTACGTTTGTTCTCACGATCAGTTCTATTCAATCTCAGTTTCACGTATTAAAAGAGTCTTAACGTCTCGACACATTTCTTTATTTTCTTCTCAGTCTTTCTTCTTATCACTTCTTTGATTCACTTCGATTTTTCATCTCTCTTCTGTAATACTGCTTCGACTTCGTATTCTCATGAATGTCACTCAGATATATGCTACTGTCGCGAGCGACTTCTTCTTTGTTTTCATTATTGTTAATCTTCTTCTTTGTACAGTGCAATTTCGGGAAAAGATCTCTCTTCTTACGTTCAAGCATCTTACTTATTCATACTTTCTGAATCGTCATCGACTTTTGAGTTCGTGAAGTTGAATCGACGTTCTGATTCAGCTGATTTACATCACGATCAATGTTTTCTGTCTTAGCTTTCGAGTTTTCACGATCTCTAAAGCTGATCTTCAAGTCGAAAATCTATTGCTCGTCAACATGATTTCGCTCTTTGCAGACGCTCATCTTAGTTTTCTGACTGATCTTCTCGAGTTTTCTTTGAATTCTTATCGACGCGTTCATCGCTCGACGAGATTAATGACGTTCGCGCTCAATCTCTTTCACGTACTCGTCGTCGTGATCAATCGAATCATTTTCTCGTTGAAAGTATCAGAGCATCTGTTTGAACTGATAGTTAGTCTTTGTTGCTACTTTCATCGTCGTCTCTAACTAATCATACTCAGGTCGAATCATTGCTGTGTGTTCTTCTACTACTCTCGCATTCTCTCTTGCGTCGATCGTTCTACGAAATCTTTCTTCGTATGCATCAAGCGTTGATCGCGCTTTCTGCCTGTTTCATCTGATGTCATCTGCTCTTCAAGTCACTTTTCTCTTGCATGTACATTTATATCTCTGCTGCGATGTTTCTTTTCACATCTGTTGTTCAATGCATTAGTGTACTGTGACGAAGCGAAACGTTTTGTCACGATCGCGCTCGAGTTCTCATTAGTCACGTCTATGACATTGTCAAGATTAGCATCAATCTTTCTTGATCACTGAAGGTCAAAGCTGAGCAATACATCAATCTATGAATTTCTTTTGTCAGCTTCTGATTCTTCATGCAGAGTCATTCTTTCGTGATGATCTTTTGAGCACACAAGAAGCAAAATAGACTGAATCTTTTCATCAAACCTCGTAAAGAACTGACACAAGAACTTCTGTATCGCGTTGAGATCGACAAGAACGAGAGCGCGACTGATTCTCGTTTGATACTATTCAGTGAATCTTATGAAATCAGTGTCTCTGTGAGCGAGTATGAAAGCATTCTTCTGATAGTCACTGAGTTCGAGATGATTGCACACTTGTCGTATCTGAAACAGCTGATTCATGATTATAAGACTCGCAAGGCTAGTACTCTTTGAATTCGTGTGATTTGACAAGTACAACACATCGATAAGCATGAAGCGAAGTTGAGAATTCACTGATGAGAAACTTACAATGACAGAGACTGCTCTCGCAGTAGAGTCGCTGCTTAATAATGTCTTAAAAGACGACAATCTGAATAAAATGATGTTCATCAATGCTTTCGTTTAATTCACTGACACGCAGAATAGATTCTCTTCATCTCAATCTTTTCAATCTATTTGAAAAAGAACAAAGTGTCTTTTGATCAACGTGAGACTGTTTATCGAGAATACGCAGATTTGCAGAAGGTTTTACAAACAGAGATGAACATGAGACATTCAGAGAATATCGAGACCGCGCAAGAAAACGCTGAAAATGCGCAAGAATTCAACGAAAAGATGCTGAGTGAAAAGAAAAAGATGCTGATGATGAGTAAGTACAATTCGCTCTTTGCATATCAAGACTGATCGTGATTTAGTATTCGAGATCAATAAGCAGCGAGATGATCTACGAAGCCTTGTACGTGATTATTTGAATGATTGAATAAAACTGCTGAAATTGAAATATCAGCTCTCGAAGCAATAGAATGATTGCATACTATTTATCAGAATGACAGAATTGAGTAACAAGAACTTGAGTTTTTGTTACTGCTCATGATGTAATATTTACAATAGAATCAAAGAAAATCGATCACATGTATTCAAAGATGAAATACGTATTGATTCAAAAATCATTTCTGTACGATCTTCATTAAATGTACAAGAGGGAAAAAAGTAGAAGTGTCTAATACGTTGATCTTAAGTCATGTAGTGTCTTTCTACATGTGCCTTAATACATATAGTGTCTCGTGACATATGTCTCAAGACGTATAATGTCTTTCTACATGTGCCTCAATACATATAGTGTCTCGTGACATATGTCTCAAGACGTATGATGTCTTACGACACGTGTCTT
>JAABUT010002371.1_pt1 | contig 18397 bp, 15 predicted proteins | sample 5559281 | NCBI WGS metagenome assembly JAABUT01 (sample SAMN10711880, study PRJNA513359) | rock metagenome | isolation source: Antarctica rocks | place: Antarctica: Victoria Land, Ricker Hills nord | collected 2016-01-04 | reverse complement strand
CCGACTTGTCGAGGGCGCCCTGACGGTCCTTGACCGCGGCCTCGGCCGACTGGACCTCGAGCTGCGCCTGGGCCGCTCGATGCGAGAGCTCCTTCTCCTGGGCCTCTGCCGCCGTGATCCTGGCCTGCAGCTCGGCGAGGCGCGCCTCGGCCTTCTCGGCGGCCTGGGTGCCCCTTGGAGCGCCCCCCACCACAGCGGCCCTCTGGCCGTCCTGCGAGCCGTCCTGGACCGGAGCCTGGCCACGACCGGCACGGCAGTCGTTCAGCTGCTGCTTGAAGTCGTCACGCTGAGCAAGGAGCGCCCGCATCTCGGCCACGATGTCGTCCAGGAAGTCGTCGACGTCGCGCTCGTCGTACCCCTTACGGAACTGGGTCGTCTGAAAGTGCTTGTTGAGGACCTGTTCGGGCGTCAGCGCCATGAGTTCCACCTCGATAGAAGGACCGGTTCGGGGCAACGTTAGCGAACCGGGTCGAGGGCTCCAACACACGGCACTGCTGCTGACGTCGCGTCGTCGGCGGCTGACTCGCACCCCCTTTCCCCCGGCCAAGCCGTGTCGCGACCGTCCCGGGGCCACATGGCGCCACGCGGCCGCGCACTCTCCCCTTCCCACCCCTCAGACGGGAGGTCGCGGCGCTGAGGGGACCGCGTCCCGCTCAGCCGGCCGGACCGAGCGATCGTTCAGGCGATCCGGACGTTCATCAGCACCGACGTGATGACCATGAGCGCCAGGAAGGCGAAGTCGATCCGCATGCCGCCGATGGTCACTCCGGGGATGACCTTGCGCAGCAGGCGCAGCGGAGGGTCGGTGACGCTGTAGACCACCTCGGCGACGACGAGGATGGCTCCCCGGGGGCGCCATTCGCGGGACAGCACCTGTACCCAGTCGAGGATGAGGCGGCCGATCAACGCGAGGAAGAACAGGAACACCACCAGCGAGAAGATCGACCCAATGATGCGCATGTCGACCAGTCTCGCTGATGGCGTCGTGGAAACCGAATGCGAGCCGGTCAGCTCTGGTTGAAGAAGCCTCGCGCCGCCGTCTTGGGGGCCTCGGACTCCTCCGCGGAGATCTCGACGTGGGCGGGCGACAGGAGGAAGACCCGCGACGTGACCCGTTCGATGGCCCCGTGCAGACCGAAGACCAGGCCGGCGGCGAAGTCGACGAGCCGCTTGGCGTCGCTGTCGTCCATGTCGGTGAGGTTCATGATGACCGGGGTGCCCTCGCGGAAGGCCTCGCCGATCGTCTTGGCCTCGTTGTAGGTGCGCGGGTGGATCGTCGTGATCCGGTTCAGGGCACCGACCTCGGTGTCGCGCACGACACGGGCCACCGGCGTGTGCCGCGTCGGGAGCGGCGTCACGGCGGCGCCGCGCTCCTCGCGACGGTCCTTCTTGTCACCATGGTCGTCGTCATCGGCGTACTCGTCGTCGTACCCGCTGTCACGATCGTCTTCCTCAGCCAGCCCGAGGTACACCATCGTCTTGCGAAGCGCCCCAGCCATGGTGGAACTCCCTTGATCTTCGTCAGCTGCCGTGTGTCGAACCCGTTGTCCTGTGCGACGTTAGCGAAGGGCGGGCCGCGATCCGAGGATTGCGCTGCCGACACGCAGGTGTGTCGCTCCATGACGGATAGCCGCCTCGAGATCCCCGCTCATGCCCGCCGACAACCACGTCGCGCCAGGATGAGCCGCCCGTATGCCGTCCGCCACGGTCCGCAGTCGGGCGAACGCCGCGTCGGGGTCACCACCGAGCGGCGCGACGGCCATGACACCTGCTAGCTCGAGGGACGCCGCCTGTCGCACGGCGTCGGCGAGCCGGCCGGCAGCAGCCGGCGAGACTCCTCCGCGTCCCGGCTCGTCGTCGAGGCCGACCTGCACGAGCACCTTCGGTCGGCGCCCGGCCGAGGCCGCGGCCCGGTCGAGCGCGGCCACGAGCTTCGGGCGGTCGACGGCGTGGATGGCGTCGGCGTACGAGACCACGGAGGCGCACTTGTTGGTCTGCACCTGGCCGATGAAGTGCATCGTCAGAGAAAGGCCCTCGAGCGACGGGTCGCGCACCTTCTCGCGGGCCTCCTGGTCGCGGTTCTCGCCGATGTCGTGCACGCCCAGCTCGGCGAGGAGGCGGACGTCGGACGCGGGAAAGAACTTCGTCACGGCGATGAGCGTGATCTCGGTGGGCCGACGGCCTTCGGCTCGGCACGCAGTGTCGATGCGCTCGCGGACCGTCCTGAGGTTGCTGAGCAGCTGAGCCCGGCGCCCCGCGGTGTCGTCCGCGCTCACGTGGTGCTCGCTCGCGGCGACAGTCGGACCACGCCCGCAAACCGACCCGTCTGCCGCGCCTGGCGGTAGGAGAACAGTCGATCGTCCTCGCGGCTGCAGCCGGGGACCCAGGTCACGGTGACGTCCTGCTCGCGCAGCTGGTCAACCACTCCGGCAGCAACGTCGATGGCCGGCGTGCCGGTCCACGACACGGTCGCGCTGACCGGGCTGACGGCCGCCGCCTCCGCACGCATCGACGCAGGCACCTCGTAGCAGCGTCCGCAGACCGACGGCCCGACCGCCGCCTCGATCTGCGTCGAGCCAGCACGGCGCATGGCCTCGACCGCCCGGTCGATGACCCGCGACGTCATTCCGGGGCGGCCGGCGTGGACGGCGCCCACGACACCGGCCGCGCGGTCGGCGAGGAGCACGGGGACGCAGTCGGCCACGAGGACGGCCAGCGCCACGTCGTCCCGCGCGGTGACGACCCCGTCGGCCTGAGGCGTGTCGGCGCCCCACGGTCCGTCCACGACGACGACCTCGCTTCCGTGGCACTGGTTCATGAAGATGAGCCGGTCCGGGGCTACCCCGAGGGATGTCGCCACCCCGGTTCGGTTGGCCTCGACGGACTCAGGCGCATCCTCGGTGTTCCCGCCGAGGTTGAGCCCGTCGAACGGAGGCGCACTCGCCCCTCCCTGACGGGAGGTGAACCCCCACCGCAGCCCTGCCTCGTCCGGTGTCGGTGGGATCTCCTCTGTCCAGAAGTACACGGTCGAAACCGTACGTCACGGGTGCCGGCCGGTACGGCAGGAGCCCGGTTCCCTCGGGGGACCGGGCTCCTCACCATGTTGCTGGTGTCGCTGGTGCCACTCGTGCGGCTGGCGGTGCGGTTGGTGCGCTGGCGGTGATCGTGCCGCCTGCCTATTTGAGGAAGTCGGGGACGTCGAGGTCGTCACCGTCATCGAAGGTCACCGAGCGCGGGGGCGACTGGACCGGTTGGCCCTGGCCCTGTTGGCCCTGTTGGCCCTGCTGGGGCGCCGGCCCCTGGCCCTCCTGCGCGCCCGCACTGCGCTGCCCCTGTTGACCGCCCTGCCCCTGTTGACCGCCCTGCTGATCCTCGGCCTGCGAGGGCTGGAACTGAGGTCCCGGGTGCTGGGCCGCCGGGCGGTGCTGGCCGGAACGGCCGTCCTCCCCGCCACGACCAGACGGCGCTGCACCGTCGGGGCGCTGCTGGCCCTGCTGTCCCCCGCCGCCGCCCTGCTGTCCGCCACCGCCCTGCTGTCCGCCACCGCCCTGCTGGGGCCGCCCGCCGGCAGAGACCGTGCCCAGCGCGCCGTCGTTGCGCCGGACCGGGCCACCACCGTCGAAGCCGGCCGCGATGACGGTCACCCGCACCTCGTCGCCGAGGGCGTCGTCGATGACGGCGCCGAAGATGATGTTCGCCTCGGGGTGAGCGGCCTCCTGGACCAGGCGGGCGGCCTCGTTGATCTCGAAGAGCCCGAGGTCGGATCCACCGGAGATCGACAGGAGCACCCCGTGCGCCCCGTCGATGCTCGCCTCCAGGAGGGGCGAGGAGATCGCGAGCTCCGCCGCCTGGACCGCTCGGTCGTCGCCGCGGGCGGAGCCGATCCCCATCAGGGCCGAGCCGGCGCCCTGCATGACGGACTTGACGTCGGCGAAGTCGAGGTTGATGAGACCAGGGGTCGTGATGAGGTCGGTGATGCCCTGCACGCCGGAGAGCAGCACCTGGTCGGCGCTGCGGAAGGCGTCCATCATCGAGACGGTGCGGTCACTGATCGACAGCAGCCGGTCGTTGGGGATGACGATGAGGGTGTCGACCTCCTCGCGCAGGCTGGCGATGCCGGCCTCGGCCTGGTTGGCGCGACGGCGACCCTCGAAGGTGAACGGACGGGTCACGACGCCGATCGTCAGCGCGCCGAGGCCCCGGGCGATGCCGGCGACCACGGGGGCACCACCGGTCCCTGTGCCACCGCCCTCGCCCGCCGTGACGAAGACCATGTCAGCCCCCTTGAGGACCTCCTCGATCTCCTCGGCGTGGTCCTCTGCCGCCTTGCGCCCCACCTCGGGGTCGGCTCCCGCCCCCAGCCCGCGGGTCAGCTCGCGACCGACGTCGAGCTTGACGTCAGCGTCGCTCATCAGGAGAGCCTGCGCGTCGGTGTTGATGGCGATGAACTCCACGCCCTTGAGCCCCACGTCGATCATCCGGTTGATGGCGTTGACGCCACCGCCGCCGATGCCGACGACCTTGATTACGGCCAGGTAGTTGTGCGGATCTGCTGCCACGTCAGTGGGCCTTCCTGAATTCACGTGCGGTGAGCAAAATGTCTAGAGGTGTACTTCACCGTGAGGGCCCGGGTCAACCCTTGCGAGTGGCCCGACGCTATTGCGTGGAGAACCCTCGGGCAACAAAGGCGAGCGGCGTGTCCGCAACCGGTCAGCGAGATCGGGCCCTCAGCTGTGACGTGAGTGGTTCCTGTGGCCCTGAGTGACGCTTGTGACGGACGGCGTCGGCTCAGCCTCTGGTCAACGGGTCACCGGAGTGTGCGGGGCACTGACGTCGAGAACTGCCGGCTTAGTCGGCAGGAGCGCCGTGAGGACGGCGAGCTTCGTCGGACCGTCTGTGACGCCGCCCCAGACGACCGTGGTCGGCCCGAGCCGGAAGGTCACGAGATCGGCGCTCGTGACGGTGACCTCGGCGACCGCCGCGCGGTCCTTCGCCGGCAGGAGCTGGAGGATGCTCAGGGCCGCCTTCAGCCCGTCGACGTCGGGAGCGGTCGCCGTCGCGTTGACGACCGGAACGCCGGCCGGTGCCTGCGCAACCGTCTGGAAGGCCGCCCCGTCACGATCCACAACCTGTAGTTGACCTTGAGGGTTTTTCACGACGAGGACGGGCACCTTCCGTTTCACGACGACGGTGACCGTGCTGGGCCAGGAGCGGTTGATGGTGGCCTTCTCCACCGTCGGGATGGCCTCGATGCGCGCTGCCGCGCCGCCGGCGTCGACCCGAGCGAGCGGGGTGCCGAGGGCGATCTGTGCGGCACCGTGGACCGCCTGACGCTCCACCGGGTCGGGAAGGCCGGTCACGGTCACCGTCCTCACCGCCAGCAGGGGGCTGAACCCCACAACCCAGCCGGCGACGACGAGGGCGAGGAGGGTCGCGACCAGCCGGCGCGGCCGGCGTCGGACCTCCAAGGCCCGTCGCTCGAAGCGCGCCCGCGACGCCCGCAAGCTCTCCCGGGCAGTAGGCCGACCGGACTGCCGCGCTGACCTCTGGGCTGACCTCTGGGCCAACCGCTGGGCTGACCTCTGGATGTCGGTCATGCGGTGCTCCCCCTTCCGCCCTGGAGCGCACGCAGCACCTCGGGACCGATCATCGTCACGTCTCCGGCGCCCACCGTGAGGACCAGGTCCTGCGGATGCACGAGGCCGGCCACCCTCGGGGCGACCTGGGTCCAGGACGGCACGTAGTGAACGTCGGCGCCCGGGTCGGCGGCCCGCACCGCGTCGACGACGAGCCGTCCTGTGACCCCTGGAACCGGGTCCTCTCGTGCGGCGTAAACGTCCATGACGACGACGACGTCGGCGAGGGCGAGGCTGCGGCCCAGCTGCTCGGCGAAGTCCCGGGTGCGCGAGTAGAGGTGTGGCTGGAAGACGACGACGAGCCGGCCGCCTCCCGCGTCCTCGACGATCTGTCGACCGGTTGCCACGACGGCGGCCAGCTTGCCGGCGTTGTGCGCGTAGTCGTCCACGACGACGACCCCGTTCACCTGCCCCACCGGCTCGAAGCGTCTGCGGGTGCCGGTGAACGAGGCGAGCCCGCCGAGGACGAGGTCGGCCGGCAGTGAGAGCCCGATGACCGATGCGCCGAACGCCGCGGTCGCGTTGAGGACGTTGTGCTGACCGGGCACGTTGAGGGTCATCTGGCGGGTCCCGGTGAGGGTGTGGATCTGCGCCCCGGCGGTGAGTCCGGCATGGGTCACGTCGCTGACTCGCAGGTCGGCGTCCTGCGCTTCGCCGTAGGTGACCACCCGCACCGGACGCTCGGCGGCCCACTCGGCGAGCTCGCGAGCGCCCGGGTCGTCGACGCAGACGACGAGGAGCCCATCCCGCTCCATCGTCGAGACGAAGGCGCGGTAGGCCTCCTTGACCGTCGCGAGGTCCCCGTAGAAGTCGAGGTGGTCCGGCTGGACGCTGGTGACGACGGCCACGTGCGGTCGGTAGACGAGGAAGGAACTGTCGCTCTCGTCCGCCTCGACGACGAACAGCTCGCCGCTGCCGTGGTGGGCGTTGGTGCCCTGTTTCGCGAGCTCGCCTCCGACAGCGAACGACGGGTCCACCCCGCAGGCCTGCAGCGCCACGGTCAGTAGGGACGTCGTCGTCGTCTTGCCGTTGGCCCCGGCGACCGCCACCCGCCGGCTGCCCGTCATCGTCGCCGCGAGCGCCTGCGCCCGGTGCAGGACCCGCAGCCCGGCGGCTCTCGCGGCGACGAGCTCGACGTTGTTCTCCCGCACCGCCGAGGAGATGACGACCGTGTCGGACGCTGCCACGTGGGCCGGATCGTGGCCGACGTGGATGGTCGCGCCCTCGGCGGCGAGCGCGTGCAGGACCCGCGACTCCTTGGCGTCCGACCCGCTGACGGCGACGCCCATGCCGAGCATGATCCGGGCGACTCCGGACATTCCCGCACCACCGATGGCGATGAAGTGGACGCGACCCAGGGTCTGCGCCGGAGGGACCTCGGCGAGGAAGTCGAACCGGGATCTCGGCAGGGTCATCGAGGGGAACCCCCCACCGCGTGCGCGCCGAACGCCCGGTCGACGAGGTCGGCCAGCTGTTCGTCGGCGTCACGCTGCCCGACCGAGGCCGCCGCCGCGCCCATGGTGACGAGGCGGTCACCGTCGCAGGCGAGCGGGATGAGCTCGTCGGTGATCCAGTCGGGGGTGAGCGCGGCGTCGTCGACGAGCAGCCCGCCACCGGCGGCGATGACGTCGGCAGCGTTCAACCGCTGCTCGCCGTTGCCGATGGGCAGCGGGACGTAGACCGCGGGCAGACCGACGGCGGTCAGCTCGCAGACGGTGTTGGCTCCCGACCGGCACACGACGAGGTCGGCGGCGGAGTAGGCGAGCTCCATCCGGTCGGCGTAGGGGACGGTGACGTAGGGCGCCCCGACGTCGGGGACCTGCGGAACGAAGCCCTTTCCGGCGCCGGTGACGTGGAGCACCTGCAAACCCGCGGCGCTGAGGTCGCCGGTCCGCTCGGCGAACGCGGTGTTGAGCCGTTGCGCGCCGAGCGACCCGCCGGTGACCAGCACGGTCGGCCACTGGGGGTCGAGGCCGAACGCCGCCATCGCCTCCCGGCGGCGCGACGCCCGGTCAAGGGTCGAGATCTCCCGGCGCAACGGCATACCGACGACGGTCGCGTGGGGGAGGTCGGTCGAGGGGAAGGTCGTGCCGACGAACGTCGTGAACCGGGCGCCCAGCCGGTTGGCCAGACCCGCCTTGGCGTTCTGCTCGTGGACGACGATGGGCAGCCTGCGCCGGCGCGCAGCCAGGTATGCCGGCGCCGAGACGTAGCCGCCGAAGCCCACCACGACCTCGACGTCGGCGGCGTCGATGGCACGGCCCGCTGCGGCGACGGCAGAACGCAGCGCGTCGGGCAGGCGCAGGAGGGCGGAGTCCGGCTTGCGGGGCACGGGGACCTTGGGCACGAAGCTCAGGTCGTAGCCGCGGGCCGGGACGAGGCGTGCCTCGAGGCCCTCCTCGGTGCCGAGGGCGGTGATCCGCACACGGGCGTCCCGCCGCCGCAACGCGTCCGCGAGGGCCAGCAGCGGGGAGACGTGCCCGGCCGATCCTCCCCCGGCGAGCAGCACCGAAGAAGGACGAGTCGCTGGGCTCATCCGCGTTTCCTGCGACTCGGGAGGACGGCCAGCGAGCGTCTCACGACGCTCGGGCGCGCCGAGAGGATCTCGCGGGCTCCGGGTTCGTCACGGGCAAAGGACAGAAGCATGCCGAGCGCGACCATCGTCGTCACCAGCGCCGATCCTCCGGCCGACACGAGCGGCAGCGGAACGCCGATGACGGGGAGCAGACCGATGACGGCGCCGATGTTGACCATCGCCTGCAGGAGGACCCAGGCCATGACCCCGGCGGTGGCGATCCGGACGAACTGGTCGCGCGACCGCAGGACGATGCGGTAACAGGCCCAGCCGAGCAGGGTGAACAGCAGGAGGATGACCAGCGTGCCGGGGAGGCCGAGCTCCTCGCCGATGATCGCGAGGATGAAGTCGTTGTGGGCCTCCGGCAACCAGTTCCACTTCTCCTTGCTGGCGCCGAGGCCCACGCCCCACCAGCCCCCGTCGGCGAGGGCGAAGATGCCGTGGACCGACTGACCGCACGAGCCGTCGGGGTCGGTGCAGCCTCCGCCGAGCCAGTCGGTGATCCGGCGCATCCGGTTGTCGCTCGTCACCACGAGGACCGCGGAGAGGGCCGACGCCGCCGCGCCGGCGAGGAGGAAGAAGCGAGCAGGAACACCGGCGACGAAGAGCAGCGCGCCGACGATCCCGAGCAGCACGAGCGCGGTGCCGAGGTCGTGGCCCAGCAGGACCAGCCCGATGGTGACCGCCGTGACCGGGAGGATGAACGGAAAGAGAACGTGCCTGAGGGAACCGAGCACCTTCCTCTTGTTGCTGAGGACGAGAGCCCCGACGAGGATCAGCCCGATCTTGGTCAGCTCGGACGGCTGGATCTGCACCCCCGGCAGGAGCCTCACCCAGTTGCGGTTGCCGCCCACGCTGACCCCCAGCCTGGTGAAGACCAGCAGCTGGAGCGCGATGGCCACAGCCAGGGCCGGAGAGGCCAGCCGGCGGTACCACGCGACCGGGATCCGGGCCGCGACCCCCGCCCCGACGAGACCGACCACCGCGAAGACGAGCTGGTTGAGGAAGATCGCGAAGGCGCTGCCGTCGTCCTTGTAGGAGGTGACCATCGAGGCCGACATCACCATGACGAGGCCGACGACGACGAGGACCACCGTCGTGCCGAGCAGGACGTAGTAGGACGTCACCGGCGACTCGAGGCGCCCGAGGAAGGGCAGGGCCCGGCCGAGGAGGCCCTCGGCCTCCGTGGCGCGCGGGGCCGGGGCCGCACCCGCCTGGCGCGGCGGGCGGGTCGTGGTGCTGCTCATCGGCCGCCCTGGTCCTCGGCGTAGCGCCGGACCGCAACCTCGAACGCATCACCTCGGGCACCGTAGTTGGCGAACATGTCCATCGACGCCGCGGCCGGTGCGAGCAGGACGACGTCGCCGGGCCGGGCGAGCCCGGCTGCCTTCGTGACGGCGAGCTCCATCACGTCCACACCAGCCATGTCTCCAGTCTCCGACGGATCCAGGTCGACCATCGGGACATCCGGCGCGTGTCGGGTCAGAGCCTCGGCGATCCGGGCCCGGTCGGCCCCGATGAGGACGACCGCCCGCAGCCGCCCCCGGACCTGCTCGACGAGCTCGTCGACGTCGGCGCCCTTGAGCAGGCCGCCAGCGATCCACACCACGGACTCGAAGGAGCGCAAGGAGGCGGAGGCCGCGTGCGGGTTGGTCGCCTTGGAGTCGTTGACGAACCGGACTCCGCCCACCGTGGCCACCTCGGCGATCCGGTGCGGGTCCGGGCGGAAGGACCGCAGCCCGTCGCGGACGGAGAGCGGGCCGACGCCGTAGGCCCGGGCGAGTGCGGCCGCGGCGAGTGCGTTGGAGACGTAGTGCGGCGCCACGCTGGGTGCGTCGCCCTGGAGGTCGGCGAGGGTTGCCAGCTCGGCGGCGGAGTGCTGCCGCTGCTCGACGAAGGCCCGGTCGGCCAGGACCTCGTCCACCATCCCGAGCATCGAGGGGGCCGGCACCCCGAGGGTGAAGCCGATGGCGCGGCAGCCCTCGACGACCTCGGCGTCCATGACGAGCTGCTCGGTCAACGGGTCGGCGACGTTGTAGACACACGCGAGGTGGGTGTTGGAGTAGATCCGTCCCTTGGCGCGGAGGTAGGCCTCGAAGGAGCCGTGCCAGTCGATGTGGTCGGGGGCGACGTTGAGGCAGGCCGAGGCCACGGCGGAGATCGACCGCTGCCAGTGCAGCTGGAAGCTCGACAGCTCGACGGCGATAACGTCGAAGGGCTCCGGGTGCAGCACCGCCTCGAGGATCGGCGTGCCGACGTTGCCCGCACTCGTGGCCCGCAGCCCGGCCGCGCGCAGGATGGCGGCGAGCATGTTGACCGTCGTGGTCTTCCCGTTGGTGCCGGTGACGGTCAGCCACGGTGCCGCCCCGGTCTCGGCCCGCATCCGCCAGGCGAGCTCGACCTCGCCCCAGACGGGCACGCCCCGCGCCGCCGCCTCGAGCAGGAGCGGCTGGTCCGGCCGCCATCCCGGGGAGGTGACGACGAGATCGACCGACTCGGACGGCATACCGGCGGTGTGTTCCTCGCCCTGGCGGACCGTGACGTCCAGGATGCCGAGGATGCCGGCCCGCTCGTCGTTGGCCCGGGACGCTCCCACCGGCAGGCCGTCGACGACCGTGATGACAGCGCCCCGTTCGGCCAGGGCGTCCGCCGCAGCAAAGCCGCTGACCGCCAGTCCGGCGACGAGCACCCGTAGACCAGCCCAGTCGGCGTCGCGGTGGCTCAGCCCCGGGCGGGGCTCATATCCGGGCTCGAACGTGCTCATGCGCTGCCGACCACCCATTCGGCGTAGAAGACCCCCAGCCCGAGCGCCACGAAGAGGCCGGCGATGATCCAGAACCGGATCGTGACGGTGATCTCGTTCCAGCCGAGCAGCTCGAAGTGGTGATGCAGCGGGGCCATCCGCAGGATGCGTTTCCGGGTCAGCTTGAAGGAGGTGACCTGGGCGATGACGGAGAGGGTCTCGAGGACGAAGAGGCCGGCGAGGATGACGACGAGGATCTCGGTGCGGGTGGTGATGGCCAGGCCGGCGATGGCCCCACCGAGCGCCAGCGAACCCGTGTCACCCATGAAGATCTTTGCGGGAGAGGCGTTCCACCAGAGGAAGCCGAAGCAGGCGCCCATGCCGGCGGCAGCGACGACGGCGAGGTCGTGGCTGTCGCGGACCTCGTAGCACTTGATGCCCGGGTTGGTCTGGCAGTTCTGGTTGTAGGTCCAGATGCTGATGAGCACGTAGGCGCCGAAGACCATGGTGGTGGCGCCCGCCGCGAGCCCGTCGAGCCCGTCGGTGAGGTTCACGCCGTTGGACGTGCCGGCGATCATGAGATTGGCCCAGAGAACGAAGAGGATGACCCCCCCGATGGTGCCGGCGAACGCGAGGTTGACGTTGGTGTCGCGGACGAAGGAGATGAAGGGGACCGCCGGGGTGCGTCCACCGGAGTTGGGGAACTGGAGCGCGAAAAAGGCGAACAGGACGCCGACGAGCCCCTGACCGGCGAGCTTCTGCTTCGAGCGCAGGCCGAGGCTGCGCTGGCGGGAGATCTTGATGAAGTCGTCGAGGAAGCCGATCAGGCCCAGCCCGGTCATGAGGAACAGCACGAGGATGCCGCTCGCGCTCGGCGGGGTGAACGTGAAGAGGTGCGCACAGAAGTAGGCCGCCAGCACCGACCCGAGGATGACCGCGCCACCCATGGTCGGCGTGCCGCGCTTGGTGTGGTGTGACGTCGGGCCGTCGTCGCGGATGAACTGCCCGTAGCCGCGCCGGACGAGGAACTTGATGAACATCGGGGTGCCGAGGAGCGCGAAGACGAGCGACAGCGCCGCCGCGACGAGCACGCCCTTCACGACGGCACCTGCCGGCCGACGAGCCGGTCCCCCAGCCACCGTAGCCCCGCGTCGCGGCTCGACTTGAGCAGCACGACGTCGCCTTCGCAGAGCTGGTCCACGAGGAGCTGGTATGCCGTGTCGGCGTCAGGCACCCACTCCGTCGCCTCCTCGTCGAGCCGGGTCGCGGCCTCGGCAACGGGGCGGGCTCCCTCACCAACCACGAGGAGCCGGTCCACCCCCAGCCCCACGGCGAGCCGGCCGATGGCCTCGTGCTCGGCACGTGACTCGGCGCCCAGCTCGAGCATCTCGCCGAGCACGGCCCAGGTCCGGCGCGGTGGGTCGGCGGCATCCGCGATGGCACGCAGCGCCGCGAGCGCGGCGCGCATCGAGTCGGGGTTCGCGTTGTACGCGTCGTTGACGACGGTGACGCCGTCCTGGCGCTCGGTGACCTCCATGCGCCACCGGCTCGTCGGGCCGGCTGTGGCCAGGGCCGTAGCGGCGTCCTCCAGGCTGAGGCCGCACTCCACGGCCACCGCGACGACAGCGAGCGCGTTGCCGACGTGGTGTGCGCCGGACACGTGCAGGCGCACGGACAGCGACTGGCCGAAGGCGTTGAGGGTGAAGGAGGGTCGTCCCGCGCGGTCGAGCGTGACGTCCGTCGCAGTGAGGTCGGCCGGCTGGCTGACGCCTACGCTGACGACCCGGGCGGTCGTCCGGTCCGCCATCGCGGCCACCGCCGGGTCGTCGGCGTTGAGGATCGCGACGCCCTGCGGACCGAGCGCCTCGACAAGCTCGCCCTTGGCCTTGGCGATGTTCTCCCGCGACCCGAACTCGCCGACGTGGGCCGAGCCGACGTTGAGGACGACGGCGACGTCCGGCGGTGCGATGGAGGTGAGATAGGTCAGGTGGCCGATCCCCCGAGCGCCCATCTCCAGGACCAGGAACCGAGTCGTGGCGGTCACCCGGCAGACCGTGAGCGGGACGCCGACCTCGCCGTTGAGCGAGCCCGCTGGTGCGACGGTCTCGCCGGCAGCCGAGAGGACCTGGGCGAGGAGGTCCTTGGTGCTCGTCTTGCCCGAGGACCCGGTGATGGCCACCACCGGGAGGTCGGGACGGCGGTCGAGGACACCACGGGCGACGCGACCGAACGCCGTCTGGACGTCGTCGACGACGACGCACGGCAGCTCGCCGACCGGGCGGCTCGTCAGCGCGGCAACGGCGCCGGCGTCGCGGGCTGCGCCGACGAAGTCGTGGCCGTCGGCGTGCTCTCCGGCCCGCGCCACGTAGAGGCTTCCGGAGCCGACCTCACGGGAGTCCGTGGCGACCGGTCCATGGATGACGAGCTCGCCCGTCCCCGGCTCGTCCGGAAGGAGCGATCCGCCGGTGAGCATGGCGACCTCGCGCAGTGTCAGGGGAATCATGCTCGGGTTTCCCCGTCTTCCGGTCGGTAGCGGGTGCCGTCCAAGGCTGCCCGGAGGGCGTCCCGGTCGTCAAAGGGATGGACCGTGCCGCCGATGTCCTGCCCGCTCTCGTGGCCCTTGCCGAGGACGAGCACCGTGTTGCCCGCTGGGTCACCGCTCGTCCTCGCGACTCGGACCGCCTCGGCGACGGCACACGCCCGTCCCTCGCGGACGCCGTGGACGGTCGGACCGACGCCTCCCGTCCCGACGACCTGTCGGGCGCCGTCGAGGACGGCCGCCCGGATGGTGGCCGGGTCCTCGGACCGGGGGTTGTCGTCGGTGACGATGACGTCGTCGGCGTGCCGCGCTGCGGCGGCGCCCATGCCGCCGCGTTTGCCTCGGTCGCGGTCACCCCCTGCCCCGAGGACGACGACCAGCCGGCCGGGGGTCGTGGGACGCAGCGCCCTGAGGGCTGCCTCGACGGCGTCGGGCGTGTGCGCATAGTCGACGATGCACCGGGGATCCACCTCTGCGGCGCTTGCGCTCTCGGCGCTGCGGTCGACCCGCTCCATCCGACCCGGCACGAGCGGCTCCTCGGCCATCGCCGTCCGGACGGCGTCGAGCGAGTGTCCCGCGGTGACGAGCGCCACCGCTGCCATCGCGGTGTTGACGAGATTGAAGTCCCCCGGCAGGTGGCACTGCAGGTCGAGGACGTCGCCGTCACCGCGGACCCGGAACGCCGGCCAGGGGCCCGGCTCGACCACCCAGTCGGCCGTCTTGCGCCGGGACGACGTGACCGTGGTGACGGGGACCGAGGACCGGGCGGCGAGCTTCTGGCCCCACTCGTCGTTGATGCAGATGACGCCCGCGCGGCAGTGCTCCGGGGTGAACAGCTGCGCCTTGGCGGCGAAGTAGTCGTCCATCGTCGGGTGGAAGTCGAGGTGGTCCTGGGAGAGGTTGGTGAAGAGGGCGACGTCGTAGACGGCGCCGTCGACGCGGTGCTGGCTCAGCGCGTGGCTCGAGACCTCCATGACGGCCGCCTCGGCACCGGCCTCGCGCATCATCGCGAAGAGCGCGTGGAGGTCGGTCGCCTCAGGCGTCGTGCGCACCGACGTCAGCCGCGTCGTGCCGATCCGGGTCTCGACGGTGCCGATGAGACCGGTGCGCACGCCGAGCCCGCGCAGTGCTGACTCGAGCAGGTATGCCGTCGTCGTCTTGCCGTTGGTGCCGGTGATCCCGAAGAGGGTGAGCGAGGAGGCCGGTGAGCCGTAGACCGCCGCGGCCACGGCGCCGAGGACCGCGCGCGGGTCCTCGGCGACGAGGACGGGCACGGCGACCCCGCCGCCGTCGGCGATGACCTGGGCCCCCCGCGCATCGGTGAGGACTGCCGCGGCGCCGGCCGCGGCGGCCGCGCCCGCGAAGGTGGCGCCGTGGGCGTTGAAGCCCGGCAGGGCGGCATACAGGTCGCCGGGCAGGACGGCTCGTGAGTCGAGCGTCACCCCGGTCACCGAGACCTGGCCGAGGGCCTCCCGGGACGCCGGGGCAGCCCACGTCGCCAGGCCGGCGAGGAGGACGGGGTGAACGGCGTGGGGACGCGGGGGCGGCACGGCTGCGAGGCTACCTGTTGCGCTTCTGCCCGCCGAGGACTGCCGGGTCGTTGGGGTCCCAGGGGACGCCGTCGGAGCGGAGCGGCACGACGGGGGCCACGGTGCTGGTCGGAGGGATCGTGTACTTCTGGAGCGCGTAGGTCATGACGTCCTTGAAGACCGGCGCCGCGAGCCCGCCACCGGAATGGCCCTTGACCGGCCGCTGGAGGGTGACTGCGACGACGAACCGGGGGTCGTCGGCCGGTGCGTAGCCGATGAAGGAGGCGGTGAAGCCGTTGTAGCCCCCGACGTTCGGATCGAAGCGGTCGGCCGTGCCGGTCTTGCCGGCCACCCGGTAGCCGTCGATCTTGGCCTTGGGCGCCGTGCCCTCCGGGCCGACGACCTCCTCGAGCATCGAGCCGACCTTGCCGGCGGTGTCCGCGGAGACGACTCGCTGGCCCTGCGGCTGGGCCGCCTGGATCACGGTGCCGTTCTGGTCGGTAATGCTGTCCACCAGGCTCGGGGGGATGCGCACGCCGCCGTTGGCGACGGTCTGGAAGACACCGGCAGCCTGCACGGCGTTCACGGAGTAGCCCTGCCCGAAGAGGGTGGTGTAGCGCTGCGAACCGCTCCACTTGCTCGACGCGGCGAAGATGCCTGGCGACTCACCGGGAAAGCCGACGCCCGTGGGCTCGCCGATGCCGAACTTGCGGAAGTAGCTCTCCAGCGTCGGCGGAGGGACGTTCTCGGTCGCAAGCATGGTGCCGATGTTGCTGGACATGGCGAGGGCGCCGGCGACCGTGAGGTTGAGGGTGGGGTGGTCGACCTCGTCCTTGAAGCTCATGCCTGCTCTGGGCAGGCGGTTGGGGACGATGAGTGGCGTCGTGGGCTGGACGACCTTCTCCTCGATGGCCGCCGACATCGACATCACCTTGCCGGTCGACCCGGGCTCGTAGACGTCCTGGAAGGCGTGGTTCTGGCGGGCCTCCTTCGGCGCCCTGCCCGCGTCAGTGGGGTCGAACGTCGGGTAGGACGCGACGGCTCGCAGCTTGCCGGTCCTGACCTCCATGACGACGACGTACCCCGACAGCGCCTCGCTCGAGATGACGGTGTTGGCGATGGCATTCTGGGCGAACCACTGCAGGTCGGCGTCGATGGTGAGGTTGACGTCCTTGCCGTTCGTAGCCGGCACGTCCTCCTGCTGGGCCCACGGGATCATCATGCCGTCCTGCGCCTGCTGGTAGACCTCCTTGCCAGGAGAGCCCTTGAGGGTCCTGTCCTGCATCACCTCGAGGCCGCCCCCGGCCGTGCCGTCGGCCTGGACGAAGCCGACGAGCGGGGCCGCCGAGAGGTTCGCGGGGTAGACCCGGCTCGTCGTCGTCTCGCTGAGGACACCCGGGATGCCGAGCGCCTGGATGTCGCGCCAGATCAGCGGCGTGACGTCCTTGGCGATGACCCGGTAGCGGTCGGTGCCGGTCAGCTGGGTGATGAGTGCCTCGGGAGTGGTGTCGAGCGGGCCGGCGAGGTCGCGGGCGGCCCCCACGACGCCCACGGTGGTGCGCTTCGTGCCCACCCTCTTCGCGTAGGCGGGCAGCGCCGTCTGGTCGACGGTGACCGTCTTGCGCTCGATGCTCGAGGCGAGGACGACCCCGTTGGTGTCGAGGACCCGTCCGCGCAGCGCGGGGGTCGTCACGGTGGTCAGCCGCTTGCCGAGGGCGGCGGCCTGAACCTTGGCGGCATCGAAGGCCTGGACCCGGATCAGCTGGGCACCGAACACGGTGAAGACGAAGATCGCGACGATGAGCATGGTGCGGACCCGCCGGTGGGGGTTAGCGACGCCGATCCGCGGGCGGCGGCGCGGTCCTCCCGGTCCTCCCGGCCTCGAGGCCCTGGGCTTATGGGCGGTTGCCCGCTTATGGGCGGTTGCCCGCTTCTGGGCCGTCGCTCGCTTCGCGGCCGTGGCACGCGAAGCCGGCCGGCCACCGGTGCGCTTCGAGGTGGAGGCGCTCCGCGCTGTCCGCTCTCGGTCGGTGGGGCCGCGGCCGGAGCCGTTGGGGGCCGTCACGCGTTCACCTCGTTGCTGTGGTCGCTGGTTGAGCTGGCTGGGGTGGCGGGGCCGGCTGTGCTCCCGGCGCAGCGGGGACGGCTGGTCCTGGTGCCGCTGGTGCTGGAGCAGGAGGTGCGGCGGCGGGCGTCGTCACCACGTTAAGTCGCTGCTCGGCCTTGGCCGGCTGCGCCACGCCGATCACGGCGCCGTCGCTCAGCCGGACGAACGCCATGCTCTTGGCCGGCACCATGCCCATCTCCTGGGCCCGCGCCGCGAGCGTCCGCGGGGAGCGCAGGTCGTCGATCGCCTGGGTCAGCTGCTCCTGCGTGTCGGTGAGCTGGCCCGACTGCGCGTGGAGGTCCTTCAGCCGGAAGGACCCTTGCGCCAGAGCGGTGTTGAGCATGAGGAGCACGACGAGCCCGAGCCCGAGCAAGCCCATGCAGATCCCCGCGAAGACCCCGTTGCCGCTGTGCTGGATCGCGGTGGGCACGACGCGCAGGTGGGTCAGTGGCCGCCGGGCCGCCGGTCTCGGGGCAAAGCGGGCGTGGGCCGTCGACTGGCTCATCGGGTGGGTCCCTTCGTGGGTCGGACGCGTTCTGCGGCGCGCAGCCGGGCCGAGGCGGCACGCGGGTTGGCGGCGACCTCCGCCGCAGTGGGTACCTCCGCGCCTCGGGTCAGGAGCCTGAGGTATGCCGCGTGCTCGGGCAGCTCCACCGGCAGCCCGGCGGGGGCGCTGGAGGTCGCCCCCTGTGCCAGGGCACGTTTGGCGATCCGGTCCTCGAGGGAGTGGTAGCTGAGGACGGCCACGCGTCCCCCGACGCGCAGGGCGGCGATGGCGGACGGGAGCGCAGACCGCCAGGCCGACAGCTCGGCGTTGACCTCGATGCGCAGTGCCTGGAACGTCCGCTTGCCGGGGTGGCCGCCGCTCTTCTGCGAGGCGGAGGGGACCACGCCCTTGAGCAGCTCGACGAGGCGAGCCGATGTCGTGAAGGGCTGCTGAGCCCGCTCGCGGACGACGGCGCCGACGATCCGCTTGGCGAACCGCTCCTCGCCGTAGTCCTTGAGGACCCGCTCGAGGTCGGCGGCCTCATAGGTGTTGAGGACCTCGGCCGCGGTGACGCCCTGGCTCTGGTCCATCCGCATGTCCAGGGGGGCGTCCACCCGGTAGGCGAAGCCGCGGTCCTCCTCGTCGAGCTGGAGCGAGGACACCCCGAGGTCGAAGAGCGTGGCGTCGACGGTGTGCAGACCGAGCGAGCTGACGACCGAGGCGAACTCGTCGTAGACGGCGTGGACGAGCGTGATCCGGTCGGCGTGCGCGGCGAGCCGCT
>JAABUT010002370.1_pt1 | contig 18400 bp, 21 predicted proteins | sample 5559281 | NCBI WGS metagenome assembly JAABUT01 (sample SAMN10711880, study PRJNA513359) | rock metagenome | isolation source: Antarctica rocks | place: Antarctica: Victoria Land, Ricker Hills nord | collected 2016-01-04 | reverse complement strand
TGCTTCCCATGGTGTCTCTGTCCGCGACAACCAACCCGAAAACTGGCCACGATGAGCTTGCACGAAACCACCCCACCCGAACCTGACGACCTCACCCCGACGGCAGCCGATGCTGTCCCCGACCCGGGCGTCACAACAACGGCCACCGGGCCGACCCGAACTCGGCGGCGCGGCGCGATGACAGCGGCTACCGCCGCCCTTGGGCTCGCCATGCTCGTGACCGGTGGTGTGGTGGCCACCCACGGGATGAACGCGGGTGCACCGTCTGCTGCGGCCGGTACCACAGCACCTGCTGCTGCACCTACCGAGTCACCCGCTGCTGCCGCTCCCAGTAACGATGCTGCCGCACCTGCCGGCGTGGGTGGCGCCACCCCCATTGCCCCCACCGCAACCCCACCAGGTGGTGCACCGCTGCCGGACGCACCGTTCCACGTGGCAGACACAGCCCTACCCCCGCTGCCACCGATACCGAATCAAGCACTGCCCCCCGTTGCACCGGTGCCCACCCTCACCGTGGCACCAGCAATCCCGGCGGCCGGAATCGCCAACCCGGCGGCACCAGCAGTACCAGCGGCCGGAATCTCCAACACCGGGGCCGGTGGGGGTCAGAAACCGAGCGGACCCGGTTGCGGTGATGCCCCACAGTCCGGTCGAGTAGTCATCGGCTCGCTCTGCATCAACGCGCCGATCGTGCCGACCACCGTCGCCGGTGACGGCAGCCTCATCATCCCCGTCGACGTGCACAAGGTCGGCTTGTGGACCGGTGGGGCCGCTGTCGTCGCCTCCGCAGGCACCACTGTGATCGCCGGGCACGTGGACGACGTCAACCAAGGCCCCGGTGCCATGAACCAGCTGCACAACGTCGCACCCGGTGCGGTCGTCACGGTGACCGAAACCTCCGGGCAGGTCACCCGCTGGCAGGTCACCGACGTCGCCGTGGTCGGCAAAGACTCCTTGCCGCCGTTCGTGTTCGCCGGTAAGAACGGGGCCCGCCGGTTGGCGTTGGTGACCTGCGGTGGACCGCTGCTGCACCTGTCCAATGGGCACGGTGGAACATTTGGGACCTACCGGGACAACATTGTCGTCGCCGCAGTACCGGCCTAGCTGCCACGTGGGGGACTCACCGAAGGAGTCCCCCACGTGGCCGCACACACAGAGGGTATGAGCAACCCACATTCGCGTGTCTCCGCCGGCACCGCCTCTCGGAGCGAGTTTCGGCTCCGCCGAAAGCTCGCGCTGATCGCACACCGTTTCCAGGACGGCGGGTCCATCCGATGAACAACCTCAGCCGCGTCCCCGCCGGAAACGGCGTGCGAGGGGGCCAGTTCGCCCCAGGCATGCGGTCTGAAACCGGGGTCAGCCTGGACGCCGGTGATGAACGCCCAGTCTCCGCACTCGGGATCGACGAGTGGGACGACGTACTTCTCGACGACATCACCCAGGACCCACCCACCTCGAACGTCGTCGATACCGTGAGCATCTGCCGGGATCCGGAAGGATACTTCGTCCGTGGGGAGGCCACACTCGACTTGGCTGATGGTCTTCGTCTGTACGCCAAGCCCGACATCTACGACGCTGGCACCGAGGTGGGCGACGCCGAGCTCGACACTTGGCTGAACAAGCATTCCGCCGACATCGACGAGTACCTGCTGACCGAGTACGACGCCACCCTCGACGGTGGCTGCGACCAGTGGGACTACCAGCGGCTCGAGTTCCGGGTGCCGCTCACCGAGGACGCCACGGTGGACGATGTTGTCGACCAGCTGGAGGAGAACACCAAGGCGGTGCAGCTGCACAACGAGCTCAACGGCGGGTACGGCTCGCGCAGCTTCTTCGGATCCTTGGGTGGGCACCTGCGGGGACTCGACGCCGCGCGGAACTGACTTCCCGGCTTATTCTTCCGGCATCCGCGCGTGCCGGGACGGGTCGATGACGAATCCGTGCCTGCCCCGCGTGCGGTACTCGTCGGTGGGCACCAGGTACCCGCGTTGCTCCTCCGACCCGGGACGGGATGCGGTGACCTCGACCATCCCCGGGTAGGTGTCGCTGCTGGTCGCACCGCGCACCACGTCGTGCTCACGGTGTTCGGCGCGGAAGTTCTGCTGGTCCCGCATGTAGGACTCCCCGGGTTTGATCGTGGCGCCGGTGACCTTCTCGTAGGAGTCGGGCCGGTAGTCCCGGCAAAGCCGGTGAGCTGACACCACATGCGCTTCGGGGTAGGCGTCGGGGAAGGTGACCGCCACGATCGACCACTCGTCGTCCTCCTCATACCAACCACCCTTCTGACGCCACTCCGGGTGCACCGCCCGGTTGCGTTGCGCAGACAGCTTGGTGCCACCGTGCCCGGCGGTGCCGACCACCCCGATCCCCGGTGCCACCATCTCCGCGTACTGGGCGGCACCCCACGGGGTGCGCATACCTTCCCGCACACCCGGCGACCCCCACCGCGCAGCCTCGGCCTGGGCGTCCTCGGCGGCCGCGCGCGCCTGGGCGGGATCAGCGGCCTTCCCGGAAGCGACCCGGCTGAAGCGGTCGGTGTCGTACACCTCCCAGTCGAAGGACCCCAACTCGTGCGAGGTGACCCGCATCGCCAGGTCACCTATCCGAGCGGAATGTTCGTCGTCGCGATCATCGTGTGTCCACTCGGCGCGCAGGTCCCCGACCGCCGCCGGGCTGGTCTCCGGGGTGAGGGTGATGTCCGGCTCAGGGTGAACGGAGGTGGCGAACTGGCCCCCTGCGGGGGTGCCGGCGGAGACACGCGAATGTGGGTTGCTCATACCCTCTGTGTGTGCGGCTCGACGCCCGCACCCTCAGTGGTAGTTGCTCTGCTGGGCGCCGACACCGATCGCGATGAGCACGATGATGTACAAGACCAGGATCACCGCACCCACGACGGCGGCGATGATGGCGAACTTCCTGGCCGAAACCGAAGCAGCACGCGCCTCATCCGCCCGACCCTGCGCCCACAACCCGTTCACCTGGGCGGACTTCACGATGGAAACGATCCCCAGGGGCAGGCAGCAGAGCACGGTGCTCAGGATGGCCCACACCAAATAGTTGGGCGGTGCCGGTTGCGCCGGCGGGCCGTAGCCGCCCGGCCCGCGGTCGAACTCGCTGTACCCGCCCGGACCGTTCTGTTCAGGGTTGTAGGGGTAGCTCATCTCTTGGTCTCCCATCGGTGCGGTGAGCCGCGAGGTGCGGCCCACCGGTAGGTGTATGTGCGGCGGCTGCGGCGGGTGTCACTCCGCTTGGGCGTAGGGCCCGGGTGGTACCCGGTACTTCGACGGTTTCGAGTGGCTCGCTCACCCACCCCAATAACGCACCCACCGGATTGCCCACCCATTTCCGGGGACACACCTGCCTGGCCGCACACATAACGATTGACCATGCGGGCTACAGCCGAGGAAGTCCTCGCTGAACACCGCACAGAACCTGGGCCGGCGCTTCTCCGTGCCGGCAACCCGACGAGGAGAACACTCGTGGCATACCCACCCACCGCCGAACAGCAGGCCGCCATCGACACCTATCGCAGCGGTGCCGGACTGGTCCTGGAAGCCGGTGCCGGCACCGGCAAGACCTCCACCCTTCGGTTCATGGCCGAATCCACCCCGAAGCGTCGCGGCCTGTACCTCGCGTTCAACACGAGCGTCCGAGATGAGGCGCGCACGACGTTCAAAGGCACCGGAATCATCCCGCGCACCTCGCACTCCTTGGCGTTCCAAGTCTTCGGACTTCCGCTCGCCCCCAAACTCGGGTTCGCCCGGCTGCCGTGGTACACCCAGGCAAAAGAGTTCCGCGCCGGGGCCTCCTGGGTGCTGCATCCCACCGAACCCGGAGCGGACCCCATCCAGGTCCCCCCGAAACAGCTCATCAGCATGGCAGCGGGGACCGTCGCAGCATTCTGCAAAACCACCGACGACACCATCGCTCCCGTCCACGTCACACTGCCCCCGCACCCCGAAGTGGACCCAGCCGAACTCGACGCGCTGCGCGCGCACGTGGTGACCATCGCCGAACGGCAATGGGAGGACATCAAGGACCCGGAGGGGAAGCTGCCGATCGTGCACGACCACTACGTCAAAATGTGGGCGATGTCGCGTCCCGTGCTCAACACCGACCTCATCCTCTACGACGAGGCGCAAGATGCGGACAGAAACGTGCTCTCCGTCATCAAAGCACAACACCACAGCCAGATCGTCGCTGTGGGTGACGCCAGCCAAGCCATCTACGGATGGCGCGGTGCGGTTTCGGCAATGGACAGCTTCGACGGTCCCCGCCTCCAGCTCACCCAGTCGTGGCGGTTCGGCCAGGCCATCGCCGACGAAGCCAACGTGTGGCTAGGCCTGCTGCAGGCCAATCTGCGGCTGTCGGGCAACCCGGCGATGGCCTCGACCGTCGGCACCTCCAACGCCCACCCCGACGCCGCGCTGTGCCGCTCCAACTCCGGCGTGATCGACCAGGTCATCACCGCACACAAGAACCGGACCCTGGTCGCGATCGCTGGGAGGAACAGGACGAAACAGCTGCGCAACCTGGCGTCCGCCGCCGCCGAGCTGCAGGCCGGGGAAGGCACATCCCATCCTGAGTTGTTCGCGTTCACCAACTGGGATCAGGTACGCGAGTACGCCACCAACGACGACTCCGACATTGCGGCGTTGGTGAAAATCGTGGACCGCTACGGCGCCACCACGGTGGTGGATGCGATCGACGGGTGTGTGCCGGAACGCCGAGCCGAGCTGGTCGTGTCCACCGCGCACGTCGCCAAAGGACGCGAATGGGGGCACGTCCTCATTGCCGACGACTTCCGGGAACCCGCCAAGTTCGAGGACGGCACCCAGAAAGGTATGTCCCGGGACGACGCGATGCTTGCCTACGTCAGCGTCACCCGTGCTCGCACCCACCTGGATAACACCGGCCTCGCCTGGGTGCACCGTTTCACCGGGGTGGTGCCCCCTCCGGTGGTCAACCAGCACCCACGGCCGAGTGATGGTTGACCACCGCCCCCCCCTCCCGCACGGCCCGCGGTCGAACTCGCTGTCAGCGTGCGCGGTCCAGCTCATCCAACCGGACGTTGCGCAGCCAGTCCGACAACTTCGCCCTGTCCGGCGTCTTGGACAACGGTGAACTGGTGGCAGCGAACCGCTCCTCGTAGGAGCGCACCGTGTCCCGCAACAGGTCCATGTCGCCCAAGACGCCGACGTCTTGGCCGAAGTCGAACATCTCACCACGGTCATTGACGTGCAGCGGTAGGTGCCCGTCCGTGTACAACGCCAGACCGCTCTGCAGCAGCCGTAGCACGTGACGGGCGCCTTTCGGGTTGCGAAGGTCGAAGCCCGCGGTCGCTGCCTCCTGTCGTCGCACGATCTGCTTCACCACCCTCTCGACGTAGGTCAGGTATCCGGAGGCGACCGTGGGGGCGGACAAAAAATGCTCGCGCAGGCCGATGAGCTCGCGACCGAGATCGGTGATGTGCACGTAGTCGTCGAGATAGAGCATCTCCAGGGCGCCGGGCCTCCCTTCCAGCGCGTGCCGCATGATATTGCCGAGCTCGTACTCACGGGCATCCGGGTCGTGGGCCTCGCGGCTGGCCAGCAACACCTCTGGCTGGGTCAGGCCGAGGAACTTACGGCTGGGCCGCAGGAACACACCGGCCCAGTCGGTGGTGGAGCAGGACCGGGCCAGCCCGTAGGCGTGTGACCCGACGATCCCCCTGAGCAGCACATCGTCGGCAATCATCTGTGTCGTCTCCTCGAGCGATGGTGAGGTGACGTTCGCGGCACCTCTTCCCTCCATGTGTGCGGCCGCAGATTCGTCCACCCTGATATGGCCCGACAAGTCAAGGACTGTGTCGGCACCGAACAACGCCGACGGAGGCCCCCGTCCGTGACGGCGGAGAGAGTTACCGTGCGCCGTAACGGGTCCAGGCGCCGTTGCCGCCGGCGCTGATGTAGCGGTGCTCGGCCAGGTAGCGGCACACGGTCTGCGCGGTGGAGGTGTCGGTGTGCGCCCGCCGGGCGAGCACGCTCGGGGTGAACGATTCGGTGGCGTGGTTCTCCAGATAGGCCTCGATGGCGTCGGCCACTGCGTACTGCACATCGGTGAGGTCGGTGTTGCCGGTGAAGTAGTACCCGGCCCGATCGCGGCAGCGGCCCACGTGGTCGGCGACGAAGATGCACGCGCCGTAGGCGCGGTCGACGCGCGGGCAGGGAGTGTCGTTGCGTTCGCCCTGTTCGGTGCGCGTTGCGTCCCGCACTGCTGAGCAAGGCCACATCTCGCCGCATCCCTCGTGACCGTCCCAGCCGCAGTAGGTGACGCCGTCGTCGGTGTACGGCGTGTGCACGTCGGTGCTCATCTCAGTCGTCCTCATCGCCGGTGGTGAAGGTGCCGGTTTCGGTACTTTCACCACCCATGTGTGCGGCCGCAGGTCTGTCCACCCGATGTCAGCCTGGGCGCCGAGCCCGCCGCTTCCGTCGTAGACCGCGACAACCAGAAACCGGGACGACGCAGCCCCGGCCGCCCACATGTCCGCTATGGCCGAGCCGAAGGAAGTGCCGGACTGGTTGGTCCTCGACGCCAGTGTGGCCGAAGTGCACCCGTTCGTACCGCACCGTTTCGACGCGGTGTTCTCCACGATCACCGAATTGAACGAGCACTGGGTGACCCTGTCCAACGGGGCCGTGTACCCGGTGCCCGACCTACGTCGGACGCAGGGCGAGTGCACCTTCGTCCTCATGTCCGCGTCGGACCCGCAAGTGCTGCGCGCCCGCCTTGCCCACGAGCTGTGGAAGCAACGGGCTGCGGTCGTACGAAAGTACGAGACGTGGTTGGCCGAGCCCACCGAGCCCAACTCCAGGGCGTTGGAGAGCGCTGCCCGTCTCGCCGCGTTCGCGCATCGCAACTTCGCGGGCTGGTTGTCCGCCCAAGCAGAGAAAGAAGCTGCCGGGCCCGTCTAGGCCCGCCGCACATGTCCACTGTGACCGGACAGAGGCCAACCATCGCCGAGAGGTGCACCTGCCTGCGGCCGGGTGATGGTTGACCACCGCGGCTCCCCGCACACACCTCAGGTGAGCACCCCTGCTCACCTGACAGAGAAGGCCCCGATGAGCGCCAACACCATCACCCGAGTACAGCCCGGTGTCCCCTCCGGCGGACAGTTCGCCGCCGGCGTCCACGCCGAGACCGACGTCAGCCTGGGCGCCGAACCCGCCGCCTCCATCGTGGACCGGGACAGCCTGTTCACCCAGCGCTACGACACCCTCGACGAGAAGCTGACCGCCATTCACGGCGAGCTGGAAGGTCGAGTGGCGGCGCTGGCCGAGGACGACGAATGGAACCGCTACCTGGACACCATGTCCCGGTTCCATCACTACTCGTTTCCCAATCAAATGCTCATCGGTGTGCAGACGCACTTCTCGGCGACCAGGGTGGCCGGGTTCAAAACTTGGCAGGGAATGAACCGCCAGGTGCGCAAGGGCGAGAAGGGCATCGCCATCCTGGCGCCGAAGACGATCCGCAAGGATGCCACCGACTCCGCCGGCAAGCCCACCCTCGGCCCGGACGGCAAACCGGCCAAGAAGTCGGTGATCATCGGCTTCACCGCGGTCTCGGTGTTCGACGTGTCCCAGACCGACGGCGAACCGCTGCCGGACGGAGAGTCCATGATGACCCTGTCCGAGGAGCCGCCACCAGGGTTCCAGGAGGACCTGACCGCCGCGATCACCGAGTCCGGGTACGCCGTGTCCTACGATGACATTCCCGGTACGGCCCGCGGGTTCACCGACCCGCACGGCCATCGGGTGGTGATCCGCGCCGGCATGTCCGAGGCCAACCAGGTGAACACACTCGCCCATGAGCTCGGTCACATCAAAGCAGGCCACGTCGAGAAGCTGGACGAGTACCACTCCGGGCACAACGGCAACCGCGGTGCGTTCGAGGTGGAAGCCGAGTCCATCAGCTACGTGCTGTGCCGCAACCAGGGCATGAGCGCCGACGTCGGGGACAAGTCGGGTCGTTACGTCGCCGGGTGGGGCAACACCGACCCGGAAGCGGTGCGGCGCTCCGCGGAGCACGTCCAGAAAACCGTGAAAACCATCCTCGGCTCCGGCCGGTGGCGCAACAGTGAGGAAGTAGCAGCATGATCGACACAGCAATCCCCGACCCCACGAGTACCGAGGTACTGGACGAGGTCAACCGCGAGGGCTACCTGTTCGTCGGGGCCGACCAACTCGAGGTGGACTCGCTGATCGAAGCGTGGTCCGAACGCGGGGAACGAACCTGGTGGTCGCGGCGCCCGGTGGGCCGGCACGAGAACGTCGAGATCGGCCTGGATGATGTGCGGGCGGGCATCATCCCGGTGCTGTGATGCGCCTCCGCTAGAACAGCACCGGGTCCGTGCTCGAGAGGGCAGCTCGACGCCGACGTCGGTGAGGCGGACGCGGTGGGCACGGAACAGCGGGACCGTGCGCCGCGGACCAGGCGATTTCGTGCACCAGTGCGGCCGCCTCGTCGAGGTACCACGCGGCCTCGCGACCGGTCGGTGAGTTCTGCGGCTGATCGTCCCGTTCACGACGGAGTGTCTCGACAACGGAAAGCAGGAACACCGAGGCCGCCGCGACGTGATCGCTCGGGTGCTCCGATGTTCCTGCCACCCCTGCATCTTTGCATTCAGCCCGATCAGCTGCGGATCACCTGCCCGGTGGCGAAGCTGTAGGTCAGGATGCCGCCCTGGAAGGCGCTGGCCCGCCCACCGGGTACCGCGTACTCGTCACTGACCGGGAACCCTAGTGAGCCGGCTTCCCAGCACTGGGCGGTCCAGGCGTCCCGGATCGCGCCGTGCACCTCGTGGGCGCCGCTGGCCGGGGACCAATAGATGGACCCACCCTGGAAGTGCGTGTAACGGCCCTGTCCGTTCGGGGTGCCCAACTCGTTGGTGAGCGGCGCCCCCAGGAAGAACCCGGTCGGCCCGCCCAAACTCAGCCACTCGGCGCGGATCGCGCCGATGACCCGGCCGTCGGCGGTGCCGTAGTTGCGGATCCACTGCACGGTGGAGGTACCGGGAGCGACCTGAACGCTGTCGTACTGCGTGTGCGCAGGGCTGGGCTGGGCCAATGTGCCCAGGTACTGCCACATGGCCGGGCCGGGACCGGGCGGGGCGTCGCAGACGTTGTCACCCGGGTTGCAGAACTCGAAGGTGGTGGGACTGTTCGCCCCGAACCCGGCGAACCGGGTGGTCAGTGGGCCGACCCCGGTGCGCGGACCGATCTCCGTGCCGAAGCCTGGTTGCTGGGTGGCTCGGTTGACCGGGTCACCGACGAGGAAGGAGGCCACCAGCTTGTCCGGGGTGACTCCGGGAACCTTGTTGTTGGCGATGTCGGTGGCCACGTCACCCGCAGCCCAGGCGCCCTGGGAGTACCCGAGGAGCGCGATGTGGCTGCCACCGCAGCGGCCGAGGAAGCTGGCCGCCTGGTTCTGGGTCTCGTCCACACCGGTGCGCTCGGAGGCGAAGATCGCCAGCCCGGCGGCGGCCGGGTAGTTGATGGTGTAGTGGTCGACGGCACCGTTGGTGGCCTGGGAGACGCCGGCGAGTGCGCTGGAGGGGACGCCTCCGCCGGGCAGGAAGTCCGGTGGCACCGGGGCCCCGTGGAACCCGTCGAAGGCGAAGGTGCCCTCGAGGTTGAACACGCGGACTGCGGGGCAGTCGTTGACGGCGGCGGAGGCGGCGGGTGCGGTGAGCAGTGCGCCACCGAGCCCGGCTACTACCGCGGCGGCAGCGACAGCTGCAGCGGCGGCGGTTCGTAGGGGGGAGCGGGCTGTATTCACTGGGCACTCTTTCTCGGTGCCGCTGACGAAACTGCTACCAGCGGGACTTCCGTGACGTTTCGTGTGCGAAACGTCACGGTTGGCGCTTGTGCGCTGGCAGTGATGTGTTCGGCGAGGCCGCGTTGTCCTACAGCAGTGCCACGGGGCCGGTGAAACATCCAGGCCGGGGCCTGGATGTCAAAGGGTCCAGACCTCCAACTTGACGCCTGAGCGGGCTGCTGCCCGGGCCAGCACAGTGGACACCTCGTCCCAGCTCAGCCCACCGATCCCGCAGCCGATGCGGGGCAACGCGAGCGAGTCGACCGCGTGGTCGCGGGCGTGCACCAACGCTGCCCGCACACCGGTGTCCAACCAGTCCAACCGGGCATGGGCACCGGGGAGGTCCTGGCTGGCGATGTTGTACACCCACCGACCCGAACAGGGGTAGGCGAACATTCCGCCGGCGGTGAGGCGGCCAGCCCAGCACTCCTGCCGGTAAGCCTCGTACATGTCCGGGTCCGCGTTGCGGAAGGCCACCGCGATGCCCGCGCCCATGCGCCCTTCGGTGTTGACGCCGTGCCCCAGTGCTTTCGCGTCGGAGTCGAACAGGTTGCCGGTGTGCTCGGTGAAAGTGTTCATGGCAGTGATGTGTGCGGTCGCCGCCGGGTCAGCCGCCACCCGCCTCGGCGGCACCGTGGGTATCGTCCACCGGCCTGCCGTTGGACCCAGTTGCCGAACTCCCGGTGGGCCTGTGCGGCCACGGCCCGAACCCGCGTCTCCTGCCGCTGCCAGTGAGTAAGACTCATGTCATACTTGCTCCATGGATCGAGAGATGCCTCGGTTGACCGTGACCCTTCCCGGCGACCTGGCGGAGGAAGTGCGAGTGCGTGCCGGTCGAGGCGGCGTGAGCTCCTGGATAGCCCAGGCCGCTGCCGAACGTCTCGCACGGGAGCGCCTCTCCGCTGCCATCGCTGAGTATGAGGCTGACGCCGGTCGGATCACCGACGAGGACATCGCCGCCGCCAGGGCCCGTACCGCATGGCAACCAGTCGCTCGACGCCGAAAGCCACCTGCTGCGTGAGGGTGCTCGATGCGGGAGCGCTCATTGCGCTTGACCGGGGAGACCGCGACGCCTGGGCATTGCTCACCGAAGTCCATCGGATGGGACAACGGCCCGTGGTGCCCGCCCCCGTTCTCGCCCAGGCTTGGCGGGGAGCTCCCCGCCAAGCTCGCCTGGCCAAAGTGTTGTCCGGAGCGGAGCTGATCGTGGCCGATGGACCTCTCTCCCGGCGCGCCGGCGAGCTACTCGGTCGGGCCAAGACCTCCGATGTGCTCGATGCGCTCGTGGCCTTGGCAGCTCAGGACCGGCCCGGGTACGAGGTGCTCACCTCGGATCCCAAGGACATTCATCATCTGCTCCAGACCCTGGCGGTCCAACGAATCATCCGCGTCGTGTGAACAGTGTCGGTGTGGCCTTGCTGCCAGTCGAACGAAGGCAACGCGCGATTGGGCCTACCGGTGCACCGCCATCACGGTGGTCCAGTCGGTGGCGATGGCTTTCTGCGCGTCGACCAGGGTGATGGCGCCGGAACAGAGGGCACTGTGCAGCTGGTTCTCCACCGAGTCCTTGGGGTTGGTGGTCCCGGTGGCGGTGCCGGCGTTCGGTTCGGGCCACAGGTTGGACGTGGCGTTGGTGCCGCCGAGTTCCAGGCTGATGAGGTGATCGTATTCCGTTGTCTTAGTTGGCGTTTCACCGTACTGGCGCAGTGAGCCTTGCTTGGCTTTGTCGGTTTCCGCAGCCGGGGCGCGCACCGAGGCGGCGTACCCGCTGCGGCAGATGGTCTGCGGCAGGTTGGATTGGGTGACGCCAGGGTCCACGGCACCGGGGGTGCAGGCGGGGTCGGGCAGAACCTTCCCGGACGCCGCGTCCACCGCCTTGACGTGGCACTGCCCGCTGCTCAGCTGCACATCGTCGGTGACGTGGCTGCGCGCGGAGACGATGTGAATGCCCGTCCCGGCCAAGGTGGACTCCGGTGCGCCGTTGGGCACGGGGATCTGCTTGGTGGCCGGCCCGGGTGCCGCACCCGTTGCCGGGGCATCGGAGGCGGTGGTGCTATGCGTCGTCGTGCCGGCGCCGGCGCTGACGTGCGGAGGGGGTGCCTGGGCTGAGCAGGCACCCACCGCCAACACGGCGAATGCGCCGAGAACCAGGACGTGGCGGGTGCTCATGGGGTGGATGCTCGACTTTCGGTTGGTGTGCATGCTGATGATGTGTCCGGCCGTTGCGGTGTGCACCGCGTACAGGTGCTCACCGCTCACGGTCGTGACCCTGACGACCGTCGGGTGCGCGAGCAGACGGAACAGCCAGTGTCCCCGGAGGTACGGTTGCCGACCCTCGCCTCCCACTCGTGCCCCTGCTCACAACGCCACCACGCCTTCGCTTTTGTGCCTGCGGACACCTGGTCCGGCCGGAGGTCGCCGTTGCGGGTCGGGTGCCACTGCGCGGCGGTGACGGGGAACCGGGTGCCGAGGTCGTTGTACCCGGCGAGCAGTTTTTGCCCGGAGTGAACGGGGCAGCCGGAGCCCTTATAGGTGCGTTCGGTGACTGTCGTCCTCCACTCGTGCCCGAGATCACAGCGCCACCACACCTTCGTGTTCATGCCCGCGGACATCTGGTCCAGCCGGAGGTCGCCGTTGCGGGTGGGATGCCACTGCGCGGCCACCTCCGGGAACTTCGTGGCGAGGTCGTTGAACCCGGGAAGCAGCTTCCGCCCGGAACAGACGGGGCAACCGGAACCCTTGCGGGTGCGGCCGCCGACCACTGCCGTCCACGCGTGCCCTTGCTCGCAACGCCACCACATCTTTCCCCCGTTGCTCGCGGACACCTGGTCGGGGGTGCGATCACCGTTGCGAGTGGGGTGCCATTGGGCGGCCACCTCCGGGAACTGGGTAGCGAGGTCGTTGACCCCGGCAACCGTGGTGCGGCCCGAGCAGACGGGGCATCCAGTTCCACCGTAAGTTCGATTACCGACCGTCGCCTGCCATTTGTGCCCCTCCTCGCAGCGCCACCACACTTTTTGGGCGGTGCTGCCCACCACCTTGTCAGGGGTGAGGTCACCGTTGCGGGTGGGGTGCCACTGCGCGGCGATGTCGGGGAACCGGGAGGCGAGGTCGTTGCCCTTGGCGGTAGCTCTCAGGCCAGAGCAGAGAAGGCACCCGATTCCGCCGTAGGTCCGGTTACGCACTCTCGCCTGCCATTCGTGGGCCTCCTCGCAGCGCCACCACACCGTTCGTCTCGTACTGCACCCCACCTTGTCGGGAGTGAGGGCGCCATTGCGGGTGGGGTGCCATTGGGCGGCCACCTTCGGGAACTGGGTGGCGAGGTCGTTGACCCCGGCGACCGTGGTGCGGCCCGAGCAGACGGGGCAGCCGGATCCTGCGTATATCCGGTTGTGGACCTTCGCTTCCCACTCGTGTCCCTGCTCACAGCGCCACCACACCCTCTCGCCGCAACCGCCCTTGACGTGGCTGGGGGTCAGGGTGTCGTTCTTCGTCGGGTGCCATTGGGCGGCCACCTTCGGGAACTTGTCGGCCAACGACTGACCCGGTTTTGGTTGCTCCAGCATCAGCGCAACACTCCTCTCGGTCGAGACATGGTCATGATGTGTCCGGCGACCCGTGCGTGTACCACGATTCGTTCAATCAGCGAGGCACCGGACGTCTCGCACCGGCGACCAGCTCGGCGAGACGCGCCATGGCCAACTCGGCTTCGAGCTCCACCGCGTCGAGCACATCGGTGACATCGGCGAGCGCGGCCACCGCCTCGGCGCGTCGCGTCGCCGCAACATCGGGATCCAGCGGTGCCCGATGTTGCGGCGAGTTGGTGGCGTGCTCGACCACCACCGGGTCGGGGGTGCCCGTCCGGCAGGACAGGACCGTGCTGATCGTCCGGGCGGAGATCGCCGGTCCGGTGGAGTCGATGAGCCCACGGGCGGACACCCTGGGCAGCAAGCTCATCCTCGGGTGCGCCCCGTCCAGCAGTGGCCGCGCGCAGTGGTGGCCGACCGATCTCTCGGGTGGGTCCGCCAGCCGGGAGCGGATTCCGGGCAACCCGTGACGTGCCTGCAACGCCAGCACCCGATGCCACCGGGTGATCCCGCACGCCGGGCAGCTCGCCGAACCATCACTGCCGGTGTGCACGGACGTCAGGGCTGCCCCACCCGGTGGGCTGACCCGAACCACGCCCGGTTCCGCGGTGATGTCCCCCACCGCCAGGGAACGCAGCTGGGGTCGGGCCATCCCGGTAGCGGCCAGGGACAGCAGGCACCCGTCGCGTCTCCCGGCCACCGAGGAGGGCCACCCGTACGCCGGGATCCGCCCGAAGGCCTGCATGAGCACCGCCGCCCGGGCGGCGGTGTCCCCGGCAGACATCGCGGTCACCGCCGCCGAAGGGTGCCCGCGGAGGTGGTAGCCGGAGTACCCGGCGTCGCCGTGGGCCCGGTTGATGGCGCTGATCCGGCGTCGGGCTGTTGCCGCGGCGGAAGGACAGTCCTCCAGGAACACCTTCACCGTGGCCGCGTCGGTTCCGAGTGGGGACCGGTCGGTGGCCTGGCACCAGTCGACGAACAGCGACCACTCGGCCCGATACGCCGACGCGACGATGCTCACCAGCTAATCGTCCTTGTCCATGATCCGACTGATATGTTCCGCCACGGCACCTTCGCGAGCAAGATCGTCACTACGCTCGTAGGAACACACCAAGCAGATGCCGGGGCCTTCGGTTCCACCGAAGTCGTCGAAATGAGTGACGAGGAGTGCGCAGTGACCGCACAGTGGGCACTCGTCCACCTCGACAGGGCCGCCGTCTTCTCCATCGTCGAGTGCGGCCAGGCGGTCGTGAGCGGTGTCGGCGCGGCGCAGCGCCTCGTCTTCCCCTAGAAGCGCCAAGTACGCCTCGGCGCGCTTGACCTCCCGCTGATCGGCAATGTGGGCACGCCCGATGGCTTCGTCCCAATCCATATCCGCACTCATCAATCAACCTGCTTCCTCGGTATCAGGTCCCGCACTCGAGAGGAGCACAGCTACCTGGTCGAACACATACCGTTTGCCACCGACTGACGATCGGTACCCGCCACCCCTCATAACCCGAGGCGGGTCACCGCGTTGCCCTGCAGCGGCGCCCCCTCACGGGAGTAGACCTCCACCATGGCGTGCGAGGTGTGCCCGGTCTGGCGCATGATTGCGTGCGCGTCGGCTCCGGACCGGAAGCTTTGGGTGACGAACCCGGCACGCAGCGAGTGCCCACCCAGACCGCTCGGGTCCAGGCCGGCTGCCGTACCGCGCCGCTTCACCACCAGGTTGATCGCGTGCCCGGTGACCGCCCGGGTGTGGATGACGCCGGAGCGACTGACGGGCCGGAACAGCGGGCGCGAGGGCTCCAGTCCCCCGGTCGGGGTGTCGGTGTCCTGCAGCGGGGCCCGGCAGATGTGCACCGACACCGACGGTGAGCCGCGCAGCACCCGCAGCACCGCCGGGCGCCCGCCGGTGTCGGAGGCGTCGAGCACCGCGCGCCAACGCCGCAGCGCACACGGGGCGCAGGTGAGTGGGTTCTGGCCGTAGGGCAATGCCACCACCCGGCCTCTGCCCTCCTGGTCGGTTTTGGAACGGCCGAGTGCGACGTGCGCCCCGTCCTGCTCGTGTCGGGTGACGTCGCGCACCGCCAGCCCGGCCAGCTCCGAGCGGCGGAACGCTCCGGCGAAGCCCATCACCAGCAGGCAGGCGTCCCGGCGGGCGGCCACCGCGACGGGCCACGTCGTGAGATCCAGTTGCCCCAGCACCCTTCGCAGGTCCTCCAGCAGCAGCGGCGACCGGCGGGCGGGTGGGGTGGCCCGTTCCCGGCGGATCCCGCTGAGCACCGCCACCACCCGCGGGTGGTGCCCGGGCGGCGGGTTCCCGGTCACGGTGTGCGCCTTGTTCACCCCCGCCACCCAGCGGCTCATCGTCGCCGGTGCGTAGCGCCACGACCCGTCGACACACTGCTGGTGCGCGGCATCGGCGAGGTAGGCGGCCACGACGTGCTCGTCGGCGGGCAGCGCAGTCACCTCTCGGCGGGTGCACCACGCGGTGAACCTGGCCCAGTCCCGCTGGTAGGCGAGCCGGGTGGCGGGTGCGGCCGCCGAGTCGAGGAACGCCGAGGCCTGCTCGCCGGCGGTGCGCAACAACACGGAGCCCACCGGATCGGATTCGACTGTGCCGGTCGGTTCACGGACCCGCGGCGATACGTCCATCCGCAGAGGATAAACAGACCGCCCGACATGAAGACCCCACACGCGGTGCGATTCCCCGCTCCGACCGGGCCGATTGGTTATGGCTGAGCTGCCCGATACGGATACGTCGGTCCCTTACTCCACGGGCCCGACGACCAGAAACCAAAGATCGTTGCGTTCACACCCGTGGGGGACGTACTTCTTCCCCCGGTTCTCAGAGTTTCAGCCGACCCAAGACGCCTATCCGGGTGGTCCCCGTGAGGGCACCGAGGAGCGCGAGGACCGCGCTCTTGGTCCGGGGCCGCACCGGCGGCGTCAGCATCAGTCTCCGGGCCACCACAGCCATCTCCGCACCGACCGCCTCCACGAGGGCGGCTTCCACTGCCCGCGTGACGTCGGCTGGGTCCATCGAGCCGAGCTCGATCCCAGTGAGACTGCCCTGCGAGATTCGCAACGCCTCATGGTGGACGATCGCGGCGACCGGACCAGAAGCCAACGCTTCGGCGGCATCGAGAATCACGGGGTGAACGTCATGACTGCGGTATCGGGGCATGGTGTCCATGTGCGCGGTCGACCACCAGTCGCCCATGTCGCCTCCAAAGCAGGGACGTACTCCCCGCCCTAGCGGGCCACCGCGATGCCCGCGGCCGCCGGAGCGGTGAGTCCCTCGGCTGCGGCCCGCGCACCAGTTTCGGACAGGCTTCGGAGCTGGCCGGGGGTGAGTCCACCCTGCAGTGCCGTCCGCAGCAAGGTGGCCATCCGGTGATTCGGCACGCAGGAGAGGGCAACGTCCAGAGCCTCCCCGGCGAGGGGTCCTTCGCCCCGCAGGTAGAAGCTGTTCGCCGCCAGGACCGCCGCCTCCGCGCGCATCGGCGCGGGCAGCACACGGGTGAGGTACACCCACAAGCGCCCCACCAGATCCGCGTGATCACCGATCGCTAACCCGAAGCACGCGTCGCGCACCGTGAGGTTCATCAAGGCAACACCGACGTTCGTCAGGTCGGTGACGGTCAACGCTGTCCCGGAGAGGGAGTACAGGTCCAGCACCGACAGCACGGTGGCGTACTGGACGCTGGCCGAGCCGGTGGTGGCCTCGGCGTCGGTCAGTGCGGCCCGCAGACCGGGCAAATCCACCGGGTCGGGTGCAAACGTGCTGACCAGTTCCGCCCGGTCGGCGTGGATGACCCGACCGGCCACCACGTGGGCTGCGGCCACCGCGGACGTGTTCGGGTCGGCCAGCATCCCACCGGCACTGCTGCCGTAAGTGCCCCACCGCGCCCCAGCCACAATCGTTGGGGTGAACCGGGGGTCGCGCACCGCAGTCCCCGCCTTGGCCAACGTGCGCCGCAACGTGCGGATGAACTCCTGGTGCGGGGTCCAACCCTTCGGGAACCGGTCCTCCACGACGACGATCTCGACCGCGGGCACCGTGTGCCGGTCACAGTGCGCCGCGATGCTCTCGATCGGAGTCGCGTCGGCGTCGAACAGTTCGTTCGGATCGGGCAGGTCCACCCGCATGACCGTGCCCACCCGCTTCGCGTCGACTCCCGTCATGCACACCAACACCACCGAGCGGGGAGGGGTGAAACCGAGGATCGACGGCAGCGCGGTGATGAGGTCTGCGGGGCTGGTCACTCTGATTTTGTCCATGCCAGGGATGTGTCCGGCGCCGGTGGTGTCGCCCGTGTCAGGCCGATGCGCCTACCGGCGCGTTACTCCTCGGGCCACGTGGCCCGGATGATCTGCGTGAGACCACGCGACGACTGAGCATTCGCGGCGTCGGTCATTGCGTGGTCAGTGATGCAGTCCGTCCTGTGGCATCGGGGGCAGTGCTCTGGGTGACCCGACCCGGTGTAGATCGCAGCCACGGATTCCTCCCATCCGGCTCTGCAGCAGAAGCCCGCCGGCGCTGTCCTCGCGAATATGGCCAGGTCGAGGGCGAACTCGAACACCTGCACTGTCATGCCGTCGGGGACCGCGAATCTAGTCATGCCGGTCGCCGCCGGAGGCTCGTCGGGCGAGCTGGGCGGCCCGGTACACGCCCGCTCGGTCTGCTGCGTCCTGCTCCCGATCAATACGCGACCGCACCTGCCCTGGATTGACACTCCCCACGGATGAATCTGGGGGATTCTCCTGCCTCGCCTGGGCTGTCTCGGTGGTTATCACGCCGCCACCGCCGTAGGCCCGAGGTACACAGGTTCATGCCGAACGACTCCGTCGGATGTGGGCAGCAGCGGGAGCCGTCGCTGCCCGATCCGCGCCACCGAACGCCGTGAGGGGCGAACTTGGCCTCGTCGCTTGGGTCGTGCCACTGCTGTTTCCGACGCCGGCAACCA